>Ga0209976_10000451_pt1 | contig 27686 bp, 36 predicted proteins | sample SumtaG_FD_182806 | JGI IMG/M metagenome (GOLD analysis project Ga0209976, IMG submission 182806) | Deep subsurface microbial communities from Indian Ocean to uncover new lineages of life (NeLLi) - Sumatra_00157 metaG (SPAdes) (version 2) | ecosystem: Environmental > Aquatic > Marine > Oceanic >...
TATGAAGCTAGCCGCCATTATCTTGACTGCCTCCTAACTGGCATACCTCAAGCCAGCGGCACCTTCAACATCGAAATTTCTTTAACCGATGAACACGCTGCTAGTGATCAAACCACCCTTAGCCTAACCATCAAGCCACAATCTATCATTACCTGTGGCCGCAGCTGTCGCCAACAAGGTGGTAAAATCTGGCCTTGTTTTAGAGACTGTACTAGAGATCGCAACAGCTACTAAACTTTACTGCCTCGAAAACCAATAACTCAACAACTCCTTAACCACCGGTGCGGCCTGGTACGAACCTTCACCAGCTGCTTCTAACAACACCGTCACTACTATCTGGGGCTTCTCCACCGGTGCAAAACCGGTAAACCAAGCATGGGTTTCATCATCAGGGTCACCAAACTCAGCCGTACCGGTCTTACCGGCCACATAAATCCTCTCCCCTTTCACCTCAAACTCAAAAAACGGCCAGGCTGTCCCTTTTGTCTCACATACCTGCTTTAACCCTTCAATCAACAACTCCAAAGTCTTGTCATTAATATCCAGATTGCGGCAATAATCCTCTTCACTCTTTAATAAGTGCGGCTGACACCACTTACTCCCGCTGGCTATCACGCTCATCATCTGATTGACTTGTAAAGGCGTCATCAGAATATCTCCCTGGCCAATGGCGGTGATATAGGTATCGCCCAAATACCACTCCTCCCCTTTAAACTCCTTTTTCCAATCAGGATCAGGCATCAAGCCATTAGCCTCTTCTGGCAGATCTATCTCCGTTATACTCCCCAAGCCAAAATACTTAGCCCAGTCTGACAAAGCCGTAATCCCCAACCACTCGCCCAGCTTGTAAAAGAAAATGTCATTGCTTCTGGCAATTCCCTTGATAATATCCAGCTTGCCCTCTTTCCTGCCATACTGGTCATAGTACCAGTTGCCGAACCGGTATGGCCCAATCTTGATCTCACCCGTATCCTCAACCTCGGTCGTTTCATCCACCTTGCCTTCCTCCAAAGCCCCGACCGCTGCCACTACCTTAAAAACCGACCCCGGCGGATACTCACCGCTGATCGCCCGGTTAAACATGGGTAAATCCTTATCATCCAAATACTCCTCCACCTTAACCGGATCAAAACCCGGACTGCTCACCAACGCCAAAATCTCCCCTGTTTTTGCCTCACTGGCCACCAAAGCTCCCCGCCTTTTATCCATCAATTCATAAGCTTTCCGCTGCAAACCACTATCTAGAGTCAACCTTAAACTCTCACCAGTTACCGGTTCTCTTCTGCCAATCTCCCGCAACACCTCTCCTTCAGCATCATGCTCCACTAAAACCCCACCATCTTCACCCCGCAACCTCTTATCATACTGCTTCTCTATCCCCATCTTGCCCACCACATCCCCTAAACCAAACTCACATTTATCCCCCTCCTCACACCTTTCCAACTCTTCCTCAGAAATCTCTCCTACATACCCCAACAGATGACTCATGGCTTCACCATAAACATACTCTCTTCCTTCCGGCACATTCCGCCCTAAAATCTCACCATGCCGATCATAAAGGACTCCTCGATCCGCCCTGATTATCTCTAGCTTCACCCTATTTTCATCTGCCAATACCCGGTAATACTCTCTGTCTACCACTTGCAACATCACCAATCTACCCACAAACACCATCATTGGTATCATCAGCAATCCGTAAAACCAGTCTGTCCGCCGTCTTTCCATACTAACCAAACCTTAACCTTAATTGCTTCTGCGATCTCATTGGCCAGTACTGCCAAACCAACCAAACTCCTCCAGCTACCAGCAAGAACTTGACGCTTGATAACCCCAATCTCCCCCCACCAATCAAATCTAAAACCAAACCTGTTCCAAACACCCCCACCCATTTCTCTTTCACCCCCAACCAACCCGCCGCTAAATACAACCAATTTATACTAGTCACGCTTGACTGCAATAAAGCCAGACTTACTATTATCAACCAGTGCATAAACCCATCATAGCAAATTCAAAAAAAATACGATATATTGTTGCTATATGTCCCTCCGCTTCCTCTGGCGCTCGACCGTCTTTATCATCACTCTTTTGTTAATTTATCTTGCCTTTCCTATCCTCATCGTTCCCACCTCCCTGCCAGCTATCCAGCAAATGTTTGTCGACAACCAATATCCTGAAGAATACCTGCCTCAACCACCAGTTGTCTCTGCCGACACTCCAGCCGATGCCCAAATCTACGAACTGCAAATCCCCACCATTCCCACCATCAAAGACAAAATCAATCTCGTCAAAACCCTTCACCAACAAGGCATGGACCTAATTCTCCAGCGGTAATCTCACCACCCAAACTTTATCTAATTGATTCATATTAATTATTGGTATCACCTCAGTCTCCTGAAACACTGCTGTCTCTCGACTTTCAATCTCTCCCACTTCCCCCACCACCAAATCCAACAACCAGCCGTCCTTTCCCTCAGTTAAAATTAACTCTCCCTCATTTAGTTGATGCTTCTGCAACACCTCAACCAGCCTTACTCTTTCACCATCACCCCTGACCTTTCCTTTTACTCCAGCCTCAGTCTTCACCCTTACCTCCAGCCCTTCAGCTGATAACAACTCTACCTCTGCCTGCCACACCCAAACTTCCCTTACTCTGCCTAATAAAATTCCATTATTGATTCTTTCATCAACCAATCCCATCACCATCTCATCTTCGCTTATTCCCTGTTCACTGCCCGCATCAATTACCATCATCTCATTCTCAAGCTTCAATATATTAGCCGGCACAAATTTCCAGCTTGGCGGCAGGGGAGCTCCCAAAAGTTCTCTCAATCTCTTATTCTCCCCCTCTAACTTAATCAACTCTGCTTTTAAAACTAACTTCTCTGTTGACTCAATTCTTGCCTCACTGCTGTCATCTTTTGATTTAAATAAATAAAGTGAACGCCTTACTGGCTGCACCAAGCCGGTTATTGGCCCTTTTAACCAATTAAACCAGCCAAAGCCGTCCAAAAACCAAATTGCTCCACTCAAAATTATTAATGCTGCCCAGCGCCTCATCTTAAACCCCGCTTAACTCTCACCGCTTCCAAAAGTTTCTCATTCTTAAACAACTTACCACAACCTTTCACCACTGCATCTTGAGGATTATCAGCAATCCAGACCGGCATCTTGGTCGCCTCCGCTATTACCTTATCAATGCCATAAAGCAACGAACCACCGCCTGCCATCACAATCCCATGCTGTAAAATATCCGCTACCAGTTCCGGCGGTGTTTCTTCAATCGTATCACTAATTGCTCCTACGATTTCTTGAATCACTGGCATCAAAGTCTCCCTCACTTCCGGACTCTTCAGCTTCAAAGATTTAGGCAAACCTTTCTCCATATCCCTACCCCTAACTACATGGCCTTTCTCTTTCTCAAAAGGCACAGCGCTACCAATAGCAATCTTCACCTCCTCAGCTGTCATCTCACCTAACAACAACCCGTGTTTTAACCTGGCTGATTTAATAATCGCCTCATTCATCTCCTCACCGGCAATTCGCAAAGACCGATTCAAAACAATCCCCCCCAAAGAAATTACCGCAATCTCGGTCGTCCCACCACCAATATCCACTATCAACTGACCGTTTGGTTTATTCACCGAAATCCCTGCCCCGATCGCTGCCGCCATTGGTTCCTCCACTAACAAAGCTTTCCTCGCCCCTGCACTCAAAGCTGCATCTTGGACTGCCCGCTTCTCCACCTCAGTCACGCCTGAAGGAATTCCCATCAAAACCTTCGGTCGAGCCAATTTAGGCATCAAACCCACATGTTGATGAATCTCCTGAAAGTAGTGAACCAACATATCCCGGGTGGCATCAAAATCAGCAATCACCCCACCAGCCAAAGGTTTTACCACCTCAATCTCCTTTGGATTCTTGCCCAGCATCTTTTTAGCCTCACTCCCTACCGCCAGCAACTCTTTGGACTTTTTCCTTCTAGCCACTACTGTTGGTTCTCTTACCACCACTCCTTTGCCTTTCACTAAAATCACTGTATTGGCTGTTCCCAAATCAATCCCTAGATCATAACTGAATAAACTGAAAAGCCTATCTAACATAATCAAAAAATATCTAATTATTCTGATTGCTCTAATTATTCTAAATTTTAGTTTAATTAGAAATTAAGTCAATTAGATCAATTCTACCATATGATATACTGCCAATATGAACCTCGATAAACTCACTTCAAAAATCATTGAATACTCCTTTTACGCCTTACTCGTCATCGTTCCCTTAATTCTTACTCCCTACAACTATGAACTGTTTGAATTCAACAAAATGCTCACCGTCTATTTCTTCACGGTCATTATCTCCATCAGCTGGCTCATCAAAAATATCATCAACAGCAAACTTATTTTTAAAAGAACACCCTTTGACATTCCCCTAATTCTTTTCTTTTTCTCTCAACTCCTTTCCACTGTCTTCTCCATCGATCCTCACACTTCTCTCTGGGGTTACTACTCCCGCTTCCATGGCGGCCTCATCTCCACTATCTCTTATCTCATTCTTTTTTATGCCTATGTCACCCACATGAGAAACAAGACCAGGAACTGCCTCAGAGTCATCCTCTCCACCGCCCTGATTGTTTCCCTTTACGCTATTGCCGAGCATTTTGGCATTGACAAACACCTTTGGGTCCAAGACGTCCAAAACCGGGTTTTCTCTACTCTCGGCCAACCCAACTGGCTGGCTGCCTATCTTTTAACCCTTCTCCCTCTCTCTATCGCCCTACTACTCAAAACCAAAAACCAAAAACTAGCTCTCTATTACTCTTTCTTGACTATTATCTACTACCTCGCCTTTCTCTACACTAAGTCCCGCTCTGGCCTGGCTGGCCTGGCTTTAGCCTACGCTGTCTTTTGGGGACTATTATTACTCAAAAGGGGATTCAAAAAATTTCCTTTTAAAAAATTCCTGCTCGTCTCCGGCTTTTTTTGCCTTATCACCCTTTCAGTCGGCACCGGCTACACCCCCTCAATTAAAAGCTTCATCAAAACTCAACCATCCACTCAATCCGCTGAAGTCCCGAGTAGCCAAAGCCAAACAGAACCACCCGCCATTACTCTCGGCGGCAGCAGATCTGCTGACATCAGAGAAGTCGTCTGGCAAGGAGCTCTTGATATCTGGAAGAAATACCCTGTCTTCGGCTCAGGCGTAGAAACCTTTGCCTACTCTTACTACAATCATCGACCCATCGAACACAACCTCCTCTCCGAATGGGACTTCCTCTACAACAAAGCCCACAACGAGTTCTTCAACTTCCTCTCCACCACCGGCGCTTTTGGTCTAAGCACCTATCTCTTAATCATCATCTGGTTCACCAGCTGGACATTTAAACACTTTAAAAAAGATAAAACCCATCTTACTTCTGCCTTCCTGGCTGGCTTCCTCGGTCTCGGTGTCTCCAACTTCTTTGGCTTCTCGGTTGTGCCAGTGGCCCTCTTCTTTTTTCTCTGGCCGGCCCTGGCCCTGGATCTCACCGGTCCCAAACCAGATACCCAACCTCCCCAACCTCCCCACTATATCCTCCAAAACAGCCACTACACTCTCATCACTCTGGCTCTTTTTCTCGGTCTTTATCTCAACCTCAAAATCATCACCGCCTGGCGAGCTGATTATCACTTCAGCCTAGGCAAAGACTATATTAAAATCGAACAGATCCCCACCGGCTATCAAAATTTAGCCAAAGCCGTTTCTCTTTCTCCCCGGGAACCCCTCTTCCGCTCTGAGTTTTCTGAAGTATCTGCCAAACTGGCTGTCGTTTATCATAGCCAACTCAACCAACCACCAGAGGACCTACCCCCCGATCAAATGCAATCTTTCCAAAGCCAACTCACCGGCCTGCGCGACCAAATGATCAATCAAGCCATTCAGGACTCCAATCTGGTCATCTCTCAAAACCCAGTCCATCTCAACTATTGGAAATCAAGGATTAAAATCTTCCTCTTGCTGACTATGATTGATCAAAGATATCAAAACCAAGCCCTCGAAACTTTCCAAAAAGCCATTGACCTGGCTCCGACCGACCCCAAACTCAAATACAATCTCAGCCTACTCTACAACCAGATGGGTCAAACCGGCTTAGCTGAACAGGTTCTTAAAGACTCAATTGACCTTAAAGTCAACTACGAAGCTGCCCGCTTTAACTTAGCCTCCCTTTATGAACAAACCAACCGCCCTGATCTCGCCAAAGAACAATACCAATACATCTTTGATTACCTTAACCCTGATAATCAGAAGGTTGGTGAAAAATTGGAGCAACTCCAGAATTAAACTATTAACCTATTCTCTCGTTATTCTCTTTTCCCGCCTTTCAATTTTCCAGTTACCCGCACTCCCTCGTCTAGTTTTGCTGTCCTACCTGACTTAGGAGTTTCAGTTACCTTAGGCTTAAAACGAGCCCCAGTAACTCTAAAAGTCTCTCCTGTCCTAGAATCCTGAAGTACATAAGCATCTCCTCTTTTAATTCCCTCAGAACGAGCTACCACCTGCATTTGTTCCCCCTCATACTCAACAACATCAAGCGTTCCTGGATAACTCTTTCCACTGAATCTTCTTACAGCTTTTGGAACCGCCCAAAGAAATAGACCTAGACCCGCCGGCACACAAATAAGACAACCCAATGGAAATGGCTGCTCTTTTTCTGGATTCTGTAAAAATCTTGAAATCATCTCATCGCTTTCTATTGCCTGAATAACTGGCAAAGCTAAAGCCATCAACTGCCGCCCCATCTTAAAACCCTCTAAGCCTTGGGGTTGCTCTTCTTCGCTTAACCCAGATTTTTCTAAATTCCCATCATCCATATATAATTACTCTTAAGCTATAATACACCATCATGCTCAAAATCATCCAACACCCTCATCCAGTCTTGAGAAAAAAAGCCAAGCCAGTTAAAAAAATTACTCCGGCAATAGTCCAATTTTCCCAAGATTTACTCAAAACCCTAGCCCCTCAAAAAGATAAACCCCTAGGCAGGGGCTTAGCCGCCAATCAGATCAATCAGCTTTATCGCATCTTTGTCATTAAAATGCCTGATAAATATGAGGTCTGTATTAATCCCAAAGTCCTCAAAAGCTCTAAAAAAACTCTCTCTTCCCTCCCTGAAGACAAGCGTTTTCTTGAAGGCTGTCTCTCCATTCCCGGCTACTATGGCTTTATTAACCGACCCCTTAAAATCAAGGTCAAATATCAAACCCCTTCCGGCTCAACCAAAACTGAAATCCTCACTCCACCCCATTCCTCCTACTTCCTCCATGAACTAGATCACCTCAACGGAGTCTTATTCATCGACCATATCAAAAAAACCAAAGAACAGCTCTATTTAGCCGATAAACAAGCCAAACTCCAACCAGTCAAATATCCTTTTGCATGACCATTCTTTTTTTCGGTTCCTCCCCATACTCAGTCCTCGTCCTCCAAAAACTCCTTAAAAAAGCAGACCATGTCATAGTCATCACCACTCCTGATCAACCTTTCGGCCGCCGCTCCAGAAAACCCATTCCCAACCCAGTCAGCCAATTCTGCCAGAAAAATAAATTGCCGTTTCATCTGGACGACCGTCATCTGGAAATGGACATTGACATCATTGTCTCCGCTGATTATGGCCTGAAAATCCCTTTAAAAACCCTTAAAAAGGCTAAAATCGGCGCCTTAAGCCTCCATCCTTCACTTCTACCTGAATACCGTGGTGCTACCCCTGTTCCTCATGCTCTTTTAGCTGGAGAAACTCAAACCGGCATTAGCCTGATAGAAATGACTGAAAAAATAGATCAAGGACCGATCCTGGCTCAAAAAACTATCCCCATCTCTCTCCAAGACACCTCTGTCACTCTACTTAATAAATGCTTTTCTATAGGCGCTCAGCTTCTTATTAAAACCCTTCCCGACTATATTGAACACAAAATCACCCCAAAACCCCAACCCCTTAAATCACCCACCCCCTATACCCGGCGCTTTGTTAAAAAAGACGGCTTTGTCCCTTGGTCAACCTTTAAATCAGCTTTATCAACTCATGGTCAAAAACTGCATAACCAGATCCGGGCCCTCCACCCCTGGCCAGGTGTCTATACCACCCTGCCTAATCACCATAACCTCAAAATCCTCTCTGCCAAATTAATGGCTGAAAAACTCCTCCCCACCTCCGTCCAACTCCCAGGTAAAAAACCTATCTCTTGGCAAGCCTTTCTCGCCGGCTATCAACATCTGCTACAATAACTCCATGAAGATTACTCTTTTCGGCGGCTCCTTTAACCCTCCTCATCTCGGCCATCAACTGGTCATCAACCAGGCTTTTGAGCTCATTCCCCGACTCAAGCAAATCTGGCTCTTGCCTGACTATAAGCATTCCTTTCCCAGTAAATCTAATCTTGCCCCAGTTAAACATCGCCTTAGCATGACCAAAATGCTGGAAAGCAAAAACATCAAAACCCAAACCTGCACCATTGACCGGAAAATGACTTCCGGCCATACCATCGAAGCCATTAAATACCTCATCCCCCAATACCCCCAACACCAATTCTCCTTTCTCTTAGGCTCTGACAATCTTAAATCCTTTACCCAATGGGGTAGTTGGCAGGAACTTCTCAAACTCATGCCCTTCTATATCTATCCCCGGGTTGGCTTCCCTTTAAAACCCCTCAAAACTAACATGCACCCTTTAGAACACCCCTTGCAGATCATCACCAACATCTCCTCCACCATTGTCAGAAAAAGACTCGCCAAGAACCTAACCACCAAACACCTTATTCCCCACGACGTTGAAAAATATATTCAGCGAAATCGTCTATATCTTCCTCAGAACCTTTAGCCCTTTTCTATTCTAAACAGGTTTGTTTATATGACCTCTTGCCGCTCTTTTGTAACCCTATCCTGAAATTAAACTGTGCAAATAAAACATATCAACTGCATCTAGCGGCTTTCCATCAATTGAATATTCCTCTGGTTTAAAGTCAGCTATAATATTTAAACTTGCTTGGTTTTCAACTTCTTTATAACCATCAAACAGCTCTCTTAGCCACTTAGTATACTGATCTAATCTTTCTTTTTTTATTTCTGGCTCTGGCTCAAAAATCAATGCTATACCTAAATCCAACACCACTCCTGTGGCTGTAGCTACCTGCCAATCTTCATTATGATCTTTTAAAAATATCGCTTCAAACGCTTCTTTATACTCCTGTCTTATTCCATCGACGCCTACTTCTCCCGCTGCTTCTCTCATCATTAAATCACCCAATAAACACACCGCTGTTACCCCAGCTGCACTGAGAAAATTTTGCTGACTACCCTCTTTATCCTTGGGATAGTGCGTAAAAAAAACACTCCTTAACTTTTCTGGATCAACTATCTCACCCATCCTTCCTATTAACCCTTCAACAATAGTGCCTGTCATCTGCTGTAACCCAATACTTCCTGTTTCCCTGGGCTTTACCCTGTTTTCAAAACTCTCAGCCAAAGCCCCAGCTACTCGTAGTTCCTCCACTCCCATATTTACTCCTTCTCTGGGCAAGCTCTATTTTTTATAACTAGCCTTCTTCACCGTCTTCAAACACTTGGTGCACAACACCATCCGCTTCTTGCCTCCCTCCACTTTGACCGTCACCCGCTTTAAATTAGGCTTAAACACTCTTTTGACTCGGTTTTTCGCATGCGACACATGGTGCCCATACTGCACTCCTTTGCCGCACTGCTGACATTTTTGTGCCATAATAGCCTATATAATACCACGTTTAATCAGAATAATTAAGTTAATTAGGCCAACCAGGAATTTTCTTGTACTATATATACTATGTTAGGTTTTCTCGTCTGGGGCCTGGCCCTCATCATCGCTGTTACCATCCATGAATTTGCTCATGCCTTAATAGCCGACAAACTGGGTGACCCCACTCCCACTCTTGCAGGGCGCCTCAGTCTCAATCCTTTAAAACACCTTGATCCTATTGGCACCTTAATGCTTCTCATCTTCCGCTTTGGCTGGGGTAAACCAGTTCCTTTTGACCCCTTTAACCTCCGTCATCCTAAAAGAGACTCTGCCCTCATCGCCTTAGCCGGACCCACCAGCAATCTGATTCTCGCCGCTCTTCTCTCCATCATCCTCAAACTGACTGCCTTGCCTCTGCTCACTCTCCTCATCCCCATCATCATCATCAACATCAACCTGGCTATCTTCAATCTTCTGCCCATTCCGCCTTTAGACGGCTCCAAAATCCTTTATGGCCTTCTCCCTCTTAACTGGGCCGAAGAATACAACTCTTTCATGAAAGACTACGGCATACTCCTCTTAATCCTCCTCATCCTCCCCATCGGCGGCACCTCATTGGTCATCAACCTCATCCTGCCGGTCATCAGTTTTATCACTAACTTACTGCTCTAATCTTGACCTTCTTATCTTAGCTCAATCAAACCTCTCAGCGCTTTATGCATTTGCTTCTCTTTTTGCGAAGCACCTATTGCTAAAGCTTTTGGCGTTACAACCCGATCCCAATTTACTACTTGATTTTTTCCCTGATCTTTAGCTAAGTATGTAGCTGAATCAACCAAAGCTAATATTAAACTTTTAGGGTCAATTAAATCATAGCTATTGGCTACTTTAAGAATGTCTTCACTCATCTCAGCTACTCCAATACTCAATGTCAACCCATAATTCGTATAGTCCTTGTTTATCCCTTTTTTCAATTTTTGAGCTTTTTTCTTGGCTTGACCTACACCCTCCTTAGGCATTAATACTACAAACTCATCCCCGTGTAATCTAAAAGGCTCACCAGTCCCTTCAAACTCTTCCTTAAAATCTTTAGCTAAATTAATTAAAACTTCATTACCCACGTCATGGCCCCTTGTATCATTCACCTTTTTAAATCCATCAACATCAATTAACATTATCGAAAATTTTGTCTTGCTTTTGTGAAAAGTGTCAATCTGGTCTTCTAAGTTTTCAAATAATCCCTCACGATTCCTTAACCCAGTTAATGAATCTAGAGTTCTTACTCTATCAAGCGCCTCATCAATCACCTCATTCCACTTCCATGCCTCTGCCTGAATTGCTGGTGTATCTTCACTCATATACTTCTTGAGAATATTATATAACAAAGACTTAAGAAACTTTTCTTTCAAAAAAATAATATCTGCTTCCACTGCCCACACAGTCTTAGTATTATAAAATCTCTGTTTATTCCCCTCAAGATGACCTATTAACTCCTCTGCCGTTGGCTCATAATCACCATCTATCCATGGCAATTTTAGGTAATCCTCCCTATAATCCCCTATTCTCCCAGCCTGACTTCCCCGGGAATTAGCTACCTTAAAATCCCCCTTGGCACGAGCTGTTTTAGCTGATTTATTTAAAGTCTTTAACACATCAGCCACCGTCAGTTCTTGCATCGGAAAACCCAATCCCTCTAGACTAGATAGAATCTCTCTCATTATAAAAAAACTGGCCAAGCTTGGCCATCATCATCCTCTTCAAATTGATAACTATAAGTCATTATACTTTACTCACTAAAACTTGACAACATGATATAATGAAAATGGTTGTGAAAACAACCACCTGCCCTACCAGGCGCGTTGACAATCTGGGAGGATTTTCCTCGACACTCGTGTAAAGGGAAGCGTAATGTCCCGACTGTTTTACTCTCGGGAAAGTATTTGACCAACCCTCTGGGCGTCAGATCAGCTTACCCCACCTGGACTTCGTCCGGGGAACCACTTCCAGTAAACGGCCGCGTAGGGCTCTTTTTATCTTCTTCCTCTTCCTGGTACAATATCCTCAAGCCGGGGTAGCTCAGTGGCCAGAGCAATGGTTTTGTAAACCATAGGTCGTGGGTTCAAATCCCACCTCCGGCTCAGATCTGATAAAATATTCTCACCTGCTGGGATGCCGGAGTAGCCAAACGGATCAGTCTGTAAAACTGACGTCGCAAGACTTCGTAGGTGCAAATCCTACTCCCAGCACAAACATATTCCCCTCAAGAAAACTGCAGAAACAACTTATCTAGAATATCTCGTCAACAACTGCCTTAACAGCTTCAATCACATTAGTCAGCCAATCTACTTGCTCCGCCTCATATGATTCAGGTTCAGCTAATGTAACCTGCTCGTCTTCAACCACTGACTGAGCCTCTTCAGTTATCACTGGAAAAGTTGAATCTTGAATAACCGGTGGTGGAATAGCTTCAGACTCAACTTCAGGTAGCGACACTTCATCCTCAGTTGAAGTCACCGCCTCAGACTGAGAGTCTGTTGGCTGATCAACCGAAGTAGATGTAGACGAACCCGTTGTTGGCTGGCAACTTGAATCAGCCAACCAACCCGTAGGCAAACAAGCATCTGGAAACTCCCGACATTCATTGGTGCTTTGGTTTCTAGCCCAAGTAATCACTTGGGCACACACCTCATCACAACTATCAACTTCTTCCCATACTGTCCAACCTCCTGGAGGACAGTGACTCGGAAATTCATAACACTCATTGTTTAGTTTATTCCTGGCAAAAGTTTGCTCTTCAAGACAAGTTAACTCTGGAGCACTCGGGTTCAACAGCTTCATTAATTTAGCTCGAGCTGGTTTGCTGACAATTACAGATGGGTATTCTTCATAATCACTTGTATAAGCCAAACCAAAAACAACTGGATTAGGAGCAGTCGAAAGACCACTGGCAGGACAATCTCCACGGTTGAATGCTCCCTGCCACTGCCAAATATTAAAACCAATACTCTTGCTTAGTAAATCAGTCACTCCTGCCTCTAACACTCGAGCCTGATTCTCATTAGTACTTTGAGTTGAGATATATTGGTTGGTAAAGTTACAGTAACTCACCCCAAACTCTCCAGTAAACACTGGCGTAAAAGGCAGCATAGCCCTAACATAGCCAGTTGAAGCGTCAAATACACCAACAATTTCCTGATTGGTTCTTTCCTCAAGACCGTAAAAAACCATTGAGTAAAAATCATAAGTCAAAGGCATTTGCACAGGAGACTCACCAACTGACCAGTTATGAGTCAGTAGAATATGATCATGCAGACCAATCTTAAACTTGTTTCTTAACTCTGGATTCAACCGTTGAGGTAAGCTGCCGATCGTTGGTCGAATTACAGCCGCAATTTGTTTCGCATCTTCACGCAGCCGCAAATTACATGGCTCAGACCCCTCAACAAACAACAAAATATATACCATATCAGAATAGGCTTCAATCCTGGTTAAAAACTCATTAACATAAGCCTCAAATGCTTGATACATATCTAAATTTGTCGTCCATGAACAATAATCAATCCCTTCTGGCGCCCAGTTTTTAGCCAGATAGTTTAAACCAATAACCGCTTTCATGTTATTTTGCTTTAATAACTCTAAAGCACTAATTAAAGCCGCAAATTCCTTTTCATCATATTCTGGTGGATTAGCTAAAGGTTTTGGATCTAAAACCTTCCAAGCATTAACTAACCAGACTGTGTTAAAACCAGTTTTTTTGATCTCTGGCAGCGCTTCTTGCAATCTATAGCCATAGGTTGACGGCTTAATATCATCATAATCCCCCCAAGTCACACTTTTTATTTCAACCAACTCTTGAGCAAAAGCAGAGTCAGTTGGTGACGGTCCAAACAGACGCATGAAATTAAAGATAAAAGTCGCCATCTGTTCCCGAGTAGTGCTTAAGTATGGACCAAACTCAGTCTCTGAAATCCCGGCGGTAATCTTCAAATTGTAGGTTTTCTTAATATACTTCACTGCCCAAGCCATATCCGCCTCATATATATCAGTAAAAGGCACCTCAGCTTCAGCTGGAAACTCACCAGTAATCGCTTTATACAAATTAGATAAAAAAGTCACCATTTGGGCTCGGTTAACTTCCTGTTCTGGTGAAAAAGTCGTATCAGTAGTACCCGCAGTAATCTTTAAACCATAAATTTTAGCAATAGTATCCTGTTGTTCTTGGCTTAAATGATCAATATCCTCAAACGGAGTTTCTACTATTGGCGCTGTTCCACCAGTCAACAATTCATAAGTCTTTAACAAAAACTCAGCCATATCCACTCGTGGCACTAAACCTTGAGGATCAAATTCAGTTGGAGTTCTAGGAGGCATGATTCCTAACGGAGCAATCTGTTGAATGTATTTCCAGGACCAAGAGTTTCGATCAACATCTCCAAAGTCTTCAGCCCTAATTCCTGTATCCAATAAACTGCCTGGCAACACTAACGGAGCCACCGCCACTCCCTGATCTTCACTGGCGCGAGGTGTAAACCGCACTTCTCTTTTAACTAAATAGTTAGCTACCAAAAGACCGGTTGCTGAAAAAACCAACAGCATCAAACCAATAATCAACTTCTTATATTTACGAAACAAAAACCGCCACTTTTCCAAGCTTGCTTTAAACATCTATAAAAATTATAGACTCCTATTAGTCAAAAAACCACCTTTTCACCCGTGAAATAGGCTCTAACCTCACCCACTAGCCTGCACCAAAAATATTTAAGGTTCCGAACCTTAAATTTTCCTCAAGAAAGTGGTGGTAATAGCTGTTGGAAATAGAACCTAATTAATTAGCTTTCTAACTCACCTTTTAATTTTTCAACACATTCCTCTAAAGATAATCGTTCTGTATTAAGTTTATCCGCTCCATTCCAAGGATTATCTTTTATTACTTGGTTAAGTTTAACAATCACCTCATCTCCTAACGGCTTTCTACATCCTTCTTTAACACCAGGTCTAACTTTATCCCTTGCTTGAAGAACTTCTAAAGAACACTCCAATTCATAAACTTTAGATTGAACATTGTTTTGTTTAGCTATATCTCTGGCTAAGGCAATATATTTAGGATTCTGGAATATCCCCTCCATAATCACAGAAAAACCCTGACTTAATAAATGCTGTAATGTATCTACAGCTGCCTGATTAACATAATCAATAGCTTGATCTTCTTCAGAAGCATCTTTGGCAAAAAAAGGCTTAAAATTATCGACCTTTAACCAGGCTATTTTTTGCTTCAAACTCCTTAGGCTTTTGGCAATAGCTGACTTACCGCTAGATGGAGCTCCACGCAGAATAATTAGCCTTTGCATAAATTCATATTATCACAAACCAGGTTCTAACCTCATCCACTAGCCTTCACTCGTCTTTTTCCTCAAGAAAACTACCAATACCCCTCACCTACATAAAACACATCTTTCCCATTGAGCACCTTCTCAAACTTTTCTTTTGAGTTAACTGGTGCAATCATTCCCCCATCACTCTCCTTTATATTTCCATGAACATTCTTCCAAGCAAATTTTCTTGGTAAATGAACAAAGCCAACTTTTTTATGCAGCTTATCAGTCCAAGCCTTTGACGCATCAATAGATAAAAACGCCAAATCACATCCCTTCTCTTTTAAATACTTCATCGCCTCCTGGCACATCTTTGCAGCAATGCCTTTCCTTCTCATATCTTCTCTTACACCAATTCCATAACCGCCCAACTTAATCATTTCTCCCTCAAACTCCATCCTAGATTCATGGACGCCTGCATAACCGACCAAGTTTTCACCAAGATATGCAAACACTCCAGCTACCTCTGGGTTATAAAAATCCTCCTTAGCCTCTTTCTCATCGACATCTACAAATACCTGCTGCTGCAAGTCTTTTACATCTTTCTTTTGCTTATCGGTAAATTTTTCTGACTCAACTACTTTTATCTTTACATCAACCATATACTTCTATTCTACCAAACCAGGTTCTAACATCATCCACTAGCCTGTACCAAAACCAGGTTTGATATACTTAACCCATGACTTGGCAGTTTCTCATTCTCATCAGCGTCTTTCTTTACTCCATCTCAGTTCTTCTCCAAAAAACCCTTCTCAACAGAACCCAAACTGACCCTCTCAGCCTAGCTGTAGTTTTTCAAATATTAACCGGGCTCACCATCGGCTTATTCGGCTGGCTTTTTAGCAACATGTCCCTCCCTCAGCTCAAACCCCTGCTCTTCAATCTTATTCTTATGACTCTCCTCTATGGTTTTGGCAACATCTTTGTCTTTAAATCTTTAAAGCGCTTGCAAGCAACTAGATTCACTGTCATCTTCAGCAGTCGAGCCTTGTTCACCATCCTTGCCTCTTCACTCATCCTCAAAGAATCCTTGGTTTTAAAACAGCTGCTGGGCACCTCTCTTCTTCTTGCCGGCATTGTTCTTGCCAACATTAAGGCAGCCAAACTAACCTTTTCCCGCCACCAAGCCACTGCCTTATTAGCAGCCGTCTGTTTCGGCCTAGCCATCACCAACGACAGATTCTTACTTAAATCGTTTCAAGTCTACCCTTATGCTACTCTCGGCTTTATCATCCCCGGCCTGTTTATTGCCTTCTTAAACCCCAGCCTTATTAAAACTTTGCCCGCCTTATTAAGCAAACAAACCTTCCCTCAAATTCTGCTCCTATCCACCCTTTATGCTGCTGCCGCCATTACCTTCTTCTTTGCCTTACAAATTTCTCCCAACTCTTCCCAAGTAGCCTCAATCAATCTCACCAGCGTCATCACCACCGTTTTACTAGCCATTATCTTTCTCCGAGAACGAGACAATCTGGGCTATAAAATACTCGGAGCTTTCTCCAGCTTCCTGGGATTATTTTTAGTCAGCTAGTCCGCTTGTAGAAAATTAATCCCTTCGAAACTTGCCACCCCTCTTTATCTGGCGTAAAATACACCTTGCCTGCCGCTTTAGCTCAGTTGGTAGAGCGCGAACATGGTAAGTTCGAGGTCGCGGGTTCGATCCCCGCAGGCGGCTCAGGAGGAAAATTATGGCTAAAAAAGGACCACGCATTCTGATTGCCTTTAAATGCAAAGAATGCCGATCCCAAAACTATATCTCTCAAAAGAACAGAACCAACACCCAGAAAAAACTGGAGTTGAAAAAGTATTGTCGAAAGTGTCGCAAACACACTCTCCACAAGGAAACTACCAAACTCAAGTAATTAATTTTGTGGACCCGAGGGGGATCGAACCCCTGAACCTCTGCTATGCCATAGCAGCGCTCTACCAGCTGAGCTACGGGCCCTTGCTCTCCTAAATACTCACCCAAGAATTGTAACTCAAGTTGGATATCTACGTCAAAATACTCAACCATAAAAACTCCCGAATGTGTTAAAATACTCTTCAATAGGGGCGTGATGTAACGGTAGCATGAAACTCTCCAAAAGTTTTCGCGAGGGTTCGAATCCTTCCGCCCCTGCAAAATCCTATAATACTAAGCCGCTTTTCCAATTGTCTCAACCCAAAGCCTACGGGCATCTTCTACCTGACTCTTCTCATAAAAAGGTTTTCCTTCATTATCTAATGGAACATCCTCTACTTTCAAAACTTCTTTAAACATCTTTCCAATTCCTGTCCTTGATTCTTGCAGAACTTTCTCCATATAAGGATAGTCTGCTGCAAATTCCAACCAGGGTTTGATATGATGCGATAAAGTAACGCCACATAAACCCAGCCAATCAGGTATTCGTTCTCCTTCAACCCCTAAAAAGGCTCGCATGGTTGTTTCTAAATATCCTGACCTCTCAATTGCGCTAAACATTCTCCCCAAGCGAAGATTATTACCCATTACTACCTCATCATAAGCTCTCAACACTAATTGCTTTGCACCTCCATCGGCAATCGGCTCCATAACTTTAATAAAAATCTCTCTTTCCTGCTCTTGATTTTTTTTAGTTTTTAAATGGCTTCGTATATCTCCAACACCATCACCATCAATAATCAACTCCCCTAAATCATGAATCCAACAAGCTATTAACAACAAAGACTCGTCCTCCTGACTAACAGCTACTCCTTTCTGCCGACTATAAATTATAAAATCCCGTGCAATTCTAGCTGTTTCATCAGGATGCGTTAAAAATACTACATCAGGCCCCATTAAACCCACAAAGTCTCTATCGCTCATATCTCCCTGATAGGCCCAATAACGCAAACTCCTTGTAAGCTGTTCAAGGTGTGGAGCATATGCCTCAGCTATACACTGAAAGGGAACTAAAGATTCACTATTTACCATATAACCAGGCAGTATCAGCAATTATATCATGCCCCCCAGTGTCAAACTTTTCACCAAACTAAGTCCTAATATAGTCCACTAGCCCCTGCAAAACATCTATCTAACCTGCCTCCATCAACTCAACCATCTCTGCTGCTGCTCCCGGACAACTAAGCCCTACTGGACGGGCCTCCCCTTCCTCCGGCACCGACTCATCCACAAAGGTAAAGTTATACAGCCACCGCTCCTCAGCTAATCCAACTGGAGAATTGCTCAACTTCATCCTTCGTGGCTTTCCCTTAGACACCTCTGGCCAATAAGGTTCTTCCTCTCTTGATCTAACCCTCTCAATCGCCTCTGAAATATATTCCTGGTATTCTTTTGGTACCTCTTCTAACTCGCTTAAATCCAGCTGCACCCTGACAAAATACTCATTCAACTCGACTGGATTCAAACCAATAAAATGCAGACACTTAGTCACTGCCTCTTGCCTCTCCGTCTCATTCATATGGTGCCTATGTGATATTGTCAACACCTTTAAATATGAACCTCTTCCATAGAAGTTAGCTGAACCTTCACGCTCCCCCTCTTCCTTTCTTGCTCCTTCCCTGACCACCATCTCAGGATCCTTAACCACTGCCAAATATGACAAAGCCAAACAAGCCAACCAATCTTGATGATCTTGAGGTAAACCCTCCAAGCCAACTACTTGGCAATCTCTGTCAAAGTAAAAAACCGCCTCACAAACCCCCCAACATATCTTTACCCTAATTCCCTCCTCCATTTGGTCAAACCTTAACTTAGTCATCCCCATCTCCCTTAACCATTGCTCATCGCCCCTAGTCAAATCCACCACATTACCCCTCTGACTTAACCCATGCCAGCCAGCCTTCACTCTCTTAACCAACTCTTCTTTCTTGCCAGCCACTGTCTTTGGATCCAATTCTGGTCGGGTAAACTCCAAAAGCACTTCTAGCTCTTCCATATCCATTCTAAATGTTTTCAACTTCCCCAAACCTTCTTTATATTTCCTTCTGCTTTCCTCCTCTAAAAGCAGTAAGTATTTAGGCAAAACATCTTTCATCTGCTCTGCCACCTCAGTCTCGTCCAAGTCTCCCTTGCAAAACATCATCAGCAAACCTCCGCCTGGTAAAACCCACAACTCGCCGTCCCAACCATCATCTCCTTTAGCCCAACTCACTACCGACTCTTTCAACCGCCATAAACCTCTGTTGGCCAACTCCCACTCTGTGGCAAACGAAATCACACAAAAATCCTTGTTCTTCTCACCATCTGACTCTATAACCTCCAACACACCTTCCTCTACTCTAGCAATATCTCCCTGAAAGTCTAAATTATATCCTTGCCGCTGCTCTCTTTTCTCCCAGATCTCAGACAACTCTAAACCCTTGGCTATAAATTCATCTCTAAGCGCCTTCATATCACCCTCATACCTTCCCTTGAATACATCCTCTAAAATCTGGACTACTCCAAGAGAAACAGTCGCCAACTCCCAGTCATTGCCCCCATCATCCCCCCATTCAGCCCAGGAAAATATAAAATCCGTTGGGGTGAACTTCTCCTTGCCTACTTCAAAGGTCTCCTCCATCCATAAGTCCAGCATCTTCTCTACTGCCTCAGACTTTTTAGCTTCATCTAAATCCATCAACGCCTCCGCTAGAACCGGCATTGTTTCTACTGCTCTTAATGAAGCCTTTCTTAAAGCCCGTTGGCTCCGCTCACCTTTCTGAAAAATCTCATCAGGCTTATTTATCAAGCCTTTCAGACACCACCTCGCCAACTCCGCCTGATCACCCTCCAATCCCTGGATCAAACCTCCTACAAACTCCTTTTTCTCGTACAGTTTCTCCACCCGTCTCTCCTTGGTCAAAACCCTCAGCAACTTGTCTCCATAAGCCACACCCTTTAACGGACCCGTCAGCATATGTACCGCTGTTAACCATTTACCCGCTGTCCTTGAATACTCATTACAAACCGCGTTAATCACTCCACTTCTTTTATTAGCGCTCGTCTTTCCAATCAAATCTAACTCTGCCGCAAACTGAGAGGCTGCTGAACCAGGCTCAAATCCCCACTGCTCCATCTCCATAAGTCTCTGTATTATAGGATACCTGTCTCTAGATTACAAGAAAACCTCGCTTAACCCACACTCAAACTTTCCCTAAGCCAAATTCCAATCCAATCTGTCAATCTTTCCATCTAAGTCTTTTTAATTCATCTTGTAAAAGAACTAAGGCTTTCTCAACCCCCTTCCTCCTCCTCCCTTCTTCTTAGATCCTCTTCCCCCAGATTCTCTTAAATACTCCCTCAACTTTCTCCTTACTACTGGATGCCGCAATCTACTTAAAGCTTGAGCCTCTATCTGCCTTACCCTCTCCCGCGTCACCCCCATCTTCCTTCCCACTTCTTCAAGTGTATATGCGTGACCATCCAGCAAACCATATCTTAACTGCAAAATCCTTACCTCGCGCGGTGGTAACCTATTCAAAACCTCCTCTAAATGCTCTTTCAAAAGATTATATGTCGCCGTCTCATCTGGCGGTGGCACCTTGTCATCCTCGATAAAATCACCCAAGACTGAATCTTCCTCATCGTCTGTTGGCGTTTCTAATGAGAGCGGACGGCGAGCCGCCTGAATTACCTTCTCAACCTTCTTAGGCGGCACATCCAGGGACGTCGCTAACTCTTCCACTGTCGGCTCTCGCCCTAATCTCTGAGTCAACTGATGCTGCACCCGCAATAGCTTATTAATCTGATCACCCATATGTACCGGCACTCTAATAACCCTCCCTTGATCAGCAATTGCCCGAGTCACCGCCTGCCGAATCCACCAAGTCGCATAAGTGGAAAACTTATGTCCTCGCTTATACTCAAACTTCTTAGCTGCCCGTATCAAGCCAATATTCCCCTCTTGGATTAAGTCCTGGAACGGCACACCCCGACCCATATATTTCTTGGCTACACTAATCACCAATCGGGTATTAGCGGTAATCAAATGATCTGTAGCAGCCCAACCATCCTTAATATTCATCTTGTGATCGTCTGTATTCCCTTCTCCCTCTGCTAAAGCCTCCCTGGATATCCTGCCTTCTTCAATCCTTTTGGCTAAGTCCACCTCTTCTTTCATTGTCAATAACGCTACTTGACCCACCTCTCTTAAATACAAACCAATCGCATCATCACCAGGTTCAACTTGTGCTAAAAATTCTTTATCCTGTGTTTTTGCATCTTTTTCCCCTTCTTCGTCAATTTCTTCTTCTAACAAATCCGTGTCTGTCGGCTCAATTGTCTTATCATCATCAACATATGGAATACCCGCATTGAGCAAAGCTGCAAAAGCCATTTCTAGCTGGTCTACATCCTCCTCAGCCTCAGGGAAAAAATTCAAAATATCGTCCATTGTCACATAGGTCTTTTCTAGACCCAACTCAATTAAACGAGCCACAGAAGAGCTTTCTTCTCCTGACTCGCCTTGACCAACATCTAGTCCGGATAAATCCTCACTACTCATAAATTAATCACCGTCTTAATATTATAGGGTGAATAATGGCTTAAAACAATTATCTTCGTCTCCAAACCTATAGTTTCATCAAAACATAGGCTATAATGCTCCCATGTCCTCTAGTGAACGCCCTGGCATCGGCCGGCTGACTGAAAAACTGATCAAATGGACTCATCTAGAGCCCACAGCTCAAACCAAGGAAACGGTCGTTAAAGTCAACCATCTATTAGAAGAAGGAGCTGTTATAGTTCTTGATGCCCATCGTCAGCGCTTTGATATGGCTGCCACCTTCTTTTTCTTAATGGAACATTTCAACCCAGAAGTCACCATGCCCGCTGGTGGTGGTGACTACTACAATCGCTTTCTTCACCCGTTCTTCTCAGCCTTTAAAGCCTGTCCAAGGATTGATTTCCTGCCAGTCTTCCGAGATCACCGAGAAATAGATCATCCAAAATCCAGAGATCATGCAAACATTAAACAACTGGCTGTACCTCATTCTTTAGAATCAGGTACTCTCAATCGACCGTATGTTAAAACAGTCCTCCAAAACCGAAAAACACCAGGCTATATACTCTTAACAGCTGCTTTTGGTCGACCCACCATTGACCCATCTATGCCTGCTACTAAAGGCGCTATTTTATTTTTACAAAAAGGTTATCCTGCCGTATGTGCTTTATCCCTGTCTAGGGGAATAAAATGCCAGACTTTTTTACATCCCCAAATCATCCAGTTTCACCGCCAAGATAAAGTTACAGAACAAGAACTTGATAACATCATTCATCAACAACATCAAGAACTCTTAAAACATGCCCAAGTCCAAATACAAGGCTTATAACCCCTCATTTAAAAACCCCACATCCCGCCTAACCGCCTCATCCCAACCACCCAGCAGATTATGATCAGCTCCGGGATAGATATATAACTCAACCTCCTTATCCAAATCCTTTAAACTTTTTTCCAAGGCCTGCGACCACTTTAACGGCACTGCCTCATCCGCTGTTCCCTGATGAATCTGGATCGGTGCCTTGATCCAGTCATAGTAGTTATAAATCGAATACTCATCCGCCTCATACTGAGCCTCAAACCCAGCCACTACCTTGCGCAAAGCCCTGCCAAAATCCTCAAACTCATCCGTAAAATACAGGATGGAATAAGGGAATGGTTTTGATACTGGCGCCCATAAAGTGGTAGGAATTTCTTTTCCGGAAATCTCCAACGCACTCAAAGCAATCTGGCCGCCATTGCTGTGACCCCACATGGCTATCCTATCCGGGTCTGCTTTTTCCAGATTCTTCACTGAGGCTATCAACTCTAAAATCTGCACTGGCCGTAAAAACCGCTCATACAAAGGATTGACCGGCGGCATCTCTGACTCTCCATAGCCTAAAAAATCAGGCGCTAGGGTAATCAAACCATTCTTAGCAAAAACAGCCGCTGCCCGGCTGGTTCCCACTCCAGTCTCATAAATCTCCTGATCCACATAACCCCGAATCATGATTACCACTGGAAATGGCCCCTCACCCGGAGGCATATTTATCTGTCCGGAAATACGCTTACCTTCAACTTCGTAGAAAAATAGCTGATTGTCAATATCTGCTTCAATCTCACTTCCTTGGAATACCCTTTTTCTCAACTCTGGAAAACTATACTTTTCCAACGGCTTCTCCACCTGAATCCACGGCGCCTCCGGTGAAATCACCACTTGCTTATTACCTCCCCACCACCAACCACCAACCGCCACCAAGCCGGCTGTTAACCCCACCCACCAATATTTCTTCATATTCTCCATCCTCTCATCCTCCCTCAACTATATCAATCCCTATCATAGAACTCCCAACCTTTCCCAAAGAGAACCAGCCCCAAAAGCATCACCGCTATCCAAGCACCAGTTCAACCTTTTACCACCAACTACCTGAAACAACAAGCTAATCTCTTTTAATCGAGAAACAATTTTCCCCTTTTGACCAGCCTTATCCCGTCTCATTCTACCCACAATCACAATCATCACCGCAACCATGCCTGGCCATCATCAACTCCTTTAAATACTTCTCAAACTCCGGCCCAATGTCTTTCCTCTCCAAACCAAACTCCACCACCGTCTTCATATACCTCAACGGATCTCCGGTCGTCATCCACTTGCCGTCCAACCTGGCCGCATAAACCGGCTTTTTCTTAGCATACTCTACTATGGCATCAATCAACCACAACTCATTATCCTTCCCCAACTTGCCTGCTTTATGATGCTGCTTTAAAACCTTCACAATATCTGTATTTAAAACAAACCTGCCAAACTGGGCTAGTCTCGACGGTGCTTTCTTTGGCTCTGGTTTTTCCACTGCCTTCTCTACCCGATCCCTACTGCCCTTTTTCAGCTTGTAAATTCCATAGCGACTCACCTCTGACAACGGCACCTCCTGCACCGCCAGCGTCACTGCTCCGTTCTTTTTATTCGAATAATCAATAATCTGCTTGGTGCAGGGTTTTTTTGACAAAACCAAGTCATCACCAAACATATAGACAAATCGTTCGCCTGGGCTCAACAGATCCTCCACACATAATAAAGGCGTCCCATTACCATAAGGCAGATGTCTGCCTTGCCTGACATAAACATAGTTAGCCATCCGATAAACCCGCTGAACCTTTTTCAACTGCTCTTTCTTACCATTCTTTTCCAGCTGAATCTCCAATTCCAAGTTTGAATCAAAATGGTTCTCCAAAACTGTCTGACCAAAACGGGTCACTAGAATAATGTCCTTAATCCCTGAATCAACCGCCTCCTCCACTAAATACTGAACAATCGGCTTATCAATAATCGGCAGCATCTCCTTGGGTTGGTTCTTGGTTGCCGGCAAAAACCTTGTCCCATAGCCTGCCACCGCAATCACTGCTTTGGTAATCTTTCCCTTGGCTGCCATCTAACCCTTAGTATACCATCCCCTTTCTACCTTTAGCCAACTATGGCATAATTGAAGTTGACATGGTACAATCACCTCCTGAAAAATCAACCAGCCCGTCAAAGTTCATCAAAGAAGCAGCGGCTGAGTTAAAAAAAGTCGTCTGGCCCACCAAACAGCAGGTTGTCAAACTGACCCTGATCGTTGCCGGCGTCAGCCTGGTTGTCGGTGCTCTTATCGGCGGCCTTGATTACTTTTTTACCCAGCTGATGGGCCTGATTGTTAAATAACATGGCAAAAAAGAAAAAAACTGACCAATCCCCTAAAACCCCAGTCAAAAAGGCTGATGTCAAACCTCAGGTTAAACCCGTGGACCCCATCGAAAAAGAGGCTGAAAAAGACCCGGGAAACCACATCATCATCAGCAAATCTACTTCTAAAAAAGCCAAATGGTATGTAGTTCACACCTATTCTGGCCATGAACACAAAGTCACTGCCGCCCTGACTCAACGAACCAAGTCCATGAATCTGACCGACCATATCCTGGAAATCCTCGTCCCCACTCAAAACAAAATCCAGATCCGCAAAGGCCAAAAGCACTCAGTTAGAGAAAAGATCTTCCCTGGCTACATGCTGGTTAGACTCATCCTCACCGATGACTCCTGGCTGGCTGTCAGAACCACTCAGGGCGTCACCGGCTTTGTTGGCATCGGCAACAAACCCACCCCCCTCCCCAAATCAGAAGTCCAAAACATCATGAAGTTCATGAAGATGGAAGCGCCTAAGTACAAAGCCACCTTCTCTGTCGGCGAAGCCGTCAAGATCATCGAAGGTCCTTTTGCCGACTTCCTCGGCTCAGTCGAATCCATTGACGATGAACGCGGCAAAGTCAAAGTCCTGGTCTCCATCTTCGGCCGGGAAACTCCGGTTGAACTCGACTTCTTGCAAGTCAGTAAGATTTAAGCTATACTCTCCCCACTTCGCCTACAGCGAGGGAGAGACTACCATCTCGACACTTAATTAGTCCTTGCTGTAGCAAGGATATTTTTATGGTTAAAAAAATCAAAACCACTCTTAAACTCAACATTCCCGCTGGTAAGGCTAGCCCTGCTCCGCCTATTGGCCCTGCTCTTGGTCAGCACGGCGTGGCCATCATGGACTTTTGCAAAACCTACAACGACAAAACCAAAACCATGAAAGGCGTTATCCCGGCTGTCATCACCATCTACGAAGACAGAACCTTTACCTTTGAACTCAAAAAACCCCCGGTCTCTGAACTGATCAAAAAAGAACTCAACTTAAAATCAGGCTCTCAGACTCCTGGCCGGGAGACTGTGGCTACCATCACTGATAAACAAATCGAAAAAATCGCTCAAGAGAAAATCGAAGACCTCAATGCCAATAACTTAGAAGCTGCCAAAAAGATTGTCGCTGGCTCAGCCCGCTCCATGGGCATTGAAATCAAGTAATCTATGGGTAAAAAGAAAATCGCTGTTGTTGACCTATCTCAATCTGATACGCCTAAACTCAAGGCTAGCGGTACTCGTAGCCAAAAACTCAGAAAGCAGAAAAAAGCCAAAAAACTCGAGGCTCCTATTCCAGTCAAACCCATCGAACCTAAAGCACCAACCAAACCAACTACTAAAAAAGCCCCTAAAAAAAAGAAAGTCAAAAAACGCCTTAAGCACCCCCGCTCAACTCGATATAACCAGGCTAAAAAACTGATTGATCAATCCAAAGCCTATTCAACTAAAAAGGCCGTCAAACTTCTCCGTCAGATCTCCAAACTCAACTTTGACGCCAGCGTTGAACTCCATCTCAACCTCTCAATCGACAAACTTTCCGGCGAATTAGCTCTGCCTCATGGCACCGGTAAAACCCAAAAAGTCGAAATCGCCTCTGACAAAACCCTGGCTAAACTCAAGGCTGACAAGATTGACTTTGACGTCCTGATTGCTGAACCCAAAATCATGCCCAAACTGGCTAAGTTCGCCAAGCTCTTAGGCCCCAAAGGCCTCATGCCCAACCCCAAAGCCGGCACCATTTCTGACAAACCAGAAGAGCTCAAAAAGAAATTCTCCCAGGGTGGCACCCGCTACAAGTCAGAACCCAAAGCCCCTCTCATCCACTTAATCATCGGCAAACTCTCCTTTAAAGACAACCAACTTGAAGATAACATCACCGCCGCCATCAAAATCATCAAACCCAAAAACATCACCTCAGCCTACCTCTGCTCTTCCATGAGTCCGTCGATTAAACTTCAGCTTTAACCATCCTACCCAATCACCTATCAGATAAAGTAAATTCTCCTACCCTTATCCTTCTCAACTCTTTCGCGTGAGCTGGAACCCCCAACTTCTCACCAATATCCACTGCCAACTGCCGCATATAGGTCCCGCTCCCGCACACCACCCTCACTCTCAATTCTTTAAGGTTCGTAACCTTAAATTTTATCAACTCAATCTCCCTTATCTTCACTCTTCTCTTTGGCTGCTTTATCTGCTTCCCCTGTCTCGCCAGCTTATACATCCTCGTCCCTTTTACCTTGACTGCTGCATACCTCGGCACCTTCTGTATATACCCTCCCTCAAAACCCCTTAAAACCCTTTCCAGTTCCTGCTTATCTATCTCTCTCACCTCTGTTGTCTCCACCACCTGGCCAGTTCGATCACCTGTATCAGTCGCTACCCCTAACTCCACCTCCATCACATACTCTTTTTCCCATTGCTTTATCTCCTCAAATCTCCTAGTCGCCCTACCAACCAGAATCAACAATACCCCTGTGGCAAATGGATCCAAGCTCCCTCCATGCCCTACCTTCACCTTAGCAGCCAACTCCTGCCGCACCTTAGCCACCACATCATGGCTGGTCCATCCTTCAGGCTTATCCACCCTCAACACATCTTCTTCCAGGTTAACCTTTCGTTTGACAAACCTCATACCTGAATTATATAATCCCTTTCAGTCCATAGACAGCAGGCAATCAATAAGACCTGCCGAGGAACAAAATATATTGGTCAACCTCGCTATGGCGGGGCTTTTTTATGCCATCACCAAAAAACATCGACCAGGTCAAAAACCTTAAAACCAAGCTTCAACAAGCCAAATCTGTTGTTCTGGCTGACTATCGCGGTCTTTCCGTCAACCTCCAGCAAGAACTCAGAAGAAAAGTCAAAGCCGCTGGCGGTGAACTGCTTGTTATCAAAAACAGTCTCCTTAAAATCGCCCTTCAAGAAGAAAAATTTGA
>Ga0209976_10000454_pt1 | contig 27666 bp, 59 predicted proteins | sample SumtaG_FD_182806 | JGI IMG/M metagenome (GOLD analysis project Ga0209976, IMG submission 182806) | Deep subsurface microbial communities from Indian Ocean to uncover new lineages of life (NeLLi) - Sumatra_00157 metaG (SPAdes) (version 2) | ecosystem: Environmental > Aquatic > Marine > Oceanic >...
TACAACAAACCCTACAGAAGAACTAGACATTGATGGGACTGATTATCCTACATTACTTATTAATTCAGATAACGCAGATGGTGGACAAATACTTTTATCTTCGAGTACTGATATCTGGTCAATATATATTCAAGAAAACGACCTTACATTTTGGAACACCTCGGAACAAATGATAATATTACAAAATGGTAATGTTGGTATGGGTACAATTACCCCAGATTTCAAATTACAAGTTGATGGCGACGTAGTTTCAGAGACAGATGGTACTGATAGCATAGGTAGCGTTAACCTTAAATGGGCTGCTGTATATGCTGATACTTTATACGGTGTAGCATTTTCAGGCACAACACCTTCGGGAAATCTATTTAAAAATGAAACTTCCCAAAGCATTTGGAGTAATACTACTAATACAGCAGCGGTTTTAGAAGTTGGTGGCATAGATAATATTCTTTTAGGTCAAACAACTGGTTTTAGTTTAACGACTGGCGATGATAATACATTTATAGGTAAAATATCAGGGTCATTAGCAACGATAGGAATCAGAAATACATTTATAGGAGCTAATTCAGGATCACAAATGGTTACTGGTAGTTATAATGTAATGATAGGATATGATGCAGGAGCAAGTTATACTGGAACAGGGAGTGTATTTATAGGGGCTAGTTCAAGTATTGGAGGTGCGGCAGGCGATAGTGTTTTGTCTATAGGAATAGCATCTGACGCAACCCCTCTATTAGAAGGGTACTTTATAGATGATTCATTAGTAGTTAATGAAAATTTAACAGTTACCGGGGACTTAACAGTTTTAGGTGAAACATCTCATTCAGGTGCATTAGCCTATGTATCAACCCCCGGCACTCAAACAATAGGAACAGGTGGTACTTATGAGAGGCTTAACGAAGGTGCAATTGCTTATACATCCGCTCATTTAGAAGACTTTACACATAGCGATGGGAGGTTAACATACACAGGGACTCCTGATAAGCATTTTCTTATTAGCGTTGCAATGTCTATTGAGTCCGGCGAGATTGCGCAAGAATGTAATTTTAGAATTGCAAAAGGCGGCACTTCAATAGTAGGGTCTAATATGGGACTTGAATTTTCTGCAGCAAATAATACCGATGCAACACCTTTATTATGGATCGATGAATTAAGTACAAACGATTACATTGAAATATTTGGGACATCAGATACAAATGCCGATGAATTTGACGTTCTTAGTTTGGTTTTTACAATTACAGAACTTTAAACAATTAAACGAACAAATTAAAGCTATGAGCAAAAGAAAATTTTACTAGATTATGTGGAAAGGATATTAAATGATGAATTTCCAATGGACATGAAAGAAGTAAAAGAGGTTGATTATGACAGGGATAATAAAGTAATCAATGTCAAAGTAAAAATGGGTGTTTTTGACACTGAAAAATATGAAGTTAAATTGTTAGTAACTAGGAAAAAATGAAAAACCATTTAATAAAGTTTTTAAGGGCTATCAAAAAAGATCAACTATTAGGCTTAGTGAGAGAAATAATTGATGAAAATATCCCTATCGGGTATGAAGATATTAAAACTGGCAAACGCATTAAAAATAATATAAAGCTGAAATACAAAACTGGTAAAGAATATTTAATGGAAATTAAAATAACCGAAGCATGAAAAAACTAATAACATTGATGCTAATATTTTGCATATATGTAAGTGTTAGTGCGCAAGATGAAATAAAGAAGACTATTATTTCACCAGAAATAGAACCAATATTCACTCCTAAAAGTTCTGAAAATAAAGCAAGGATCGAAGTAGATTTTAATAATGATACGGTATGGGTTTTCTCTTATTCATATCAAATCATAAATAATGATACAACCGGGAAAACAAGGCATTTAGATTGTAAATTCCCTTATGATCCTAAAGACTTTGAAGCTATTTTTATAAAATATGATGCGTGGATAAAAACAAATAAGTTATGAAATATCTATTTATCATATTATTTTTAGCGAGTTGCACAACTTTAAGCGAGATACCATACCATGAAAGCCCTTTCGAGTTCCCTTGCTTGGTTTACGAAGATTCAGATGTACTAAAAGCTAATCGGAGCTTCGATAAGTTGCAAAAATTGCATTATGCGGAATTTCGATTCTTGTTGCGGACTGATGGTTATTTTGTAATACTTTTGGTAAACGGGGACATTATAACCGACAATCAAAAGAAGTATTTTTCTGTATATGAAAATCTTGATTATCAAAATTTTAAAAAGTTATGAAAGCTGTAAACTTTTTTAAGACAAATATAAACGCTACCTTGCTAATTATTATAATAGGCTTGTTAAGTTTTATTTACAGGCAAAATAGCAAAGCAATGGACACCTTGATTATTAATACACAAAAATTAAAAGAATCCGATATTAAACAGGATATTATGATTGTGCTAAATAAAGAGGATATTAAGGAAGTCAAAATTGACGTAACCGAATTACAGGGGAAACATTTTAATTACCAAAATCAATATATAACCGGTAAAAAATAAACTAATATCATGAACGAATTAAAGGACACTATTTTAGGTTAAATTAAAAATTAAATTATGGAATGGTTAAAAGGAATTGGAGTTGCTATAATTGCTATTATAGGAGCTTTGCCGCTATTAAGAAAAGCATTTAAAGAAAACAAAGATGTTTATGAAAAGGTTGTACCGTTAGCTAATAAAATAAAACTTTATTTAGCAGACAAAAAACTTGATGCGAATGAACGGGAGGACTTAATGAAAGACATACTTGTATTAGCGACTGAAATCGAAGAGGCTACAAAAGCAACTAAAAAATTGTGGAATAAGTTAAAAATACTTAGAAAGAAATGAAACCCGACATAGTATTAAAACGAAATTATTTTGAGCTTCAAACTGAATCTTTAGGCGAAATATATGATGTTTTAGATTATTGCCTCTTTAAGTTTAAGGCTTTAGAGTTACCGGATAAAGATAATCAAAATTCAGTGTCGTGTATTAAAGAAGGTATTTATCCATTTAAAAAAGAGATTCAAAAAAAGCGTGGTAAAATATTGCGGATATCAAACGTCCCAAATAGATCCGGAATATTAATGCATGTTGCAAATTATGTGTGGCAATTAAAAGGCTGTATTGCGCCCGGTAAAGAATATTATGATATTGACAAAGACGGCTTAAAAGATGTTACCGATTCCCGGAATACTATGGATATGATTTACGATTTATTACCGGATGAGGGTTTAATTGAAATAAAAAGTTGATGAAAATATTTGAATTTGGATATACTGATTGTGTTTACGAAAGTTCATTTGCAGCTATAAGTTTACATAGGTCTAGGAAAGGGGCTGAAACCGCAATGTACTTACATAAAGAAGAACGGCGAAAAGTTTGGTTAGAATGCTATCCAACAAAAAAAGAACAAAAAGAAATGCCTTTTGGAACTTTTGAAGCTTGGAAAGTATGGGAAAGAGAATTATTAGATTGAAAAAGTTGATTTGTCATTAATTATGCTTATCTTTAACCCTCATAAGGTTTTAGTTAGTGAATAGATTTTCAAGCCCTGCACCACTCTCAATGGTCGGGGCTTTTTTGTTTGGATTAATTTTATTATCTTTATGCTTTATAAAATATTAGACTAGTTATGCTAAAAACATTTAAAAATAGGAGGTAACCATGGCAATGTGAAACCAATAAAACAAAGTCATGCCAAAAAAACAAGGCAAACGTAGTGGAGGCGTAAAAAAACATGGTCGCAATAAAACACGTGCTAAATGTTTTGCTACTTCGCTTTATGTCAAAGGTAAAATTTCATTTGCAAAGTATGCAACAATGAAAGGAATCAAATTCAAAGGGGCTATTTAGCCCTTTTTTATTATGAAAAACTCTAAAATATACAAGATAGTATTTGTAATCCTCATACCACTATTGAGTTTTATAGGAACTTATATCCCGAAATACATTGATTTAATCAAAAATAACAAAGCAAAAGACAATACCATAACAGAACAAAAGGAAAAGATTGTTAAACGCAACCTGATTATAAACATCAAACAAGATAAAATATACGGATTAATCGAGGAAAAAACAGAATGTATCACAACTCAAAAAGTATTATCAGAAACAAACAAAACACTCCGGGCTAATAATTTCGATTTAATCCTAAAAGATGCACAAAAAGAAGATTCCATCTATATCAGAAATTTGCCAGTGAATAGCGATTTAAAGCCCCTCAGTGCATTATCTTGTGATTTACAACGTTCGCTACATAAAACTATACAACCTTTAAAAACGATTGTAAATGAATTGCCTATTTTAGAGAAGAAAAGGGGCTTTTTAAGGCGGTTATTCAAGAAAAAGCCCATTATCTAAGCTTATCCAAATTATAACAGAGTAAAAAAGCCAGATTATTAAGCCTACAATTACCGGGATTGATTTGTTATTTCTTTCTTTTGCCTTTTTGGTTGCATTTTCTGCCTCCAGTATTATTTCATCGTGGTAATGTTCGTTATTTGTTGGTAGTGATTTCATATAATTTTTATTTCAGGGTTTTCTTTAACTAATTCATTATACCGTTCTAACCGTTTTGCCTTAGTAGGATAAAAGTATTGTTTTTTATTGCTTATCCAAAGTTCGTATTTATTATGGTTCTTTGGGATCTTCTTAACCTTGCGTTTGTTCTTTTTTGCCCTTGTACGGGATGAATCACTCGCTTGAATTGCCATCTTGTATTTCTTTAGATACTAAAATTAACTCTTCCGTTACTAGTGTTGCAGCAACTTCGGCTGTTTCCATAAGCCCTTCTGATTGTTCCTTCTCAATGATGTATTTACCGCTTTTATTCCCGGGGTACTTTATAATTTTAAATATCCTGTTTTCATGGATCATAATTGATTTCATAATATCTTTATTAAAACGTAAGTTACAAATAATATCACATAAATTAGTGTTATTAAACCGTGTATTTCTAATTGTTTTAGTTGCTTGCGGTCTGGTTTCATTGTATTAGTTTAAACCCTTTATTTTTAATTTATCAGTAATTTCTGTTGAATCTACAGTTGGGGGAATGTCATATAATTTATTTGCAACCCAATTTTCAAAGTCGTACCATTTCATTGATTGTGCTTTTAAAAAAAGTTCCTTTAACCCTATTTCCCTAATATTGTAATTCCCTGTAAATTCATTCATATTTCTATTTTTTAGGTTTATACTTCATTAATAGTTAGTTTATTTCCAAAATTGATACCATTTCTTTTTATAAAAAAGTACTGTATATTTAGTTTTTAATTCGTGAAAATGTTCTGATTTTTTAATAAATTCAACATACAATTTATCATATTTCTGTGTTAATTCTGATAATTGTTTTTTTAGCCTGATATTATAATCTTTATATTGTTGGTTGCTTGACATTTTATTTAGTTTTAACAATTCGCTTTTCACTTAAAATAGATTCAATAAATTTATTAAAAGAAATATATGTTACACTTCCCTTTTTTGTTTTGTTCTTTTTAGCCTTTTTTTTCTTTTCCATCTTATTTTAGTTATTAAAAAGAAAAACATTCCTGCCTTAGCAGGGAATAATAAATAGATAATTACAAATCATCCTTGGATCTACGGATTAGGGTGTCGATCCCCTCTCCTTGGTCATTTGCATACCGCCCCAGACAATCTTACTACCACTTCAGGTAATTACTAATTATTCTATTAGCTTGTATTAGCTTCATCAGGAATGCTTTTCTATGTTAAAGAACGTTTCTTAAATAACTTCAAATGAATGAAAGTTTTTTCTACCATTAGCAAAATCACTATTTGTTAACGCTTCGGCTAATTTATTAAAATCGCCTCGAAACTTGTTTTCACCCTCATCTTGAGGTTTCACTTTTCTAAAACTCTTTTTTTCTTCGTCTTCATAAATTATTAGTGTTTTCATTGTATTGATTTTTAGTTATTAAATTATATTCAACTTTTATCATGTATAATTATCATTCCACTAACTATGTCAAATTTATTACCAAAAGGAAATTCTATAATAGTTCTGGTTTTTGTTACTGTTATATAAAGTTCGGTATTTTTTTTTGTATCTAAAAGTAATTTTGTTTTACTTTTTTCATGTGCTAAATTTTCAAATTTATGTAATGCTACTGTTGTTGGCATGATTTTTATTTTAAATTTACATATCAAACTTTTATTATCTTGTGTACATTATTCACCCTTTTTGTATAGGTTGTATTTCATAAATATCATAATTTTTAGTATCATATCCATATTGTAACATAACTTCGAATGCTTTAGCAAGTTCTTCAGGTGCAGTTTTTAAGTCATCTACTTGTACAATTAATCCTGGTATACTTTCTAAATATACACACCATGTATTATTATCATCTTTAATACAAATCATTTTAAAATCTTCTTTTTTCATTTTTCTTAGTTTTAGTTATTAAACAAAAGCAACTTTTCTTCTCTACTCACTATAGAAAATTAACTACTAAATAATATTAATAGTTCAGAGAATTAACTTTGCCTACTCACTTCATTTAAGAAGTTGCCAATCATTACCTGGCATTTACAAAACATTTTAGCATTAAATATGTTGTGAGTGCTTATAAAGACAAAAGTTGCCAAAGTCAAATATAAGGCTATGCTAAAATTATTAATTCTCACGCAATGTTTTGTACCTTTTTTGATGTTTATGATCCGGTCTGAAATCATATGACTGCGTTTATATGTACGATTGCGATTAAGAAAAACAAAGCCGAAAGCGAACACGCAATCATAATTCTCGGTAGATTCGAAGCCTACCTTCATTCGGCTTTGCTAAGATACAAAAATATTTTTAATTATCAAAGAACTTATGCTTTTATTATAATTATCTAAAATTATTTTCTAAAATTCCATGGTTGGTTCGGATCATCAACGTCATATGGAGGTTTTTTATAAAATTTTATTTTAAATCCAATCGTAGGAAATGGTAAAAAATAAAGGGTTCGATTATCCCTATCTAAATAAAATCCGATCCAAAAATCATACCATGCAAATATTAATTTTACTTTCATAAGTACATCTGTTTATTTAATGTAATATCAAATTGAAGGCTAGTTAAGATTCTTCTTCTGCTTCAGCTTCATAAATAATTCCATACCAGAAATTACCCTCCATCATTTTTTCATAAATTCCCCATTCTTCAATTTCGTAGCCTATTGTGCTAGTAGTTTTAATCTGTAAATCGCATTCTTCATATGCTTTTTTTATTGCTTCTTCTTCTGTATTTGCCTCTACATCAATTAAAACCCTAGCATTAAGGGGTAGTTCTACATAATATTTTTTCATAACATCTATTTTAAGTGAATTATATTTAGTTAATTAAGACTTAAATAATTGTTTTTGTGAATCTTTATATTTATTTTCAGTCTTTTTTAAAGTTCTTGCAGCCTGTTTAAAATAGCTTTCTTTAAGTTCTATTCCTATTCCTTTGCGTCCCATAGAAACAGCGCCATGGACTTCAGATCCAATACCCATAAATGGAGTTAAAACTGTATCGCCGATATTAGAATATAAGATAATTGAACGTTCTATAATATCCAAATGTAACGGGCAAACATGCCTTTCGTCGTCTTCATCCCTTCCTTCTTTGTATTCTAACATTCTTTTAGCATTAATGTCTCGCCAATCGCTAGACGCATATCTTCTCCAAATCCACTGGCTTAATCTATTTGTCTTGTCATCTTTATAATTAATATATTTATTATGCAAATATTCGTATTCTTTTTTATCAATATCTGAAAATAAATCAAAATCTCCTATATACCTAGTTAAACCAACTGGATGTTGTATCGGTTCTGTATTTTCGCCTTTTTTCTTGAAAAATAAAACATAATCAGCTAATGCGCCTCTTGTTTTACTTGAATCAGCTATTAATTGACCATGCATTAATTTACGATCTCTTGACCTTATTGCAACTCTTAATGGTTCTTTCCATATGTTTTTCCTATCCCAGTAAACAAAACCATTATTTTGATGTAATCTTATAATATCTCCTGGAAAGTCTTTCAAACCATTTTGAGCATTGCCTGGAATATCCATACAATGAACAGCAACTAAGCGTCCAGGCATTAATATTCGTTCAACTTCTTTTATTATAAAAGTATAATGTTTTAAGAATTCATTATAATTTACATTGTTTCCTAAATCATGAATTGAACTTGAATAAACATATAAATCATCAAAAGGCGGTGAATAAATTACAAAACCAGTTTTATTGCTTGGGAACTCTTGTAATTTTTGACAACTATCACCTTGATAGATTGCATATTCATCTGTAATTATTTCTTTTAAATCCATTCCGGTAAAGTTATTTTTTGGTTAATACTTTCAATTGCTTGTATATTTAATTCATTACCCATATGTTCAACTAATTTTGTAAACATATTATTTGCTTGTTTTACTTTACGTTTATAATTTTGGTAAACTCCAAGTTCGCCTTCTGTTGTAACCATATCAATATAAACTTTTCTTTTTTGCCCAAATCTGTAAAATCTTCTTACAGCCTGATAATATTGTTCATAAGAATGTGAAGGATAAAAAACAGCATGGTTACAATGCTGCCAGTTCAATCCCCATGCTCCAATTTTTGGTTTAGTTATTAGTTTTTTAATTTCACCTGAACTAAAAGCAATTAATTTTTCTTCTTTACTTTCTAAAGAGTCCGAACCGCTAATTTGAACAGCTTCAGGAATGAGTTGGTTTAAATAATCAGTTTCATAATTATAATGACCCCAAATAACAGAAAAATCATGCCCTTCGATTAATTCAGCTACTTTTTCAGAACGTTCTTTTAAGGTGCTTTTTCTTTCTTCTCTTTGTTCTCTTAATGTTTTGGCCGGTCTAATAAATAATTGTCCTGGTAGCGGTTTGGTTACTTCTAAAATATGGTCTTTTTCAATAAGTTCCGGAAGTATAAAATTTTCATCAGAAAACCCAAAATCAGAAGGCTTTCTCATGGCTCTTGACCAACTTGCAACCCAACGCCAAAAATCGTTAACTGCATGTGCTTTTAATTCCCATTTTGATTTTGACCATTGGGGGTTTTTATCATTTGATGTATCTCTAAAAAATTGAGTTAACATATCCATATAAGCAAGTTCCCCTAGAGCTTCTGAGCTTGTTCCTAATTCAATATAATCATTCGGGCTGGGTGTTGCTGTCCATAAGCTGCGATACGGCATTTTAGCCATAAATTGAACAACCATTTTTTTTGTTTTACCAACGCTGTTTTTAATTGCGGAACTTTCATCTAACACACAACCAATATAATCATTAGAATCAAATTTTTCAATTTGTTGGTAATTTGTAATAGTAATTTTCCCTTTCGGTTTACCGTCTCTTGACCTCTTTAATTCAATACCAAACTTTTCACCTTCTTTAATTGTTTGTTGTGAAACTGCTAATGGCGCAAATATTAAAACATTTTTGTTAGTTTTTTCAACAATATTTTGAGCCCAAACTAATTCCATTATAGTTTTCCCTGTTCCGGTGTCTGAAAATATACCGGAACGACCTTTATTTAAACTCCATTCCGTTAAATATTTTTGAAAGTCAAACAAATAATCAGGCATAAATAATGGTTTGAACCCAAAAAGCCCAGATAATTGTTTTTTCTTTTCTAAAAATGTTTCGTAATTCATACCACAATATTAAAATATACTAATTTAATTTACAAATTATTTAGTCCGATATATAACGGTGCTTGCGAAGACATTTATTTTAGGTTAATTTCAAAATTCTTTTCTTTTGCAAGCCTACGGTTCTCTTTCCGGTAATGCTTAATCAGTTCGGTTAATTCAGGTTCAGTAAATTTCATGGTTGTATTTTTTAACATTTCAAGTTCATCAACTGCCGCTATTCCATGTTTTTGAATCATTCTTTCTCTATATAATATCATATCGTCTTTATTGTTGCATCCTTTATGCCCGGCATTTACATTCATTTCGTTCCATGTAGTAGCCTTATGCCCACGTTTATTATAATGGCAAGCAACCGCATTTAAACAGTGCAGGGGCGCACCACAATAACAACAAACACCATTACCATAATCATCTGTTTGCATCATTCTTTGATGCTGTGAAAAAACATCATGTAATAATTCTACTTTTATTTTAAATTCTTTGCTCATTTTAAATAAAGTGTTATGCTTTTCATCGGTAATTTCTTGGTAAACGGGATGCCCTTTTTATTCCAAACCTTTTGCATTTTACGATTTGATTCGAATCTTACCACTTCGCCTTTTTTGATTAGTTTTATTACTTTCTTTTTATCTGATTTATTCATAGTTTAAAATTACTTTCATGAATATTCCCGACAATTGTAAATGGTTTTTGTAATGAATTAAATTGCATAAAATTTTGCCAACTCATTTTTTTACCCTTCCAATAAAAGCAAAAACAAGAAACCTCATCATTAAATTTTATTAACCAGAGCCTCCCAACATTATCTTCAACCCAATCACCTTCATAAATTTCTTTGTCGTTTTTATCTTTTAGCCCGGTGAATTGCATTAAATGATTATTTTTTAAATCTTCTGGGTAAGTTGAATCATGCTTATAAATAGTGTGTCCATCCAGTCTATCATAAATAGCCCAATCAACAGCATTTTCAGCATTAAAAAATGAGATATAAACGCCCTCTTTAATATAAATCATTTCATTATTAACCCAAACCCGATATTTTATTTTTCTATTTTTCATTACATTATAGTTTAATCAAAAATTTCATATATTCTTGCTCAATTGTTTCAATAATATCGTCATATTGAGTACCTTTAAAGAACTTACCAATTACATTTTCATAGATGTATGGTAATTGTTCTTTGATATATTCTTTAAATCTTGGATCTGTCATATTCGAAAAAGAAATGCTTTCATATTGAACCATTTTCGTACCGTCTTGAAATGAATAAAGTACTTTATATTGACCTTTTAAGTGCTTTAACCATAGATAAAATTTCCCTGAAGATACTACATTTGTAAATTCTTTCGGCAAATAATCATATATGAAGTTAAGCAAACTAAACCAGGCACGGTGAAAATTAATATCCCTTGGTGTGATTTCTTTGAAACAAAGCATATCATTAGATTTTGTTTGTTCGTTTAATTCCACTGCCTTTTCATTATATGGAACAAAACCGTTTGCAACATTTACAACTTCAATTATATTTTCGTAATCGGTGTCTTTCATGTGAACTTATCTTTAATCCAATTAATTACAAAATATCCTACAATAGTAAGAAACGCAATTACAGCTATTTAGATTAGTATTATTAATATTGGGTTCATTTCATTGTTTTTTTAGCCATTGCATGAATCCTTTAAAAGTTGGGTCGTTATCAATTATTATTGTATCCGTTTGTTGTTTAAATCCAATCCGATCCCAATAATAGTAAGTATTTATATATATGCTATCATTCTGTAACTCCTTTTCGTAGAGGTCGTAATAAGATAACAGCCAAAAAGTGAAATGGTTATTTAGATAAGCTCTATTTTTAGCATGAGTAAAATAAATAGAATCTGCATGATTTTGCGAATACCCAACACTAGCAAAGAATAATAGTATTAATATTGTTTTCATAGTTCTAATTTATTAACCGGTTTAAATTTTTCTTTAATTTGACTTTGGTAAATTTTTCAAGCTCACTTATTAATTCAAGTATCTTTTCTTTTGGTGGTTCTGGTAGATTATTATTCCCTGAATCTGCACCAATATTCACATAAACGGGTCTGATAAAATCTATCATTGAAATAAATTCTTGAAAATCGAAATCTAATATTGGTTCAATAGTTACAGCTACCTTACAATATTCCAATGAATTTATAACACCTAAATATTTAGTTCTAGTTATTGGTTTAGGTGAATTATCCATTATTTTATTATAATGTCTATTGGTTTCTATTGTCGTGCATAATATAGAATTTTTAGAAAATTGAAAAATATTTGCGTTTTCAGGATTTTTTGTTTGATAAAAGATTGTGCTTTCAAACTTATTATAGAAGTCAACTATTTTTTTTATTAATCCATATGGCACGTCATCAGCAAACAAATCATTACAAGTACAAACAAATATAACGTCCTTCTCCTTAAATTTCTTTTTAAATTCGCTTTCTACTAATCTCGGTTCTCCAGAATATTTTGCCTTTAATAAAGGAAATCTTTTTTTCAATCCTTTTACATAGCAATATGAACAATTATGCAAACACTCTCCGGCTAAAGGATTTGTTTTTTTCGTTACCCAGTCGTACATATTTGATTTATTTAACATAGTTATATTTTATTGTAAGTTACTAATTTTTAGTGTGATATCAAAGTTTAAAATCGTCTTTCATGTTTCCGGTTATTTCCTGGATAAAAATATAAAATCCCTTCATTGCTTCTTGAGCTTTGTCAAGATTATTAATGCAGTTATCCATTGTTTCTTCTAAAGTCTTTTCTTTAGGTTGCAACGGCTTTGTAATCTCTTCAAATACTGGGTGTAATTTTGAATTTTTCATATTAATTTATTTCATAATTATTATAAAATTCTAATTCTTTTTTTATAAGCTCAATAGTGCTTTCTAGACGTTCTTTTATTTGTTCATGCATTTCTTTATCAGGAAGTACACGAATAATAAATGGTTTCATGTCTGGATAGTAACTCATGAAATCACACCATTTCAAGCTTGTGACAAACAACTGCCCTTGCACCTGCCATTTATATTCATTTGGTAATTTGTTAGCTTTAATATAACTTAAATGTGTTTTACGTAACGGGCATTTAATTTCAAGCAACCCATTAAACATTATACCATCAGGACTAATTCCAATCCAATCTTCAAATCGAAAGTGGGGAGTTATAAACCCTATTTGGTCAACTTCTATATTATAAATAGATTCATATGCTTTGCGTGCCTCGGGTTCTAAATCAATGCCACGCTGCATTATTTCATTAGTATAAGTTTCTTCTTTTGTTTCGGTTATTATTTCGCCGACAATATCAGAAATTAAGTCCTTATAACCTTTTGTGCTTTCACCCATCATTAGGGATGCAAAGCGCGTTCCTGTAATTTTACCACAACGCAAATCAAACCACGCATTGCTTTGTTGTTCTACATTATATGTTATCATTTTTCTATACTTTTATCTAAATCAACCATTAAGCTAAACATTTTTTTTGTATAATCTGCTAAATCTTTTAATTCAATTTTACCGGCAACACACAAATCTTTTGAGTATGCCATTGCAAAACCAGCATAACGGCTTTGTTCTTTCTTGACAGCTCTTGAATAATTAGATTGACCTTGATTATAAATGGGCTTAATGATAAGATATTTTTCTCCACTTTCCCACTTTTTTTCAATCTCATTAAATTCAGCTTCTTTATCTTTTACAAATTTAGCCTGATCTCTTTTTTTACTGGAATAATAACCCCACTTATCATTATAATAAACTTTGAATTGATAAAGCATGCTTTTATCATAAGTAGATGGATATTCTTTTTCAAATGCAACATCTGTAATTTGTGCTTTCATTTTAGTTTAGTTTTATAATCAATAATACTATTTACAGTTTTTAAATTATTATCCAAAGCATTTATTAATTTACTAGGCTTGCATCCTTTTCTAAGCTGCCTATTTCTTAACTTTATAAGCATCATTAATATTTGTATAGCTTCAGCTAAAAGGTCATTCATTTTCTGCAATTTTATCGTAAACCAAATGAGTAATATCTTCTTTTATCATATGAGTAATATTTTTGTCACCAAGATAAACAGCGTCAATTGTAAGCGTGCTTTCCGGTTGCGAAACTCCATCGCCTGAATCAATTGACATCGTATATTCAATATCTAATGTTTTACCACAATATTCTACTTGTACTGTATTTTGCTTTTCCATAATTATACTCCTATATATTCAAAAACATGAAACACTAAAGAACCATCTTGTAGTTGATAAGTTCCAATATATTTTCTATTTGTTCCCATATCATAGTTTACAGGGTGTCCGGTTCCAAAAATCTCAAAGTATCTTATTTCTTTTTCCGATGTTGAATTAACCAAAGCCCATAAACAAAGTATTTCTTTTTGTACTTGAGCGGTTAATATCTCTGCACCAATAGGCATTTCAATTTTTTGATTATCTTTAATTGATAATTCAAATTTCCAGATCGTTTTTTCCATAACTTTTAATTTGTTATAAAAGTATATCAAGTGAAGTTAACTCGCAAATAAAAGCGATACGAATAATACAGGTTTGTCATCGACATAAAACGGGATTTGGCTGTTTAATATCGACGCAATGAACGTTATCAAAAGTGTTAATTTTCTTGTAGTATATTGTTTTTTGCGTACTTTTACTTTAAAGTTCTTTGAAAAGCATTCCTGATAATAAATTTAATTAATATATCAAGAGCAATACTTGATTGAACGGCGAGTTGAAACCTAAGTGTTATTGGCTGCATATGGACTCAGGGTAATAAACCAATTGTTAATTACTGTTTCTTGATTAAGGAATCAAGAGAAGGCAGGAATGTTTTTCTTTTTAATAATTATTCACTAAATAAACTATAATGGACACAAAAAAGATAAAAGCCCAGCTTAACGAATTGCTTGATATAGTTGAGCAAATTGAAAAAGGCAAGTCAAGCAAGCAATGGTTCATGATTAACCGGGATAATGTAGAATACCAAGATAGGCGGGACTTCGTACAAATAGCCAATGATTACACTAAAAGAATAAGGGCTAATGAAAAGCGGTATCATCAATTAATAAGCGAATTATGAAAAATATAACTAAAGATAGGCTTTTTACAGCGTGGGCATATTGTGACGAATACGACAAATCAACTGAATTTATGTTAGAATATATGCAAGATTTTGCAAATGTTGATTTAGATTGCGTCCTTGATTTTTTACAAAAAACATCGGATAAAACAAGAGATGAATGGTATAAAAATAATCCTGATTGGTATAAAAAATATGAATAACATTGCAATAATAATACTAGTATCGACGATTCCACAATTCGATTATTCTCTGACACACCAATAAACAACGAATCAATGAGGGTGATCGATGACTTATTAAAGATGATAGCAACTGGTGTGTTTGTGATCTTGGCGAAAAAAGCTAAAAATAAATTTAGAAATAAGAAATAATATTAATTTAAAAATAAGAATCATGAAATTAAATTTAGAAATTGAATTAGATTGGATTAATGATGAAATGAGCCTTGACGATGTTGTAAAGCAACAAATTATATCAGGAGTAATGACTAAAATTAATCAATCTTTACTTGCAAAAATTGAGTCTAAAGTTGAGAAAATGATTGATAAAACAATTGTAAAAAGAATCAATCAAGCAACTGATAAGATGTTTAGGAATTTTATGAAAAGACCTGTTCAATTAACGGACAATTATGGAAGCACAATCAAGGAGTATAAAAACATCACTCAAGTTATTAAGGAGCGCTTTGATAATTTTATGACAGAAACAGTTGATGATAATGGGAATGCTAGCAATAGTAATTATGGAACAAAATATAAAAGGCTTTATTTCATAATCGACAAGCAATTAAAAGATTTTGCCAATACATTTACTACTAATGCAGTTAAGACGGTAAGTGCTGAAATAAAAACACATGTTCAAGAAGGATTAACGCAAAAATTAGGGAGTGAATTAATGAAGATTTTAAAAGTTGATGAAATGTTAAAATTACAACAGAATAATTAGTTAAAGATAAATAATATGCAAGGGATAAAATTTAGAAAAGATAAATTGCATTCAAAGACAAGTTTCTTTAACTGCCCGGTTTACTTTGATGCTAAATATAAAATATATTGGAATGACTTACCAAATATTAACATAAATGAATTTTATAGCGGAAAGTATTGGAACGATTGGAAAAGGTCACCAAGGTTGAATATAATTAATTTTTTATTGAAAATCAGCAACACATTAGATGCCAGGAATTACTCTAATTTCTTGATGTTAAAAAAATATATGAAAAAAGAAAACCCTAAAATTTTAGAAATTGGGTTCGGGATTGGCGACTTCCTGGTTTACCTTTTTAAAAATGGTTACAGTATAAAAGGCATAGATATGGATCCGCAGAATGTAGAATGGGTTAGTAAAATGACTAACAAAAATATTATTATTAAAGGGAATTATGAAACAACGGCTTTGAATGAAAAGTTTGATGCCATTTACCTAAAGCACGTTTTGGAACACTTTTTGGACATTGGTGCGGTTGTAAAAAAACTTTACAAGGATTTGAATAAGGATGGGATTGTATATTTTTCAGCCCCAAATGCTATGCATAAACAATTTTTAAACCAAAGCATACATAAAGAGCCGCACGTTTATCATTTTACAAGCGAAGGTTTGGAGAAAATATTTATAGAAAACGGGTTCAAAAAAATACTAACCGGTTCATATGGTTATGAGCCTGAAAAGTTTAATTTTAAATATTACATTAAAACATTCCTACGAAAAAATATAATAAAAAAAGGCTTAAAAGAAAAAAATTTAATCGGAATATTCACTAAAAACAAATAAGATGGAATACAAAATTGAAAAAAACATCGAATTACCAAATAGAAGAACTTGTAATAAATATCCATTGAGAAAAATGGAAGTTGGAGATTCTTTTTTAATTGGTAAATATTCTCGTTTAAATATGAATAAGGCTAGCGCGGTTGGAAGAAATTGGAAAGATAAAGCGGGTTTGAAATGGAAATTTGCTGTTAGAAAAGTATTGGTTAATAATATTGAGATGATTAGAATTTGGAGAATAAAATAAAATTAATTAGGTATTGTGCTATTATTAAATAAATAATGCTATCTTTGTAATATGAATCTGCTAGGAATTAAAAAGCAAATACTAATTTTAAATATAGCCTTGATAGGTTGCGTCCTTTGTTCCTAGCAGTTCAATTTTGCACCTTGATAGGCTTTTTTATTGTTATGGCAAAAGAACTACCTTATTTTAGATTTTATCCTTCTGAGTGGTTAGAAGGTGATATTACACTTGAAAATGATAAAACTCAGTCACTTTTTGTAAAAATTATGTGTTGGTACTGGAAAAAAGATTGTCATTTAGATTTAGAATTTATTAGTAAACGCTTAATCAACGGTAAAGCAACGCTTAAGCAATGCTTAAATAAGTTAATAGATAATAATATACTTAAAGTAGATGAAAATCAATGTATTAGCATAACGTTTCTTAATGAACAATATGACTTATTAAGTGAGAAACGACAAAAGTTTGTTGAATCAGGTCGTAAGGGTGGCTTAAGCAAAGCTAAAGCAAAAGGTAAGCGTCGCTCTAGCTATAAAGATAATAATAAAGATAAAGATAATAATAAAGATGGATTTGTTATTTTTTGGGGTTCTTACCATACCATAACGAAATTAAATAAAACAGATAAGGAATCAGCTGAAAAATATTTTAATAAACTAACTGATTTAGAACAACACAAAGCAATTGATAATATAAATCCATATTACAATTCATTGAACGATAAAAAATATTGTAAGAAAGCAAGAACTTATTTAAGTGATAAAAATTTCAATGATGAATTTATATTTAAAAAAGAAGTAAAAGACAATCCTCATAATATTGTGCCTGAAATACACATGAATAATTATGACTGAGACAGAATTAAAAGATAAAATGGAATTGCACTTAAAAAAATACTTTCATGTTTACCGTGAAATAAAGAGCAATGATAAAACTTCTATTATAGATATAATTTTAGTTCACAAGTCAAATGACCAATACAAATTTGGTATTGAAGTTAAATTGGATGCTAAAAAGAGAGGAAAAGATTTAGCTGAATGGCTAAAGCAAGCCGTTAGATATACACAAAAAGAGTTTGGGCAGTTTGGTAAAGTAATAGTTTGTACATATCCTCAAATATCTGAAAAGGTTTTAAAAGAAGGTAACTTAATGCACCAACATGATGTGTACAAAGATAGTGATTTAGCTTGTCAAAATAACATTAATACTTTCTTAGGGCAATTTAAAATAGGTGAATTACAAAAATATTATAGCCGCGAAAATAAATGGAGGCTTAGGATAGTTTATAATTCAAAGTGCCTTTGGAATGAACGATGTGATAATTTAAGATTAGAAACAATAGAGAAAACATGGTTATAACTATCTTTAAAAATGTTAATTCAGTAAATAATCCGCATCATATTGCGGCTGAAACTGCTTATATTCGGATTAGAGATGGTAAAAGCAAAGAATTAATTGAAAAGATAAGGACTGAAACGGATAAAGAAAAAAGGACAGAGTTGAAGAAACAGTTACCAAGCTATTGTTTTTCCGGCAAATTTAGCAAAAGAGAAGATAAAGGACTATTACTTCATTCTGGATTAGTGGCTTTGGATTTTGACCATTTAGGAAAAGAATTAATAAAATTCAAACCAGTAGTTGAAAAAGATAAGTTTACATTTATGGCTTTTGTTTCTCCATCCGGTGACGGATTAAAGGTAATTGTAAAAATACCACCTAATGTAAATACTCATAAAAGTTCATGTGCTGCATTAAACGAATATTATGGAGCTACACTTGACGACTTTAAAGATGTTAGCAGGGTTTGTTTTGAAAGTTATGATAAATATATTTATTACAATCCTAAATCTGAAATATTCCAAGATTTAAAAGAAGTACAGCAAAGAGAAAATAAATTATTTCAAAATGATTATAGTATAATTTTTGATAACTTGGTAAAATGGATTGAAAAAATAGATACTTATCAAGACGGGAACAAACATAAATTCCTTGTTAAATTAACAGGTGCATGTAACCGGTTTGGTATTCCTGAAATAATGGCTTCAGGTTATCTTATTGGTCAATATATACATAAAGCAAGCAAAGTAAACCCTAATGATTATACTAAAATTGTAAGTAAAATATACAGTAATTATTCTTATCAATTTGGTACTTGTTATTTTGAAAAGAATGAACCATTACACAAAGAAACTAAAGTAAAATTAGATAAGAGAGTTTTTGATTTAGACTTAAAAACAAAAGATATAATATACTTAGATTCTATTAAGGATAAGATGTTGATTAATTTTAAAGACGGGTACAAACTTGGAGAAACAACATATTTCCCAGATTTAGATAATCATTGGACATGGTTAAAAGGTGAAATAAATCTTTTTGGTGGCATAATGAATCATGGTAAATCTACTTTTGTTTATCAGATTGCTTTAATAAAATCTATCAAAGATGGTACAAAGTGGGGCGTTTTTTCACCAGAACAAAACCCGCCTACATATTTTTATGATGACCTTATTCATACTTATATAGGATTGAATACAAACAAGCGTTTTAATAATCAAATGTCAGAAGAACAATACCGCCAAGGTATGAATTTTGTTAAAGAATATTTTTATTATATCTATCCTGAAAATGACAACCCAACGCCTGAATATATTAATAATTGTTTTAAAGCATTAATTAATAAACATGGTATTAGTGGATGTATAACAGATCCATTTAACCAATTAGAAAATGATTGGGGCAAAACAGGGCGTGATGATCGTTACCTTAGTGATTATTTAAACAAAGAAAAACGGTTTGCATTAGATAATAATATTTATAAAATTATAGTAGCACATCCCAAAGGTAATTTAACCAAGCAAACCAATGGTAATTATGAACCGCCGAATGTATTTGATTTTGCCGGGGGTGCAATGTGGGGCAATAAATGTGATAATATAATTGTTATTCATAGACCTGAATATACTACAAATAAAAACGATACAAATGTTGACGTTATTGTCCAGAAAATAAAAAAGCAAAAAATTGTAGGTATACCAGGGAATATAACAATGAATTTTAATAGAATGACTAATAGGTTTTACTTTGGTAATTTTAATCCTTTAGAAAACCAAAAAAAAGAAGAACAATGGGAAAGCAAGCCGATACCGTTTTAAAAAATATGATAATTAGAGTACAGACTAAAAGACATAATGAAACTAATTATATATTTGATGAAGAACAATTATTTTTATTATTAAAAGAATCTCAAAGAATAAGTAAAGGAGCGCTATTAAGAATATTCAGAGAAATATAGATTTTACTACAAAAAGATAATGAAGTTTAGAAACTAAGATTAAATAATTAAATAAATGTATATAATTGAATTTGAAAAAGGCGTGTATGCCACTAAAGGTAATGGTGATCCTTCCAGGACTTTGAAAGTTGAAAATGCTCAAAGGTTTAGTGATGAAATTTCAGCTAAAACAAAGCTTGATATTATAATCGAAAGAATTAAACCTTACAGGAAATTTTCAAACCCTCAAATTAGATGGGTTGATGAGATTTCGGGCATATTAAAAAGCTAATGAAATACCGAAAATAAGTGAATAATATAAATTGAAGTTATGATACTAGGATTTAAAATACAATTCAAACAACCCATTTTAAATAGAACTAAAATCCATACAATTAGAGTGGATAAAAATAACCGATGGAGCATGGGTAGAAAAATTCATTTTACCATAAATGTAAGAACCAAAAATCAAGAAGTGTTCGAAGTTAGAAGGTGTGAATCAACTCAAAAAATAAAAATAGAATATCTAAATAATTGGATTACAGTTTATATTGAAGGAAAGTTATTAAGCGAAAAAGAAATTAAACAACTTGCATTAAATGATGGATTTGAAACTATGAAAGATTTTCGTAAATGGTTTAACAAAGATTTCGATGGTAAAATAATTCACTGGACAGACTTACGATATTAACTAACATTTAATGAAGCATAATAAATGAGAATAGGACATTCAACAAATGGTACATCTTGTGAATATGAAATGCAAGATAAATTGAAAGAATGGTTAAAAGAAAAGGGCTTGATATTTATTGATGAAATGTTTATTCCTGAAGTAAGCAGGAGGCCTGATTTTTTAGTTTTTAAGCCTGGTAATGGATTAATAAACATTGAAGCAAAATGTAACGATCATAGCGAAATGATAAAACAACTTGGTGATAATGCCAAGTATTGTAATTATTCATTTGCATTTATACCTGATTATAGTATTACCTCTTTGGAAACCAAAAGAGAATTAGAACAAAATAGATTTGGGTTAATAATTTATAACTATCAAAAAGGAATAATAACTGAAGCATTAGAAGCTCATCATAATTTTAAAATTGATAGAAAAATGCAAAAAAATATATCCGATAGGATAAAAATTGAGCTAATAAAAAGAAAACAAAAAGAATATATTGATACGCAACAAGATTTATTTAATGAAGTATAAACCTAAAAAATAGAAATGACACTACAAAGGATTCAAAAAATAATAGGTGACTACCTAATGCTGAAGCCAAGGCATATACAAAAGGACACAAACGAGCATGAAAATGTATTAGCCCGGCAATTGTGCTGTTACTATGCAAAAAAATTAACTAGTAAAAAAAACCGGGAAATATCAGAATTTTTCAGCGACAGGACACCGTCAATAGTGCCTTATTCGTTTGCTAAAATATTAGATTACATAGACACCGATAGGACAATAAGAAAATACGTTGATGATTTAAACCATTTATTTGATCCGGATTACCAGGATATAAAGAGCTTAAAAGAAAAATCATTATTAAATGTTAAAATACTAAAAGAGCTGTATAAAACAGGGCATTTAGAATTATTTCAAGTATTATGTTTAATAAAAAGCCATGAATTATGAATAAGGAAAACATTGAAAAAATAGTTAACGAATATTTAGAACATGTTAGAAGATATAGTTGGCAATATGGAGTTACAAATGAAGAAAAAATGAACAAGTTTTTGAAATCAGACGTAGTTAAAAATTTAATTATACCTGGTGTTAGCAACCAAAGGGGACTGTTTGAAAATATGCAGTACTACATGGAATATTGCGAAGCTAATGGTTATGTAACGCCACAAGATTGGATTGAAAAACATAAGCATTTTTAAATAGTTACTAACATAAATATAACGCTACCTTTAAAAACATTTTTGAATAAGTCATATTTATTGCTTAAATTTGCTAAATGACTACAGAGATCCAAATAGTTAAACCTATATTTATCATTATGAATGTACGCGCATTTTATGAATCAGGGATTTACCCTATTAATAAAAACGGAACAGTATATTTACACTTTGAAACATTTGCTTTAAATTAATGTACACTGGACAAAAACATAACATAGCTAAATCAACTGCTAAAATGTGCAATGAATTAGAAATAAGGAAAAATCATTCGTTAATCAAGGCAATCGATAAGTTTGCTAATGATATTGTAAAAAATTGTTTTTAAAATGGAAATAGAAATTATAATAAACACACGCGATGCAGATCCAGTAACAGGGCTTACAATAAATGACGCATTCGGTAGAAGCGGGGATAAATATTTATATGACATAGAAGAGGTTTCGCCAGGTATTTATATTCCATTATTCAAAGATGACGTTATCAACGCTATAGAAAAGAGCGTAAACGACATTGTAAATAATATATTCTAATGGCTAATAAAGATAAAGCAGTAAATAATATTGAAACAAAAACATCATCCGGGAAGTGGATAAACACCAAGGATGTAAAAAAGAAGTTAGTAAAGTTATTTGATAAAATGATGCAAGAAATAGAAGATGGAGTTATAAACGAACGAATTGAACAAACTAATGGCAGCACCTAAAGGAAATAACTATTGGCAATTCCGAGATAAACACGGGAGAGATTATGAATATACTCCCGAAAAGCTTTGGGATGAATTTATAGCTTATGCTAAATGGATTGAAGAAAACCCGTTAAAAGAAGCTATAGTTATTCAAAGAGGCATTACAATAGAAAACAAGGATGGTACAAAAGAAACGTCTTACACAACTCCTGTAAGCAAAATGAGGGCAATGACAATAAAAAGCTTTTGTTTATTTGCTGATATAACAACAATGACATTCAATAAATATGAAAATAATAAAGATTTTATTTATATCACAACACGCATACACGATGCAATCTACAGCCAAAAGCTTGAAGGATCAGCAGCCGGGCTATTGCAACCAATGATTATAGCAAGGGAATTAGGATTAAAAGATCATCAGGAACATTCTGGTGTTATAGAAAAACGAATTACAAAGGTAAAAGTTCACCGGCCAAAAAAAGATGGATGAAGTAGTCTTAGACGTAGGGTCAAATTACGATTTTTTAGATAAAGAGTTCGATTGGAAAAAATCAGAGGCACAAGAAAAACAAATATTTTTACATGAAGGCGGCGGCGGTTCGGCTAAAACCTGGGATATATTACAATTCATCATAACATATTGCGACAATTTTTTTAACTGGAATAAAGATATACTTATCGGTCGAGACCAATATAGTGATGTTAAAAAAACTGTATTAAAAGATTTTATAAAAATATTAAAGCGTAATGGGATTTATGATATAAATAATCATACCAGGTCTGACCCGCAAAGCTATACTTTATATGGGAATAATATATTCTTTTCTGGGTTAAATGGGATAGGGTCACATGGAGAAAGGCATGATGTTGTTTATGTAAATGAAATATTAGAAACTGAATGGGATGATGTTAAACAACTAAATCAAAGGTGCAACGAACTTTTTATAGGTGATTACAACCCAACATTTACCGAACATTGGGTATTTGATAAGCTTGAAACCAGATCAGATTGTAAGTTTTTCCACTCTACTCAGTTAGACAACCCGTTTTTACCAAAAGGCCAAAGGGATGAAATATTAGCTTATGAGCCTACTCATCCAGAAGATAGGCATTTGCCTGAGAAAAAACGTAGACCACACCCAACAAATATAGAAAATGGTACAGCAGATGATTATATGTGGAAAGTGTATGGTCTAGGTTTGCGCTCTGCAATGGAAGGTAGAATATTTAAATATATAACTTATATTGATAGATTTCCTGATATTGCATTTGATTATGGAATGGATTTTGGTTTTACAGTTGATCCATTGGTTATTGTAAAATGTGCTGAAGATGAATATAATATATGGTTAGAACCTTTGTGTTATGAACCAATTGAGACCCCTGAAGCTATACACGAATATTCAAAAGTATCGGATATAAACATAAAACTAAGTACTACTGCTGATAGTTCAGATAAATATAGTAATGATAAAGGAACAGTTGAAATGGTGCGTGGGTTACAAAATTTAGGGTGGAATATTCATAAAGTAAGCAAAACACAAAACGTAATATTTTGGCTTTTATCTATGAAAAAGAAAAAGATTCATATCATTAAAAACGAATTCTATATTCAAGTAAAAAAAGAAGTTGAAAACTATAAATTAAGAACTATTAATGGCAAGCCAGTAAACCAACCAATTGATAAGTTTAATCATTTTTGGGACGCTTCAAGATACCGGCACATGGCATTTAATCAAGATTATTCATTTAACTACCAACAATGAAAAGAATAGACGAATTAGAAAAAAATGAATTGAAACAAATTAATGAAATGGTAAGCAAAGAATTAGGTGTAATGTTACGAAACATTGAGCAGAAAACAGGATATTATACAAGTGGTGAATTTTCTTTATTTGCTGATGAACCTAAAAAATGTATAGATATTGATTTAAAGTTATGTTTACTAGAATATCCTCACCTACCGGAAACGTTCAAAGTAAAATATTACAAAAAAGTAAACCCAGACAATGTAATAAACAAGCCTATATTTGCTCATAAGTATAATAGTTGGTATATGGTTTATGATGGTGTGCATAGAGTTGATGTGGCTAAACAATTAGGTAAAAAAACCATTAAGGCTGATATAATAGTACCTATTGATGACTAAAATATATTTATTGTAAATTGCAAGTAAACTAAATATTATGAAAAAGAATAAAATAATCAACAAACAAACGGCAAAGGCTATCGCTGCAGCTTTTGAAATGTTAGATAAGATCAAAGAAATCCATTTGATTAAAAAGCAAACTATTGAAGCTGAGAATGAAAGGTTTAAATTAGGTGGACAATTTCCTTCATTTGAAAAGTCAATCGAAAATACAGGAGCGATAATAATACACAATAAAATAAAGAAACGTAAATGCTTGCTATCTGGTTTAATAAAAACTGAAAGGCAATTTACAAAAGCTTGTAAAGATTTAAAAGATGCAATGAAGAAAAAATATATATATTGCTTAGTTGTTGTAGCACGTGATAATGTATTAGAATGTTTTGATACAAGAGAAAAAGCTGAAAAAGCAAAAGGGCGTTCTCATTGTGTCGAGATTAAAAAAATGGAATTATTATAAAGATATTAGCCAATATTGGATTCAATTCCTATAAAATAAGAACTATAATATTAGATATTAATAGATAATTAACTATCTTTACAATCCATTAAACTACATTTCTTACTAGAAGCCTGTTAAGTTCTCAGCTTACAGGCTTTTTTATGTTAAATAATTGAAAATTAACAAATTAACTCAGTTCTTATTTGTTTTCATTCTAAATAATGAGTATCTTTATGCATAAAAAAAGCTATGAAAAACTTATTATTTGTATTTCTTTTTGCAGCATTAAGCGTACAATCTCAAAAAGCCCTAAAGCAAAGTGAATATCAATACAGATATAAAGGGCAACCAGGCGACACGATATCCAATAATGATACATTATGGAATTATTCAATATATCCGAATAAGAGTTATTTCACATCTTGTAATATAAGGGTGGACATAGATAGTATTTCTGGTAGCCCTTCAATGAATGTAATCCTCCAGGCTAAAATCTATAAAAATAATTCATATGCTAATATAAGCTCTGTAACATGGTATGGTACTAGTTCTGACACTGTAATAGAATTTAATAGAACAGAATTTATAAATAAATACAGATATTTCAATGTGTTATTTGATGCAAATACAACAAACCAGTTATCTAGTGTAAACAATATATATTTCCTATTTCGGGATAGGGCAGAATCTTTTGATGTTTGGATACAAGATCAAACAACTAATGCGTTTAGATATGCGTTAATGCGTGAGGATAAAACAGATATCACTTTAACAGAATCCATTCAAGTAGATAGTTTCTTTTGTTTGGTTAGTTCAGGGCATGGATTTACAGGAACAGGGGAATATATTGTTATCCAACAAGGAGGATTTTTTACACAATTAGAAGTAAGATCAGCTTCTAATGATACTATTTATACTTATGCAGATTTTACAGCATCATTTTCAACCGCTGCTGTAGTTATACGTGGCTCAATAGATATGAATGTTGACGCAGATACTACAACTCAGAATTTTATTTTTAATCTTAGAAATGGCACGACTGCAATAGATATACAAAATGTATTAGTTATAATGGAGCATTCAACTGCTGGAGATAAATCTAAATTCGGTGATTTGGCAGCTCTTACAAATGGATTAAGGTTTAAAAAATTAAATACATCTCAATTTGGGCTAGGAAATTATAAAAGTACTTCTGACTTTGATCAATTCGGTGGTGATGTCACTTTTGACGATAAGGCAGGAGGCGGAAACCATTCAACAACTATAAAATATAATATAAAAGAAAAATATGGGATAGTATTTAGATTTGATCCGAGATTAAATGATACATTTAAAGCAACTGCAAGAGATGATTTAAGCGGGTTAGTATTATTCAGAATTATTTTATTTGGTCAATATACACTAGGAGAATAATCACATTTGCATATTAAATAAATATTTTTTAACTTTGTCTACTTGATGCGAAAGCAGTTTTACCCTTTTATCTGCAATTTGCTATGAATGTTAGAAAAGTATAAAAATGATTTTGTTGTGGTTGCCCGGGAGGTTGATAGGGTGCTTTATGAAATATCCAGAAGAAGCGAAAGCCTCGAAACTACATCTTTAGAAGAAGTTGAAACAAAAGAACAAAAAGAATTAAAGAAAAAACTATCCTATAACTCTACCTATTCAATTTTTGACCTTGTAAAAGGGCATCTTACTAAATTCCAATCAAATAAAGTACTTAGGGAATTTGATATAAAAAGCGAAGAAGAAAAAAAAGCTTTTATACAACATTTAATCGATATTGATTATTTACAGTCAGTAGATATAATCATTGATAAGGCTTTCAATGCGCCCAATGATTTTATATTAATCGAAAAAGATACCGAAAACGAAGGGAAGCCGATTATTATATTTATACCGATTAATTCAGTTTTCTATTATGATGACATTACACTGATTTACGAATTAGATATATCAACAGATGAGGAAAAAGTTTTTAGATTAATCCAATGGGTAGACTATCAAGGCAAAACAGGATGGTGGGATTTTGTTATAAGAAAAAAACCAGAAGAAAAAGCTAAAATTTCACAAAAGGCAGGAGAAAAACCACAAATATACGGTTTTAATGAAGAGGTAATTTTACAGAAAAAGCCATTTAGGCAAGTAGGCGGCTTAGTTTTTAAAGACCAAGTAAAAGATTCATTGCTTTTTACTACTATTGAAAAGTTCAAAATATATAAAAGGGATTCAGATATATTTGAAGAAAGCAAAGTATTACATGCTTTCCCGGAAAAGATTACCTTAGCCTTTAAATGTTTAAAGTGTAGCGGTACTGGAATAATAGACGATGGTGCTAATGGCAGTTATAAATGTGATGCTTGTAACGGCACTGGGGAATATTGGGTAA
>Ga0209976_10000455_pt1 | contig 27612 bp, 62 predicted proteins | sample SumtaG_FD_182806 | JGI IMG/M metagenome (GOLD analysis project Ga0209976, IMG submission 182806) | Deep subsurface microbial communities from Indian Ocean to uncover new lineages of life (NeLLi) - Sumatra_00157 metaG (SPAdes) (version 2) | ecosystem: Environmental > Aquatic > Marine > Oceanic >...
TGAAAAAGCAACAACAGATCCTAAACCTGTAATGCTAGTAGTTGATAGTTTAACTGCTCATGTAAGAAGTGAATACTTAGGTAGAGGGAAACTTGGAGCAAGGCAAATGATTTTAACGGAGTTTGTTCATAAACTAGTTCGTGTTGCTGAAACTTACAATGTTGCTGTGGTTGCCACAAATCAAGTCCTCGCAAGTCCTGATGGATTTGGAGATCCTATCAAACCAGTTGGTGGAAATGTTCTCGGACATACTTCAACTTATAGGATTTACTTAAAGAAATCAGGTAAGAAAAGAGTTGCTAAAATGGATGATTCACCTATGCACGCAAGTTCAGAAATTGTATTTGCAACAACTGGTGCTGGCGTAGTAGATATAGAAAAAGAATGACACCTAACTTCATTGAATATAGAAGAAGGAATATGAAAACCTTCTTGAATACTTTAGATAAAAATGGCAAAAAGAAACACTATAAAGGGAAAAACTGTTAAAGCACAATCTTTAACAACCCTAATTCCTTTTCCTCTGGTTAGGACTTTAGTTGAAATCTATTATGATTTCCAAGACCAAAGGATTATCACAAACAATAGAATTGGAATGAATAAACAACGTAATGCAATTACTGACGCACAGTTAAAGCAGTACAAAGTCTTTGACATACTAGCAAACGCAGAACAGTTTGAGAAAGATGTTAAGAAAGTTCTAGAGGTAGAAATTAAGAAACATAAAATCTGGAAGGAATACTTAGCATTAATTCAAGGAGTTGGTCCTATCATATCAGCAGGTCTATTAGCCTACATTAATGACATAGGAAAGTTTGAAAACATTTCTAGACTGTGGCAAATAACTGGATTTGGTATGAATACCTTCTGTAAGAAATGTAAAAAACCTACATGGGAAGAAATTACATTTATCAAACAAGATGGTAAAACTAAAACTAAAGCCAAGAGGTTAAAGCCGATGAAAGTCTGTCCTGAATGTAACAAAAAAACTGAACCAATGATACAGAAACGAATGATAGGTTATATGAGTAACTGGAATGACAAGTTTAAAGTTCTGTGTTGGAAGATAGGTCAGTCTATTCTTAAACAGCAAGCAAGTAAAAGTGGTTATAGAAAACTCTATGATCAGTTTAAAGCCGAAGAACGTAGAAAACATCCTAAGAAGATTAAGAAGGGAGGTAGAACAATGTACAATGATGGTCACATACATAATATGGCGTTAAGGAAAGTTATCAAAATTTTCCTTGCGAACTTATGGATGGTGTGGCGAGGAATGGAAGGCTTAACTGTGACAGAACCTTATATCATTAAGAAAAATCCTGCTCACAATATGATTAAACCTTTCACCGACAAACAACCTAAGTCAACGTACACTTGAATCCCAAACAAAAAGAACGAGTCAATATGAAGTTGTACACCAGCACTAAATTCGAGATAGGTATTTCATAATGAAATCCAAAAAGAAATTTCGAGCACCAATACGGATGCAACCCAACAAGAAATTGCGAACCAATGACAACCTGAAAACCAATAAAAAATATGTGAGAAACTTGTCATATGAAAACCATGATTACATTTCGAGCAAATTGATCTTGCAACCCATTACAGACCAGCGAGAAGTTAATTTAGTGAAATCCATTGCGATCATTCGAGATAGAACTCAATGAACACCACGATAAAATTCGAGAATCATATGGTAATGCAACCCACTAAAACATTCGAGTTCGACTTTAACTGCAACCCAATGAAAATGAACGAGTTATCGTCTAATTGGAAACCACAGACTACAAACGAGAATATTTCCTCATGGAAACCATTGGAGAATATCGAGTCCGACAAGGAAAAGAAACCCAATAGCACCAAACGAGATAAAGCAAAATGAAAACCAAAAAGAATATCGAGTTATTCACGATCCTGAAACCCAAGACAAGTGTTCGAGTAACTAATTTGCTGAAATCCAATACCACTGTGCGAGAAAAAAAGAAGGTGCAAACCAAGACGAACAATCGAACCAAACTATTTAGTAACCCAATATCTAAATGTGAGCCATATAATTTTGGAACCCATTAACTAAATGCACACTATGAGATTCACAATCACATGGGATGGAAAAGTAATGCATGACTTTTCTAAATCCTTTGATGATATGAATGATGGTTATAAGGAAATTGTTCAGGTCCTGAAAGAAACACTGGAAGAAGTTAGAAATGAAGAAACTAAAGTCGAAGATAAGGACAAATAGAGAATATAATTTCTACTGTCCTACCTGTGAGGAAGAAAGAAATTTGTTTGGTGAAATAGAATGGCATGGGAAGGTTGATACTGTTGACTATACTGCGATTTGTAGTAAATGCAAAAAAATTGTTCAGAGGAAAATAAGAGGATGGAACAACTCAGCGTAAAAAAATTATTAGAACTTCACCATGTAGATAGGGTAACTGCTACTAGAATGAAGTTGTTAGTAAAGTGTAAATTTTGTAAAAAGGCTATGATACAGCATACTTCTAATGATTCTTACTGGCATTTAATTTATCTTAGTGAAGGTCTAAAGTATGGAGATATTTACACATGACAGCAGAAGAAGAAGAACAAATAATCTGTAAAGGTTGTGAACTAAGTATTGATTCACCTCCTTGTATGATAGGGCAATACTTTTATCATAAGCCTTGTTTCAATAAAGAGTTAGGAGAAGAAATGCCTGAAGATATTTGCTATTCTTGTAAAGAAAAATACACTGGTACTAGAGTTATTGGTGGAGAAGGTTTATGTGATAAATGTCTAGATAAAAAACTTAAAGATGCACAAGAAAATAATAATCCTCCACCTCCTGATAAGTTCAAAGATATTGCTGTAGAAAGAGGACATGGTAATGCAGAACATAAAGGCTTAATCCAAAGTGATTTACTTTTAGATAATGATGAATGATATAAACGAAAGACTGTTTACAGAAATTCAAAAGAGAATAGAGAAAGATACTGGTAAAACATTGTGGGGACAATCTCATCCTGTTAATATTCTAATGAATCTACAAGATGATATTATAGAAGGCTATGCTTTAATTCAGAAACTAAAGTCAGAAAGAACTAAAGCCGAAAATAATATCAAAAGAATTAATGCAATCTTAGGAGATAAGTGTTGAGCAGTTGTAAAGGTGATTCTTTATCATCTATAACACGACCTGAACATACAGGTAATGAATGTAATAATTGTAGAGGAAGTGGAGAACATCACTATCACGATAAAGATGGATGCCATACTGTATGTGAATGGTGTAATGGAACTGGAAAGATTGTACCGTTAAGTGAGGATCAATGGATATGACTAACAAATTCATCTATAAGAATATGGGTAATAACAATGAGTATAGACCTGAGCAAATGACAGTTGCTTCAATACTTAGAGAAGATAAAGTCTATTCTAATTTTGATGTTAAAACTGAATATCCTGTAACTGGATTAACATTTGAAGGTAGGAGATATGCTGCTGTTCTTGATATAGCATTAGTTCCTAAGAAATTAGTTTTAAAATCAATCTATCATCGTACTGCTAACAAACAACAATGTATTGCTATTAGAATGATGGGACAAATACATGAGAAACAACGTAAAAAACTACAAGACGCAGATCAAGCACAAGCATTATCAAACACAGGTTGGTTTGTGCATGATATATGGTATAATCAGAAATACCATGAAATGTATTGGAATCCTGAAGCATACACTAAAAAAGAATTAGAAAACCGTTTATTTGGAGAACTCAGGCAATACATATATCCTGAATACTTAATAATTTGAGCATGGCAACTTTCAAATGCAAGTATTGTGATTCAGATGATGAACTGCATTTTGAACAACCTTATAAAAAAGGTAATAGACCTGTTAGAGCATTAGATGGTCAGAACCATAAATGTAAACAAAACGCAAATCCTCAAATTGGTGAAACAAAAAAGAAGGTTTGGAAGAATGACAGAACGCAGTTTATCTACAATAGAGAAGGTAAATTCAAATTTGGTTGTGATGCTCCTAAAGAAAAAACTCCAACTTTCCGATTATGTGGAAACTGTAAAGATGGTACAGAAGTGTTTCAATATTTGTCAGAAGAAGCATGTCAATGCAAACTATTAGGCTTTCATACATGTCAAAGTTATTGCCCTATTTGTCGAAAACATCCAAATACAATCTATATAACCAACAAAAAACTAGATTATTTTAAGTCAGACAAACCAACCCTAGGTTCAGCACCTGCTTAGCAATGTGTAGGTGGTAAAAACTATTTATTATTTATTTTATAATTTAATTTAATTTGCTTATCATCATTAAAAATTATTATTGAATTTATGTTTAGTTATAGTTAAGATATGTTAAAGAAATTAAATTATATTAAAGTAAAAATTATAGTTTGGTAATGAGTAGTCAATTAGGAAAACCTAACGGATGGCAAAAACAAGTCCAACGTATGAATCGAGTTGTAGAACTGGTTCATAAACTAGGAAAAGCAGACAGTTTCACCATAAGGTCAACACTTGGAATGAGTTTAGGAACTTACAACAATCTATGTCCAGACCTAAGAAGAATGTTCGCAGATCGTGTATTTTTTGACGATGAAACTAAGGAGTGGGCAACAGACCTAGAATACAAGAAACTTCAAATACAAAAGCAGAAAGAGGAAGAAGCATTGTTAAAAGGAACATATTCTGAAGAAAAGATAGCAGTTGATGAAACTGCTTAACTCTATTTTTTTTCCGTATGAGTTATATAATATTAATATAACCTAAAACTAGGGCATGGTCTGTAAGAATTGTGGTGGGACTAAGTGGGTAAAAGTACATACTCAATGGTGTAATTACAAAGGTCAATCAATTATTGCTAAACTGTTCAGATGTGACAAATGTGAGAGTATTTTCATAGCATTAGATTCTGCTCTAGAAGTAGCAGAAGCAACAAAGGCATATTATAAGAAAAAAGGCAAACCAATACCTAGTCCAAAAAAGAATAAAGTCGTTGAAAAACTAACATCAGAAGAACTTGCTGTAAGAAAGAAACAACCTAAACTTAATATCAAGAAGGATTTTGAAACTATAAAAAAAACAGGGGGAGTAGGAAATTATGGCTACTAGACCAGAAGAAGAAAAAGTTGAAACCTTATTTGAAGGAACTACTAAAGTAGAAGCCTTAGTAGATTATGAAGGACCTGAATGTAAATTGTTTGGTATGCTTGCTCAAGAAATAGAGTTTGAGATAAAGGCTAATTCATCAGAAGAACTTGTAAAAGAATGGAAAGTTTTGAAAGAAGAATTTGGATGGAAAAAACATGACGATAATTGAAGAATGTAATACAATTCAGGAAAGAATATTGGTTCAACTAATTGAAATAAATAACACTGGTAGTCCACAATTAAAAGATAAAGTTTCTGCTAGTTTGACTAAAATGGAAAAGGATATTGCAGAAGTTATGACACCTCAATGGATTATGATGGAAATATCTAAAGAACATAGAAGAAAGTTAATGGAAAAGGAGAAGAAAAAATGACAACTAGATTAGGAGCACCACTTGGAATTAGGAAAGGCAAATCTACAATTAAGCAAAGAAAGTTAATGAAAACTCTAGCAAATACCTATGGTATAAAACCAATTAAGATAAGAAAAATTCTAAAACTACTTTATAATATTGACATGAAAGAATCTTCTATTAGCACATGGACTAAGTATAATTACAAAGTTACAAGGTATGAACAGAATAGGAATAGATACAAATGAAATACACTTGTTTAGAAGAAGGTTGTGATTGGTTTAAAGAAACATATTCTATGTATGCTGATAGAGAAACATTTGCAGAAATATTTGAGCATGAAAAAATGCATAAGGAGAAAAAAAATGTATCTTAGAGATAGACTTCCACATATGGGTTGCCCTAGAAATGCTTGGACTTGTCCAGAATGTGGAGAGAATTATACAAGAGAAAGTTTAGACTGTCATATCTGTGGATACAAACGACCTGATCCTAACAAAGTAATTGCTTGTAGAATCTATTGGGAACAAGAAGAAATTGTTAATAATTTGGAAGGCTTAGGCGATGATGTTATAGACCATAGAGAAAGATTAGCCAAGTTTGCAAAGAAGATGGAGATAGAAGATTATGTTGAGTAAAAGTTGCGAAAGACATTATCATGGTGTTTGTCACAATCCTAGTGCTTGTACTTGTAGTTGCCATTATAGAGATAAGATGATGAAAAAGCAGGCAGATTAAAATGGTGAAACAACCAACTAATTTTAGAAAGGCAAATGAGTATGGCTTAGTTACAGACAAACCAGTTGATGTGCAATACGGACCTTGGGCAAGAACTATGATAGCATTTGATGTAGATGGAATATTCAAACAAGATAGTAAAGAATCAGAATATGTTAAAGGACCTCTTGATCCTACCAAAGTAAAAGTAATGTATGATGACGGACATTTCAATACCTGTGTTATTGTAAGCCCTAGTCCCTATTTTCCTTGCGATAATGCAGGTAAATCTTTGTTCAAAAGATACTGTAAAGAATCCAGTAATACTTATCGTCATAAAAATTTGTTAGATGCTGTAGATGATTGTATGGTAAAACCTGACATTAAAATTTATGTTAGTGATAACGGAGATGTAGCAGAAGCAAGGAAGGCAGGATTTCTTTACTGTGATGTAAAAGATTTTGTTGCTATGATGGAAGGAAAGCCAAATTACCCTAGTAATATGAATGACTTAGTTGAAAAAACCTTTGACGACATTAAAAATGAGGAGGAATATTATGCAAAATAGAGGAACTTTAACAGATTCACCTGATGGAACTAATAGAGATGCACTAACTAAAGAACATCTCTATACTGCTCTTGTAACACCAGATTGGTTAGAAAATATTGGTTGCACATCTGAATCAAGAGAAGCAAGTGGTTTGGGATGTAAGATGATAAAGTTTCAGATGAAGGGAGTTGTACTTCCAAAAGAATTAGAAGAATTAAACTGGTTGAAAACATTTTGGTTCACAACAGATGATGACTTTAAGAAAACAGTTGAAGAATTTTATGCTTGGTTAGAGATGAAAGGATGGTGATAAAATGCCTAGAAGATTAGTAAGACCTAATGTAGATGATGAACGTTGTCATATTTCTAAAGATAAGAAACATAGATTTAGACTGATAGTTCAAAAATATTGTAACACCTGTTCTTATGTAGATGAAAGAGTTAATGTTGAATGGAACGAACAATGTGATAAACAATTTCCACAGGGGATTAAGAAGAAGAAATGACAGGATTGTGTCACGTTTGTTTAACATCGAATGTAGAAGTGTATTTAGACCACAACAGAATTATTTGTAGGAATTGTATTGATGAAACAAAAACTAAAAAGAAAAAGTAATCTTGGTGGGCTAAGTACCAATTACTTTATTGCATTTCTTAGAACCCTAGATGAACCTAGGAGTTTCAGTGAACTATGTGTTAAAAGCCATATCTATCATAAGAAAAGTTTCTTAAAGTATTTGCATTGGTTAGAAGAAAGAAATCTTATAGTAAAATTCTCTAAGAATCATCAACAAAGAGTAATTTATCACAGAACTAAATTAGGAACAGATTTCTTGGAGTTAATAGAATGAAAATAATAAAACTAATAAGAAGATATGGTGAGAAGATTCATCAAGAGTTTATGGATAATGAAATGGCTAGACTAGATTATGAAACTGAAATGCAGGATAAGATAGGTAATAGATACTGTGCTTCTTGTACAGCAGGTGGATTGATGTGCGAATATATGAAATGTAAGTGTGGTTGCCATGAATAAGAGAGTTTTCATCTGTCATCCGTTTCAAAATAAGAAAGAAAACTTAGAAAAAACAAAAGAGTTTTGCAAGTTAGCAATAAAAGAAGATTGTAATCCTATAAGTCCTGCACTACTTTATTCTCAATTCTTAGATGATAGTGATTATGGAGAAAGAACAACTGGTAGAGAATGTGGTTTAGAGTTAGTAGCATTTTGTGATGAGTTATGGATATGTGGAAACTTAATTACAGCAGGAATGGAAAAAGAAATCAATGAAGCATACGAACAGTCAATGATAAGAGGGGAAATACCAGTGAGGCATAGGAAATTAAAATGAAGATAGGCTTTAATTGGATGGCAGTTCTAATGATCTTTATGGGAGCATTAACTTTAATGGTAAATGATTCATTAACTAATTATGGACTTGGAATATTCTGCTTCTTCATAGCATTGTTGTTGATGTATTTATGGAAAATAGAAAGAGAGGAAACTAAATGAAATGTGCTAACTGTGGAAAACCAATAAGAAAACATGATTGTCAAACTAGTCAAGAATGTCTAGAACTAACTTCACTAGAACTACTTGCACAAAAAGTTCAAATTGAAAAGATAGCAAAATCAATGAAGAAAACTGAAAAAAAAATTACGAAATTAGAGGAGAAATTAAAAGATGAAAACTGATGAAACATTAGTAGATGAACTTCTTAGGATTTATCGAGAAAAAGATAAGTTGTATGAAATTGTAGAACGTTTGAAAAAATATAGAGATAAAATAAATAAAGTTGGATGGGATAGTGCTTGTATTTCACCTAGTATATTCCAAGAAATAATATCAGGAGATAAAGATGAGAAGTAAATTAAAACACGAGCCATTCTACATAGTAGCAGATAATGTTTTAACTACAAAAGAAATTGAGATAATAAAAGATGAAGCAGGTAAAGAAAAATATGAAAGATTAGATACTGATTATTATCACTATGATAGGTTTGCAGTTTTGGATAAACATAGAACGTTAAAAATAGTTGAAGCATTAATTTATCAAAAGAAGTGGTGGGATATGGCATTAGGAACTCCTGACTTGGCTTGGGCAGGTTCTTGTCCCAACTACACTGTATCTATAACTAAGTATAAAGATGGAGATTGGTACATGTGGCACTCCGATGCTTCTGGACAGAAAAATCTAAGTAGTAGAGGTAGAGCATTATCTTTTATAATTTACTTAACTGATACAGGTTTTACTGGTGGAGAAACTCAGTTTAGTTTAGAGTGTGGTAATTTCTTTCCAGAAGAAAATAAAGCAGAACTTTGGAAATCAATAGAACCAAAAGTTGGTAGGTTGTTAATATTTCCATCTTGGGTTTTACATAGAGTAAATAAAGTAGAAGGTAAAGAACCTAGAACAGTTGTTAACGGTCACTTGAATTTAACGGAGTATAGAGTAAAATGAGCCAAGAGAAATTATTTACTGATGAAAAGGTTTGGAATAACAAATACCCATGTCCATTTTGTGGAGAACCCAAGTCATTAGAGTTTTCAACTACAGAAGATATGGCGTATATTTCTTGCTTTAACTGTCACCATACATGGAGAAGGGAAGAAGATTGAAAGAAACAGGTGATATTTCTAAGTCACAAAACTATGGTGGTATGAAAGATACTAGATGTATAAGATGTGGTATGTTCCTAAATAATAGAACTAGAATAGAACAAGATGCACATGAAGTTGAATGTAAAAAACAAAAGAGGATATGGGAATGATGTTTCAATATCACAAATGTAATCCAATGTGGATAGATCCTAAGAAATGGATACCTTGTCCAACATTTGCTTTTGGTAGATGGAAAGGAATGAATAAGTTTGTAATTAAGATATGGAGATTTAGAATACTGATATGATTATTTGGCTAACAGGTAATACAGGATCAGGTAAAACTGTATTGGCAAAAGAGATGTTTCAACAAATGGCTAGTGATACAGTACTACTAGATGGAGATGATATGAGAACTGTATGGACTGACTTAGGTTTATCAAAAATAGATAGATACCAAAATAACTTTAGAATAGCAAGATTAGCAAGAATAATAGACAGGCAAAAACACGATGTAATAGTTTCAGTTATAGCACCTTACAAAGACCTAAGAGAAGCAATACAAAAGATATTACCAGAAGTACAGTGGATATATGTTATGAGAGAAATAGATAAGATACCAAATCCAGAAAAGCCTTATGAAATGCCTGACTTAACCACAGTAAAAGATGTTGTATTTCCAGAGAGCCAAACCTTATCAGAAGAAGTTGAAACAGTAATGAGGGCAGTTGAATATTTTGATGGTTAATTATGAGTTGGAATCTAAGAAAAACGAAGAATGATAACAGTGATAAAAACAGAGATAAACCAAAGAAAGATAATTCTGCAACCAAAGGACATTGGAGTAATAAAATTGGAATCAGAAAAATCAGTCCCAACTTCAAAAGTGCTAAACTTAGATTCACAATGTATTGTCCAAGGAGTTGCCAACAACGTGCTAACGGAAGCAGAGGCAAAAAAACATATGATGGATCTGTCTGTAATGAATGTGGATACAAAAGATAAATCAATTTATGATGAGAAAACAGGATATTGGGTAGAAACTCACCATGATCCTATTACTGCTACCACAATAACAAAAACTAGAGATTGTGATGGAAAAGTAGTAACTCAAAGAATTTCTACTGATGTGCATGAGTTTGATAAATATATTCAATATACTGATTGGACTTCTACTGCTTTTAGTTATACTGCTACTGGAACTAGAAGGTTTGGAGATTATAATGAAACTATTAAGGCTATTACAAAACCTGTTATTGATAGAACTGAGTATGATAAATGGCAATGTCATCACATATTAGGTACAAAGAAAATATACTGTGATGAATGTAAGGTAATTTGGAATGACTAAAAGAATATCAGATGTAGATTCTAAAGGTAGATATATTGGAATAATTTTACCTAAGAAAAAATGTCCATTTTGCCATAAGGTATTTTTAAAAAGAAATTTGCCAAAACACCAAAAAAGATGCCCTTCTTTAAAGTCGAAAAAAGGCTAAAAATCGTGGTTAAGTGTTGCTTAATTCACGCCTAGGAGGTAGAAGGTAAGTGTTGCTTAATCAGGCGTTATATATACTAAATTCACGCCTCTATAACCTCTATTTCTTATATCCCTCAAAAACAATAGGTTTGCTAATGTCGAAAAGCGAGAATCGAAATTTACGACTTAGTAATTTTCAAGAATCGTCAGATTCTGGAAGTTGCCAAAATAGTTTTGCCGACTTAATTAAGATGGCAAATAACTCCTCCGATGTTTTTGCAAAATCGGAAATAGAAACTGCTGTAAAAGAAGCAGAGAAAAATAGACCTCCAACTTTATTAGAGGTTTATGAAGCAGATAAAAAAGCAAGAACTTCTGCATATGTTTTAAAGCAGAAGAAAAAGTTCCCACGAAAACCAAGCAGAAACTTCACAGAAGAAGCACAGGTTTATTTGACAGACTATGCTATCTCACATGAAGTTTATGAAGATGAAGTGGAAGAAGTAAAGTCAACTCAAAACAAAGTGATTGTTTTTGTAGAGAAAAGTAAAGCATTAAACTTTGCTCACTTTGAAGTGAAAGGTTGGGAGAGAAAGAATTGAGTGTACAAGGAACATGTGCTAAGTGTGATGATAAAACTAAAGTCACCAGCAAATACGGATTCGCTTTATGCGAAACATGTGAGAAGAAACTGTTAAAGTCAGTAGAAGCAGATAAGAAAGTAACAAAGACTTCCAAGCCTAAAACTAAAGCAGAGAAGAAAGAAGTTAAGAAGAAAGAAAAGAAAGTACAAAGAAAGATTGCTAAAGCAGTAAAGAGAGAACATAGTAAAACAATTATCTATGTTGCTGGTTCTGCTAAGTCAGTAGAAGCAAACGGTAAGAAAGTTGCTAGGAAAATAAAAGTAGTGGAAATAAGAAAAGCATTGAAACTTGCTAGAATAGAGAAACTAAAAGCAAACATCGTTAAAGCCGAGGATCGAATAAAGGTTTATGAAGATAGACTAGTTAAGTACAATACACAAATGCACCCTGCTAACTTTATAACACAAGAGCAACTAAAACAATTCAAAATAGAATCCTATGGCGTAACCAAAGATGGTGGTGACAGAATGAAAGTAAAAGGAGAATGGTTTATCCGACCACCGACTTTAACAGGAGAATCTGTTAAACTGGCAAAGCAATTAGGTAAAGTAAAAGAAAAGAAACTAACAAGAAAAATCATTAAGAAAATAGAACAGAATGTCTAAAGCAATTCAAATAGTTAGTTTCTCTTGTGAGAAAATACCTTTAATAAAATACAACAACTCTAAAGTAGAAGAAGCAATAAATATAGCAAATGAATACTTAGAGAAGAAAGAAAGAGAATATAGAAATGAGTAAGAAAAAAATGTCGAAGAAAGCAAAACTGATCTCAACTAAAAAGTTTGAGAAGGTAGAAATAAAATTGGAAGGCAACCTCAAATCTGCAACGGATTATGTAAATCAAACTGCTCGCAGTAAAAACAAAGCAAGAAATGATAGAGCAATTAAAAGATTTACTAAGTTTTTGGACTACGCAGATCAAGTAGGACAAGCACCAATAAAGCAAGCAAAAGATATAGCACAAAATAAGCATGGAATCACTGTAGTTCCAGTAGATTCAAATAACTATGTGATAAGAACAACTCCAAACTATGTAACTGTTGGAGCAGAGAACGAAATATTTGACGCACACTTAGACAGTGGAGTACCATTACTTCTCGTTGGTCCTAAAGGAACTGGTAAAACTTTAGCAGTTGCTAATTGGGCAGCAAAAAAGAAGATACCTTTCATACAATATGATTGTAGTGAAGGATCTAAGTCAGCGAACTTAGTAGGAACTTGGACTATGGCTTCTGATAGAAGTACACCGTTTAAGTTAGGAGTTATCCCAACAATCATTGAATGTGCAAACCAATTTGGTGTAGCATGTTTATGTTTGGAAGAACTGTCAGCATTAAGCCCTGCTATGCAAAAACAACTTAACCCATTACTTGATTGGAGAAGGGGAATGTTTGTAGAACAGATTAGTCAATATTATAACTTGCGAAAAGACGCTAAGTTAATTATATTTGCTACAATGAATCCTTCTTCTTACGCAGCAAGCAACGAACTTAATGAGGATCTAATGTCTAGATTTGCAATTTGGCAATGGACTTATCCACAGGCGAAGTACGAGAAAAAGATAATTGCTAAACCATTGTTAGGAAAAACCTTTGTTAAGAATATTATGAATCTTGCGAAGGAAAGTAGAGCAATGCATAAAACTGGTGCAATAGATTATCCAATATCCACAAGAGATATGGACTTGCTAACGCAATGCTTCTTATCCTATAAGAAAATAAAGTCGTTGAACGCATTACAGATGGCTTTAGAAACTATTGTGTTGGGTAAATATGAAGAAGAAGATCAGAAGGCTCAGATGAAAAGCAGAATAGAATCAATCTTTGGTGCAGATGCTACTGGCGATGAACCAGAAGAAGCAAAAGAAGATGAGGATGGAAACCCAATAGAAAATGAACAGGTATAAAACACTGAAAGAGGATCTTAAAGTAATACAACAACAACTTAAAGTATTCTTGGAGGACATAGAAAAATGAAAACTGTAATCTATAAAGGCATAGCAGATTGTCATGGAATTGAATCATTCGTTCCAAGAGATGATAAGAAAGTTAGTGAAGGAATACTAAGTTTAAGAGCAGAATCTAATAGACAAAGACATGCAATACTTTACTTTGCTGAGTTAACTGAAGCAACTGCTAAAACTGTTAATAGAGAAATAGATAAGGGAAATTATGAAATGGCTCTTATGACTTTAAAGGCAGTTGCTAAGAAATGGTGGTTTCCCAAAGGAAAAGAAAAACAATACTTAAACAGTTTGGAGTTAATACCTAACTCTAAACTAGATCCTTGGAGATAAAGAAATGAGAGTTAGATGTTTCGGAATGGAAGATCATCAGGGCAGACATGGAAAACGTGGTGGCATTATCTGCATTAAATGTGGATATTATGAAAGTCAAATCAAAGATGGAATAGGATTCGTGGAGGGAAGAAATTGAGTTACTTAGATTCTTGGTTTGGTGGAGGAGCAAATTCTTGGGGAGATTCTTGGGGAAATGATGTAAAAACATACGATCCAATTACTAAGTCAGATGTATGGACATATACTCCCTTTGATTATGAGAAAGAATACAAGACAAAAATCATAGAGAAAACAACTAAGATATTCTCGGAATTAATGTCTAAGCCAATTAACCTAAGCCTTCAAGAAGGTAGTGATTGTAAGATAAGAAATCAAGAGAATGGATACTCGTTAGTTGTTGGACAAGAAGAAGATTATAAAATAACAACTAAGACGAGAGTTGAGAGAGCACTAAGTCATGTCTTATTGAAATCTCCTAACTTAACTTTCCAAAATATGATACAACAAATGACGAAGAAAATTCCTACTAAGTATGGCAATGAAGTAGAACAAATTGCACATGGAATATACAATGCGTTTGAAGATAGAAGATGCGATGCAGGATATGGTCAAATATATCGTGGAGCAGGTCAACGTATTATTAAAACTAGAGAACAAGAAGCACAAAGATATGAACCAATTAAAGTCGTCAATCCAGTACAAGCAATTCAAATGGCAGAAAGAGGAAGAACTGAAAAACTGAAAGGAACTAAGTATAAGAAAGCAGAAGATTGGATTAAGAAAGCAGAGAACTTAACACCAGAAGGATTGCTTCAATTAGTAAATCAATATTACAAAAAAGAAGTAGAACCTTGGTTACTTGACTTAATTAAAAAGATAGAAGCACAACCTAAGTCACCTCAAGGTGGTAAAGGTAAAGGAAAAGATAAGAAAGGAAAAGGTAAAGAAGAAAGTAAAAGTTCAGGTGGAACTGGTGAATCTAAAGAACCTATGACGGAAAAAGAAGAAGATGAAGCAATAGAAAAACAAATACAAAAAACAAAAGAAGCAAATAAAAAGAATCCTAACGAAAAAGCAAAATGTGAGTGCCATGATTGTGCTAGAGATGACTTAAAGAAAAAGCAAGATCCTTCTGATAAAGCAAATGAAATGTTAGATAAAGGAGAAACAATGACACCAGAAGAAAAGAAAGAACGTGACGCACAGAATAGAGCATTTAATAAACTTAGAAAACAAGTAGAAGAAATCCAAAGAAGTAGAAGAAATGCTGACCATGAACAACTTGCAGATGATCAAGAAATGGCATTGAAAGCAGACATTAAAAAATTACTAGCAGGAAAAATCGACTTTAATAAAGAGAAAAAGAAATCAGAAGAAAACTTAGAGAAGATTGAAGCAATGCTAGATGATTTAAGTGAAAATGTAAATAAGGAAATGGGTTACACCGATGTTCTTGGAGCAGGTTCTGTAACTGTATCAGATAATAATAAAACTGGAACTTATTGCATTGATAATAATCTAGCAAGAAAACTAAGTAAAACATTCAAAAGAGTTAAAGGAACATCTGGAAAAGAAATAACTGATTCAGGAGATTCAATAGATATAGGTGCTTGTATAGAACGAGAAGTACAAGGATTTGGTGAATATCTATTAGAAGATAAAACTGAAGTAGGTTTTGACATTGTAATTGGTGTAGATGAATCAGGAAGTATGCGTAGAGAAATGCAAACCATAAGAGATTTGGTTGCCACACTTTATACAGCATTAGCACAAACTAAAAATGTTAAACTTAAAGTAATTGGTTGGACTGATTCTTATAATGACTTGTCTATACATAGGATAGAAAAACTAGAAGATGTTAAAGCCTTATACTGTTCTGGTGGTACTCCGTTAGGAAAAGCAATGTGGTTCTGTAAAAAAGAAATAGAAGGAATGACAGGTAGAAAGAAAATGGTAGTACATATCACAGATGGAAGTCCTAATGACGGAATGAGAGATGTTGAAAGAGGAAAGAATTGTGTACAACAATTACGAAGAAATAAAACTGCTTGCATGGGAATACGACTTGGATATACAAAGGGAACTAAAGTTCCTGTAATGGAATCCATATTTGGTAAACAAGGATATACCTGCTGTGCAGATATGGAAGAAGCAGGGGAATACTTAGTAAAAGAGTTTGCCAACAAAATTATAAAACATTTGAAAGGTTTATGATGAACAAATCAATAGTTCATAGTGGAATAACATTGGAAACCACGACAGTTGCCTGCAATCTATGTGGGCAAGAGTTTGATGAAAGAGATCCTTTGATCTTTTTTAGAAAACTTAGACATGAGAACTTTCACAAGAATTGTAAAGTTCAGAAAAGAAATACAGCAGAAGGAGAGGTTGTTTGGAAATGACACACAACTGTCCAATCTGTAAAGGAGAAACTACAAAAGAAGTAGAAGAATATGTAATGAAAGAACTGGCTAAGTTAGCACAAGATCCTACATATCTTCCAAAGATATACGACAAAAAACGACTTCAAGAAAAGACAACAAGTTTTGGAGAGAAACTGGTATGAAACAAAAATACTTAGCAGTATTAGGAATTGCCCTGTTAGGAATGGGTGTAATTTCTGTAAATGCTGAATCGCCAAAAAAGATGGCAGAAAGTATTTGGAATACTATCATAGAACTACAAGATGAACAACAAAAACAATGGACTATGATAAACAACAACGACCAAATTGTTCAAGACCTCTTACCAAGAGTAAATGATCTTGAAAACAAACTTGCTCAGTTAGAGTTGGAGCATCTACCATGACAAAACAAAAAGGAATAGGAATATTCAAAGGATACAGACCTAATAAGTTTGACGGAATGTTGCTACTACTTTACTCCAATAGACTAGCAGAACTAGAAGATATTCTTCTTAAAAATCAGGAGGAATATAAGATATGAAAAAACTACTAAGTCAAGTCTTAATGGACTACACAGGAAAGAAACTAACAGGAGATTTGTTCGACTTAACTTACATCGGACATGGACAAGATCATTATGGAGCACCTGATAATGCTAAAGTAAGTGGTGGAAAACCTACTGGATATTGTGCATTGGGAGTTCTTGCTTGTGAGAAAAAACAAGTAACAACTAAAAAGATTGCACAGTTTTGGGGAAAGCACTACAAGAGAATAGTTTCAGCATATATCAAGAATCCAAAGAAACTAAATCAACACTTTGTAGTTCCTATCATAGAAAAAGACGGAACCATGAATATAATCTCTGGAAGGCTTTGGGAAATAATTCCTGAAATGAATGACGACACAACGATGACTATACCACAAATTGGTGAAGTTCTTGCGAGGTTAGGATATTGAAACACAAAGAAGCAATACTCCAAGTAGAATGGGCAATACAGGAATCATATAAGATTGCTGTTCGACTTAGAGGAATTAATGACTGGACAAATGACTTTACTTCTTCAGCAAAAAGAGAACAAGCAAAAAGAGCAGTAGATAAATATCAACTAGAAATTGCTAAGATGATATTAGGAGAGTTAGGAAAATGAGTGCAGGAGAAATAGTTTGCTGTCCAGAATGTCATGGATGTTTTATAACAGTAAAAGGAATGACTGATCATTTCAAAAAAGAACATCCCGATAAGGAGATACAAAATTGAGCAACGATACAACTCAATACATTAAGATAGTCAAAGAAAAAGACGACTTTAGCAATGTAATTGAGATAAAAGAAAACGCAAAGGGAGAGCCACAAATCTCTGTTAAAGTAAGAAGTGATGTAGATGCCAAAACAGCAGGAAATAGTGCAATCGCAGAATACAATAGAATCAAGAAGGAACTAAAAGGAAATGGCTAGATACTTGATGAGAAATAGCAAGAAAGATATAATAGAAGTTCCCGACTTTAAAGCATTGAGAAAAATATTCTTGAAAAAATTAAAGTCAGATGATTATCTAAGGTCTTTCATAAAAGGAGTAGCACCATGAATAAACTACAATCTCACTTTATCTCTTGTCCAGAATGTAAGAAAGACAATCCTTGTAAAGAAGCAAGAGAAATACTTAGAGGAGAAACTTACTGATGGAAAAATGGGATAAGCGAGAAAAGCGAGATAACACTGTTGCATTAGCAGGAATTAATACATGGAGAAGATTTAATGATGCAGAAACTTGCCCTGATTGTAGATTCTATAAACTAGTAGAAAAAGAATTAGGAAAGGTAACAGGTCTTATGTCATACAAAGACAAGAAGGCTTGCCATGTAAGAAAAGATTGCTTTAGCAATTATGTGCATAGAGAATCACTAAACGATAAACAATGGAGTAAGAAATCTGTTGAAGATATAGATGCTAAGATAGAAATTCTTATACAAGCACTAACTGCTATGGAAAGGAGATTCACTGATGACAGACAATAAAGTAATACAATTCCTTAAAGAAGCAAAAATAAAACTAAGAAGTAAAGAACATAAAGGCTACAAGTTCTCGTCAAAGGGAACTATGGCTAATATGGATTTGAACATAGAACATTGGCTAGATGGTGATGACTTAGTAGTTTCCATGTGCCATTATGGAGAAATGAACGGTGATTTAATGCGAGATCCTGATGTAGTCTTTAAGATAGACAAACAGAAAAACATTATTCCACTATCTTATAGAAATGATTACATGGCAACTATGTATCAATGTACTCACGAAAAAGAACAGAAATCTTTAATGATCTTTCTACATCAATGGATAAAGAACATCAAAGAGCAGGGCTTCTTAAAAAACGGATATACGGAAGTATGAAAAGAAAGGCTTTATTATACACCATAGGAATTGTAAGTAATGGCTAAATTCCCACCAGCAGGTTCTCGAAGAATGATTGCTGAATTTATGGAAAAGAAACTGAACAAAAAAGGACTTGATTTAAAGGTTATACAACCAGTTCTTTTAGCGTTCATAAAAGACAGATTCTATTGGGGTGTTAAGATAATCCAAATAGATAGAATTGAAAACCTAAACATACCAAGAAAATATGAAGTAGGTTTTGCTGTCATAAGCCACAAAGAAGATGCCAAAAAGTTTAAAGTCGAACATTCGATTTTAGATGAAAAGAGAATAGGTATGAAGGATGCTTTAGAAGAAGAAGAATCTGAATTACCAGAACTTGAACAGAAATGAATGAAAAATTTGTTGCCACAAACAATCCAAAGATTGGCGAACTTATACGAGATGTTATGAGTAGAGTTAATCTAATTGTATTGAATGAATTGGCAGAAAAAAGTGCTGTAGTGCCTGACATAAAAACGGTGATTATGAATGAGTATGCTGTAACAATGCAGATTTGTAGTCATATTTTGTCGGAAACTGTCACCAAGATAGCACAAGTAACAGAAGCAAGTCAATCCATAATTAGTAAAACTGATATGGATAAATTTGCACAAATGACGAATGACGAGAAGAAGAAATGGGTAATAGAAAAAGCAAAAGAACACCAACGAGAACAACGACTTAGTACATCAAAAGACATACCCAACTTGAAGGATAGGTTTAGAAATGAGTGGAGTAAAAGAAAATAACAAATTCATTCAAGACGCAATAGATTGTCACATGCAAGTCTGTAAAGAAGCAGGAGATTCCATGCCTTTACTTTATCTAGAAAAACAAGGACATAGAGCAATGTTACCTCTAGATGAAATGCAACAAGACTTTAATTTAAGAAGTCCAATGGATTTGTTAAAGCCTATAATTGAAGTTGCTAGTCCAGATGTTTATTGTTTCTGTGGAGAAGCATGGATGAGTAAGATCAAAACAAAAACTAAAGAAGGTATTGAAAGATCAAAAAAATTCATGTCAGGAGAACTAAGACCTTCTGAAGATCCCAATAAAGTCGAAATCTTTATTGTAGTTGCTGGAACTAAAGACGGAAAAACAAGAAGCATTAGACAGTGGGATATAATACGAGATAAGAACCACAAAATAATTGACTTCGTAAAGAATCCATTGAAATTCGACAACTTTGAAAGTGAGAAAGTGCCTTGACTATTATAGACATAATCCACTCGGAAATACTTAGTGTAATTCCAGATGAACTACAAGGAAATCCTGAGATTGGTAAAAAGGTGAACAAAATACTCTATCTTCTTGACGACATAAGAACAATAATAAAAAAGGAGTTTCCAAAAATTGCCAAGTGATTTTACCACTGATAACGAACTGAATAAAAGGCTTCAACGCCTTGTTCAGTTTTGTGGCAAAGAGATTGCTGATATAGTTGGCGACTTAATCGAAGAAAAGAAAGAGAAGTTAGATAACAGTAGATTTGAAACACCACCTCAAGAAATGGTAACTAACATAATGTCAATGACTATGCAGTTCACCTTTATGTTGAACGAAGAAACTCTTAAAATTCTTGCAAATGCAATAGAAATAGATCCAAATTGTGGTATGCAGTTTGGAAGAATTGCAGACAAAGAAGATAAGTTTCCTTGGAGAAGGGATTACAAAAAAGATGAATCTCATTAAGTCACAGAGAATAAAGAACAAAATAACTCATACAACATTCTCCAAACATATCAAACTGTTAGTAAATGGACAGTGTTATGTAAGACCTACAAAAAGAGATGGAATGAAACCTGACGGAATATGGTTATCTGTTGATAATGGTTGGGAAGATTGGTGTAAAGGTGAGGACTTTATGTTAGACAGAGATGCACAACTTCAAGTACAACTAAAAGATGACTTAGAGATTCTTGTAATAGATAGCATGGAGAACTTTCTAACTTGGATGCACGAATTTGAAGCATATAACGAAGTCGATAAAACCAAAATGTATAACAAAAAAGGTTTCGGAATTGGCTATGCTACATTTAATCCTCATCTATGGGCTTGGACAGCAAGTAAATGTGATGGAATATTTGTAACAGATAAAGGTCAGTGGGCAACTAGAATGGATACATTTCTTTATGGTTGGGACTGTGCTTCTATCTGTATGTTTGATCCAACTCACATAAAGTTTCATAATCCTAAAGTTTGGATAACTCAAACTGATGATTGTAATTCCTGTAAAGGTAAAGGAACAATAAACTTTGGAAAGTTGATGGATGATTTTCCTTCTGTAAAATCCCTGAAATTACCTAAGCCACCTGCTATGATGTATAAAGATACTCAATGTGCTCATTGTGGTGGAGATGGAAAAGTAACGAGGATTGTAAATTGAAAACAGCAAGAGGAGTAGGTGCATATAGAGCAAATTCACAGGAAAGACTGGAAAAACTAGTAGAACATATCATTGATGAAGTATATGATATTACAACAGAAGAACTAAGTCGAATCTATCCAGAAAAGAATTGGTTTGACGATAACTTTGCTTCAAATCTTTATGGAATTGCACTACAACTAACTGCTTCAGTACAACAAGGAATAGTTCATAGGAGAGCACATGAAATAACAGAAGGAGAGGGAAAGAAATGATTACAGAAGATCATCTAAAACATTGGATGCATGAAATAGAATGGCAACTCAATGGAATAAATACTGAGATAAACAAGAAGGGTTACAAGAAACTCACAGGAACAATACTCAACAAAGATTATCTATCCTTTGAATACCTTAGAGAAAAAGAAGGAAAGATAAGAGCACTTCTAAAAACAATACAATGGGATGTAGATCACGATGGCTAAGTATGTGAGGTGTCCAGTTTGTAAAGACTTGTTTAAACAATACGGTACAATAGAAAACATCTGTATAATTTGCTACAATAAAGCAGAAGGAGAAAATGTAGTGGAGAGTAAATATGACAGATGAATATGTTGGCGATATAGAAATTTCTATCAAATATGGTGGAGAATGGATATGTCGTGCAGAAGCAAAGAATGTAGAAGGCATGTTACTTAGTGTAAAATGCGACCAAATATTTGCTGACATGGTAAAAGGTCTTGATGAAGTAAGAGATAAAATCATGTCAGGAGAATGGAAACCCAAAGGAGTTGTAGGATATGCAAGCAAATTCAAAGAAAAAGCAGACACATCGAAGAAGTAAGTGGGAAAAAGCATTTGACATTCTAATGGAATATTGGGATTCAATACCTGATGGACAGAAAGAATGTATAGATAAACGACTTAGGAAACTAGGAGTTTAAGGAGGTGAAGTGAATGAGTAAAGAAGAAACAAAACCTACAAGTGCATGGTATCTAATACCATTTTTTCTAACATGGATTGGTGGAATTATTATGTACTTTGCTTTGAAAGATCAAGACAGAGGAATGGCAAACAATGGGTTAATATTCGGAATACTAATGACAATAGTTGGTGTAATATTCTGGGGATTACTATGGTTTGGAAGTTTCGTGAGTATGTATGGTTAAAGTAGCCATAGTAGGATCTAGTGGTGGGAAACTAGATTCTTATGAAAAATTTGGTGCGATGAAAGCAATCGTTAAGATAATGAAGGAGTACCAAAATCCCACTCTTATTTCTGGTAGAAGTCCTCTCGGTGGAGTAGATGTTATTGCAGAAATGTATGCTGATGAATACAAAATACCTAAGTTAATTTTTCCACCTGTTACAGAAAATTGGGAAGGTTATAAGAATAGAAATTTGGCTATTGCTGCTGAATGTGACGTACTTTATTGTATTACTACAAGAAGAAAGAAGATATTTTGCTATCATTGTAAAGATGGATTCCATGAGAAATCAGGAGGGTGCTGGACTATGAAGAAGGCAAAAGAAATGGGAAAGCCAACTAAATTGATAGTTTTACACTAGATTTAATATACTTATAAACTAATTACACATTTCATCACGTATGGTTAAGAGGAAACTCCAAGATACTGATGAATATTATAGAAACTTACTAGGTGCATTTGAATCAGAAGGAGATGAACTAGATAAGAATATGGATGATGATTCTAAAGATACGAAAGAACTAGACCAAAACTTTGGTACAACTAATCACCAAGCACCTGATATAGATAACAATGAAGGAACAGAAGCAATTAAAGAAGGAGATACATATGATTCTGATCTTAATTTTCAAGATAAAAGTCGTGGAACTATAAGTAATAATTTTGAAGATGAAAGTGGAACTGTAATCACTGACGATTATAAATTTGGTAATTCACCTGACATGACAGGTACTGAAGCAGAAGATACTCATGTTCATAATAATAAATTTGATACAAACTTTGAAGATCATTCAGAAAAGAATGATGAGATAGATCCAAACTGGACTAACACTAAAGAAATTGCAGATGAAGGTGATATGGAATATCAAATGCCAAACCAAGAAGGTCTTTATGGCGACTTAGGAGATGATGCAGAACCTGCACTAGATCAAATGACACCACAACCAAAGAAAGCAGGTGCAAGTTTGTATTCTGACTTAGGTACTGATGCAGAACCAGCATTTGATAATATGTTTGGTAAAAAAGGTGGTGGAGAAGAAGAAGATGATCCGTTTCCATTAGAAGCACAACCACAAGACAAAATACAAGTAGGTGGATTGTTTAATAATCCAGAAGAACCAGTTATTGATGAAGCAAACGGTACAGCAGATCCTTTAATGTTAGGTGAAAATTATGCTAAAGAAGAATTAGAATTATGTACTTGTGGTCATTTAGGAGGTGCAACAGATCCTGCACAAAATAAACATGAAGATAGGATGCAACAAGGACATGGTGCTTGTACTGTTTGTCCATGTGAACAATTTACTTGGACTTCAATGGATAGAAGTGGTGAAGCAGAAGGAACTCAAGCAGATGACGGAAAAACAATAGATGGTAATTTTGATGATGAAAGTGATGGTAAAATAGATGATAATTTTGAGAATGATAAAAATATTGCAGATGAAACTGACTTAGCAGATAACAAATATGGTAGCAATAAATCAGAAGGAACTTATAATGCAAATAAAGATACAACAGGTCTTACACAGAAAAAAGCAGATGAATTGTATGATGCAAGTTCAGATCCTTCACATGGAGTTTCTTTCAAATGTAATTGTGGAACTATAATCAGTGAAAGTGCTTATGAAAGTCATTTAGAAACTGCTCATGCAGGAGATCCTTGGTATAATGCAACAGAATTTCACGATGTTCCAATAGAAAATGATGATATAAAAAATCCAGATGAAGATGAAGTAACAAGTCAAGATGATTCTTATAATTCAGATCCTCAACATGAGATAGGTAGTCATATGGTACAAAGTGCCAAAGGACAACTAAGTAACCAAACTGGTGCTAAAGAAAGTTTTAAAAAAAAACGACACGCTAGAGAAGATATAATTTCATGTCCAGTGTGTGGTAATTTATCACAAGATGGAGATATTATAGCAGACCATTTAGAAGATGATGTTAATGGTCATGGATGGTCGCCACAACAATTAGAAAGATGGGAGTCAGGAATGGGAGTTACAGGTCCTGAAGAAGATGGTGAAGCACAATCAGGAGAAGATTATCGAGTTATGGATGATCTTGTTTCATTTGGAAGTGATCATGCTAATCTAGCAGACGCAATAAAAGCAGCAGATGATGCAGGAGGGTATGTAGTTGATTCAGATGCTGATGACTTAATGCCTGAAATAAGCCATGACACACCAACATATCAATCACCAGATTATAGAGATGAATTTCCTAATGAAGATGTAGTAGATGGAGAATGGCAACCAGATAAACCAGATTATGTTAATGAACCAGATTATGATCCTGATTGGGTTAATCATTATGGAGAAGGTCCTCATCACCAAGGTAAAAAAGGTGAAGCAGGGGAAGGTGCATTAAAAGATAAAATTACTGGTGCTTGGAATAGAATGGATCAAGCAGTTAAAGAAGAAACTGCTAATACAGCAGGTGCAGATCCTAACATAGCAACTCTAAGCCTTAGCGAAATAGAAGATAATCATCCAGAAGATTTTGAAAAATTAAAAATGTTTGGAGTATTTGAAGATAGTAAATGGGTAGGTAATGAAGGAGCAGGTCCTTGTGAGAAATGTGGCAATCCACATGATACAGATGTTCACGATGAAATGCAATCTTATAAAAAAGGTGCTTATGGTGAAGAAGGTCTTTATGATTCAATAGATTCTACTGGTAGAACTTTAGAAGAACCAAGTTATGATATTCAAGATACTGTTAATTACGACTTAGAGGGAAGTGAAGAAGAAGATAAAAATCCAAACGATCCTAGACAACCTGCTATTGGTGGCTATGATCCAGAATTAGATTCTGATGATCCTAACGATGAATATTCAAAAGAAGAAGAATTTGATGAAGAAGATATGAAGGAGATAAATAAATCCCTTGAACCTGTTCCAGATTATTCAGATCCAGAACAAGAAGGGATGCATGATGAAGATATAAATTATCAAAATAATGATAGACCACAACCTTTGCCTTGGCAAGAAGGTGGGGAACAAGGTTATGATGAAGGTGGTATGCAGGATATAACAGACCTTGAAGATGGTTATGATATAGAAGAAGAAAAAGGTAATGATTATTTACAAATAGATAATGATGCAGGATTTGACTGGCAACAAGGAGGTGAACAAGGACAAACAGTTCCAGATGATACTATTAATTTCTTTGAAGATTCAGGAGATGCAGAAGGCATGGTTCAAAATTTAAGAGATCAAGGTTATACAGAAGAAGAAATTAATGATGCCTTACAAAGAGGTGGAACAGATCCTTCTTACCAACAAGGTGAAACTCAAACCGATATGTACGATGCACATAGAGATGACTATGGTAAGGATGAAGGTTTGTATGGAAGTGATGATGCAGAAGATGAACAATTTTCAGCAGCAGGAGTACAACCTTATGGTGATCCAGAAGATGATTATGATAAATGGGTTACTTATGCTAACAAACATAATCCAGCAGAATATGAAGATACATTATATGATGTTATTAGTGATGATCCTACTCACGATGAACCAACTTCAACTGAATCAGATGGAACAGAAGATGTAATTGAAGATGAAGGTATTGATCCAAACGCAGAAAGACATGAAGATTGGGGAGGTGAATTACCACAGGTTAAAGATAAATCAACAGAACAGTTTGAAGCACAAGTATGTCCTCTATGTGGAAAGACATTCAAGTTTAATGTAGGTAATCAAGAAGATGTATCTGGAAGTGAAACTGAGATGGGCGACCATATGAAAATGGAACACAACGCTGATCCTCAAGCATGGGCAGAACAACAACAAATAAGTTTCTTTGATGGAGAATTAGGAATGTCAACACCAGTACCTGAAGAAATGGAACAACCTCAAGGTGATCAAATTCCACCACAACCATCAATGGAAGGAGATGTAGGACTACCAACTCCTGAAACTGTATTAGCACCAGAAGCAAGTTATGCATCAAGCATAACTCCACGTAGCAATCAAGAAGATGATGATGGTAAGAAAGAATCTAAAGATTTACTAGATGAAGAAAAACCTAAGTCAGCAGAAGCAACAATAGCAAGTGCAACAAGTGAATTTGATATTCTGCATTAGAATGAACTTTGATAATAGAATTAGAAAAATAGTTACAGAGGGTGCTAGAAAAGAAGTAGCAAGAGAACATGCTTGGTTGCTCTATGCTAAAGAAGAACTAAGAGGTGGTCGATGTGATATTTGTAAAGACTATGTTCAAGATATGGAATCTCATATAGAAAATACTCATGGTGGAAAACAAAAAACATTATTTGAAGAAGCATTTGGAAATCAATTCCAAGTATCAGGTGGACATGAAGAATTAGAACCAAGACGTTATCCTAATGCAAAACAACCTCCTGATGAAACTCTAGGAGATGAATTAAACTTAACTGGTGATGTTGCTACAGAAGATTTTACTGATACAATAGATAAGTGGGCAAATAAAATGGGAGTTAGATTAGACCATGATCCTGATCAAGTTCCAGCAGATGAAATATCTCTTGATGATGCAAGTGTTAGATGGACTAATCCAGCAGCAAGACTTGGTATGTTAAAAGGTGCAGATATTCCTGATAAAATGCACTTTATGTATAAAGATGCTATGTGGCATCAACTTCCAGATGAAGTACAAGATAAAATTGCTAGTACACAGTTAGATTATTTTGGCGAAGGTGCTATGGGAACTGATTTATCAGATGAAGAAGAAAAATTTTTAGATCAAACTTTTGATGATGTTATTAATGAAAGACCTAACATTGGTTATCAAAATGCTGACATGGAAGTTCATCAAAGAACTGGAATATCAATGGCAAAGATATATCATTTCAGGTCGTCAATAATAGGTGGTGGAAAAATGGGTGCTTACGAAGATATGATTACAGCAGATAAACCATTTGAAATGATGGGAGATAGTTGGGAGGAGGTAGATAATAAAAAACACCAGACTATGAGTTTAGAAAATAAAGATGAAGGAACTTTCTTTACTCACGATGGTGATGCAGAAGGTAGTTTTAACCAAACTGATTTTTATGATACTCCTAAAGGTTTGAAAAAAGAACAAATGCTTAATAATTCTAAGTCGGAAGAAAATAATATGTTTGATACTCCCTTAGCAGAAGAAGCAGAACTAGCAGAGAAATATATCAGAGAACCTTATTCTAATGAAGGAGGTCCCGGAAGTGGTAGAAAGAAAGGAAGTGGACAGAAACAAAATCCTACAAAAGATATTGACTTAACTCCTTCTCTTAAAGGTGCTCCAAATACTAAAGCAACTAGAGATGAAATAGAAAGAGAAAGTAGCAGGTTAGATAAGGATATGGACAAAGCAGAAAATGATATGTTAACTGCACGTTCTGATGACGCAGACATATGGGAAGAACAACAAGGTATGGATGTTGATAGTGAT
>Ga0209976_10000457_pt1 | contig 27583 bp, 19 predicted proteins | sample SumtaG_FD_182806 | JGI IMG/M metagenome (GOLD analysis project Ga0209976, IMG submission 182806) | Deep subsurface microbial communities from Indian Ocean to uncover new lineages of life (NeLLi) - Sumatra_00157 metaG (SPAdes) (version 2) | ecosystem: Environmental > Aquatic > Marine > Oceanic >...
TCTCTACTCGAGCTAGGGAGTAGGTCTCAATGAAAAATACGAAGGATACAATGAAAGTCACACTTCGTCCTGATTGGGATGAGATCGAACCTTTGCGACTTCAAGCCCACGACTTTTTCGGAAGCCATAGACTATCGGGGGATGTTATACAATCTCTCGTAATGGTTCTTGGCGAGTTGCTCGAAAATAGTGTTAAATATGGTTGTTATAAAGTATCTGATAGTCAGATACAGATTTCCATTAATATTGGTAAAAAGATCATCACTATCGAAGTTACAAATCCCGTCGATGATAGTAATCTGGATGATCTGAAACGCTTGGACCGAATGATCCAGTGGGTTCGTGGCTACCAGGACCCCTTTGAAGCCTACATTGAGCGGCTTAAGGAGGTCGCAAAGAGACCACTTCATGATAAGGAGAGTGGCCTTGGTATTGTCCGTGTCGCGTACGAAGGCGATGTCATACTCGATTTCTTTGTGAGTGAAGATAATCTCCTAACTGTATCCGCAGTTCTAACCAGATAAATATGATTCCAGGAGAAATAGATGGCTAAGTCTGAGACATACACCCAGCAAATGCTGACCATCGAGGTCGCGGAAGGCGATGACACAATTAATGCAGTCTGGCGAGGTAAGAGTATTGACCGTGAACCGGCTAAATTCATCACACCGATACTGACGCAGATGGTTAAAACGAGCAGCGGTACACAAAAAAGGGTGACCCTGGATTTCCGTGAATTAGCCTATATGAACTCTTCAACCATTACGCCTATTATAAAAATTCTGGAACGGGCCAAAAGGGGCTCAACCAGCATCACTGTTTTATATGACAAATCACTGAAATGGCAGGATCTGATATTTTCAGCGCTGACGATTTTTATAACTAAAGATAAGCGGGTTGAAATCAAGGGATAGCCGGCACTATGAACCGGGAAGAATATACTTTTCAGGCGCTTCTGGTGGATGACAAGGGAATGATCCCTATTGAGGCGAAATATACTGCAAAATTTGCGGTTCAAATCAAGTTTCCGGGTGACCAAATACGTGAGGATGGTCATGAATTCCAGAACCTGGTTTTTATTATTGATAATGAGGAGGTTGACCTGGGACCGTGCCGATTTCGTACCCAACCCGACGGAGGTGACTATGCCGGCTATCTGTTCTTTGTTGGAGATATCTACGATCTCGACAGCCTGCTGTTTCATAAGAAGAAAGTCATCCTGCAGGGGCCATTCAGCAATTTACCCATTATCCTGGAACACAAATATAAGATCAGACAACAGTTCAAAGATTACACCGCCAGCCTCACCTACGATTTGAGTGTATATAAAAACTTATTCGATTCACTGGATGCGGAATATGCTATCGAGCCTGAAATGGTACGTAAGGCCGTGCAGCAGACTATTATCGCAACCGAAGGGGCCACATTCTTCGAGTACTTCGATGAGCAACTGCAGGAGTTGGAACGATTAGTAGCCGATTTCTCCAAGGAAGAGCACGAACGGCACGGATTTTATTTCAGAAAGCAGGTTTGGAATTATATTATGCTATCACCCTTTATGCGCCGCACTAATCTCAAGCCCAGAGGCTACGCGGGTGATTCCGCGATGATGAGAATGGTTTACCTTAAGGAGGAACTGGGTGATTCCACTTTTTCAAAACTCTTGCACAGACATCACGTCGAGCGTCCGGCGGCCGAGGCCGTCCGTAACCGACGGGTACTAATTGCTAACACTCTCATAGATAAATTGCGCAGCTCTGTCCTGTCACCTGGGGAGCGATTCAAAGTGCTCTCAGTTGCTTGTGGTCCCGCTTTCGAATTGCAGGATTTGCTCACCAGCCCCGAAGATTGTGAGATCTACAGTTTTACTCTTCTCGATCAGGACGAAGCCGCTCTGGCGGAAGCCGCCTCCCTCGTAGGCCGGCTCGAACAAAAACTGGGAGCCAGGATTAAAGTTGAATATTTACAGGAATCGGTACGCACAATGCTAAGCACGCGTCGTCTCGTGTTAAAATTGGGCCAGTTCCATTTCATCTATTCGATGGGACTATTCGACTATTTAACACCCCCCGTTGCCAGGGCCGTTCTCTGGAACCTATATCAACTCCTTCAGCCCGAGGGGGAGATGATCGTCGGTAATTTCCATGTGTCGAATCCCAGCAGAGTTTATATGGAGTATTGGGGTGACTGGGTCCTGTACTATCGCACCGAGGAGGAGTTCATCAATTTGTTTAAAAGCGGGACAGAGGCAACAAAGTCTGTGACATTTGATGAAACCGGTATTCAAATGTTCCTACAAATAAAAAGGTTACAATGAATTTTGTCATCAAGTTCACTGGAGCTGGATCAAGGCTTCATCTTAAAATTCTAGGCTGCCATCAATTTGATATAGACGCCAATCTATTGTTCAATCGGCTGAGCCGTGGGGAGTAGGATGAAAATGCAGCGAAAAAATGCTCCCGAAGCTATTAGCCTGAAAATGGCAAAGGGTAAAATACCTAATCGTGAAGAGACATTTGCTTTCGAAGCTGGTGAGTTTGGGAAGTACATGGATGGTTTGATTCATGAGTGGCTGAAGACCATGATGACGGTGGGCTTTACCCTGATACCACTCTTCTTTATTCTTGATTTTTTCACCATGCCCAGGGAGTTGTTATCGCGTTTCGGAATTTATCGGCTCGTTGCCACCGTGGTTCTAGTTCTGCAATACTTTCTTATTCGGCGTTCCATGCCCAGCCTGTTGTCTCGTTTTCACGCCTATTTTGGTTCCTTCGTCGTCGGCGGGATGATTGCAGGCATGACCGTTGACCTGGGCGGATTTGATTCCAGCTATTACGCTGGTTTAAACCTGGTGATAATTGCCGTTAGTATAACCATGCCGTGGAGAGCAATTTATTCTGCGATAAATTGCGTCATAATTATTGGTCTATATCTTATACTTAATATTGCTTCGGGGCAGAGCTTTACGCCTTCCATCATAACTAACAATTTATTTTTCTTATGTTCAACTGCGGTCCTGGCAGTAGCAATAAATCATCTAAGGTATAAATTAATCGAAAAGGAATTTTATTTGCTGATCGAGCTTAAGAAAGCAAGGGACGCCCTGTGGAGTGAAATGGAACTAGCCGAGCGCATACAGACAGCCCTCTTACCCGAGAATAAAAGACTCAAGGGCTTCGAAATCGATGCCACCATGTTCCCTGCCATAGAAGTAGGTGGGGACTACTACGACATTATCGAGACTGGATCGGGCGAGAGATGGATCACCATCGGGGACGTGTCAGGTCACGGCGTCGATTCCGGCTTGATCATGATGATGGCCCAAACCAGTATCATTTCCATGGTGAACAGTATGACGGATGCCAATCCGTCGGAAGTCATCGAATCGGTGAATGGTGTCATCAGGGAAAACATCTCCAGGCTGGGGTCCGATCACTTCATGACCCTGATGGCCATTCGGATCAACGGCTCGCAGATGACAGTGGCCGGAAAACACCAGGATATAATCGTCTACCGTTCGCAGCAGAACCGGACGGAAGTGATTCCAACCATTGGCACCTGGCTTGGAATTTCGGATAATATCGGCAGGTATCTGGAGGATAAAACCGTTAATTTCTCAACTGGTGATATTGTCCTGTTGTTCACCGACGGCATTACCGAAGCCACAAACCGGGAAGGTGAGATGTACGGCCAGGTCCGCCTTGAGCAGGCCCTGAACCAGTATGCCGACCTGCCTATAGGTAAGCTGATGAATAACATCATAAAGGAGGTGGAAGGTTTTCAAGTGAAACAGCTGGATGATATGACCTTGATTGTTATGAAAAAATTGCCGGACTAGCGGTTGACCAACAAGTATAACTCCTGCTGAGCATATTAAGAGGTATCGCCAGTTGCGCCATGCGCCCCATACGCTGAGTCAATTCGGGATAAATAGGCTCACTTTATCATTCCCCAAAGACGTCGAAAAAGCCTATCAGCAAGCGCACTTTCAAAAATCTTTGCCCCAGGTTCGAGTGGTCTTGCTTCTGGGCGTCCTTTTCTATGCAGCCTTTGGTCTCCTCGATGCCCTCATCTTTCCTGAAGTAAAATACCTCCTCTGGTTTATTCGCTTCGCCATTGTCGTGCCAATTGCCCTGTTGATCTATCTATTCTCGTTCTCCAAATATTTTATCAGCTATATCCATATCTCCACCACCTCCGTTATTTTATTGGCCGGGTTGGGTATCATTGCCATGATGGTAATAGCACCAGCTCCCGCCAATTCCCTGTACTATGCCGGCTTGATTCTAATATTCATTTACGGGTATACCTTCTTCAAGATCAGATTTATCTGGGCCACACTCACAGGCTTTCTTATCGTCATTGCTTATGAGATTGCCGCCATTTGGTTCAGTGAGACGCCTCTGGATATCCTGCTCAGCAATAACTTCTTTTTCCTCGGCAGCAACTTCATCGGCATGTTTGCCTGCTATTCGATAGAATCGTATTCACGCCAGGACTTCATTAAGGCGTATCTGTTGGAAACAGAAAAGAAAAAGGTTGACACCTTAAATCGTGAACTTGAAAGCAGGGTGGAAGAACGCACGGAGCAGTTGGTGCGTGCAAATGAAGAATTAGTACAGGAAATGATGGAACGCAGGGAAGCCGAAGAAAAATACCTGACCCTGTTTGAGGAGTCCAAAGACGCGGTCTTTATCACCACGCCTGAGGGCAGGTTCCTAGACCTGAATCCAGCCGGTGTAGAATTATTCGGATATTCGTCGAAAGAAGAGATTTTTAATATTGATATTGCTCGTGATATTTATATTAACCCAGAGGACAGAAAAAAATATGAAGAATTGATTCAGAAGCAGGGCCACGTAAAGGACTTCGAATTGCAGTGCGAGAAGAAGGATGGGAAACGGATCACCGTGTTGGAAACAGCTACTGCGGTTCGCAACAAGAAGGGAAAAATAATAGCCTACCAAGGTATCATTCGGGACATCACCGAAAAGATGGAACTTGAAAGGCAATTGTTCCAATCGCAAAAGATGGAATCCATTGGGTTGCTTGCCGGAGGTATTGCTCATGATCTAAATAATGTTCTGGCCCCCATTACAATGGCTATTCAACTCCTGCAGGAAAGACTTCCTGATGACCAGAGCAAAAGACTGATAGAGACTCTGATGTCTAATGTCAACCGGGGAGCAGATATTGTAAGGCAGGTGCTCACTTTCGCTCGAGGCGTGGAAACGGAGTATAGTACACTGTATATGAAAGAGCTTATAGAGGAAATAGCGAGCATTACTCAACATACATTTCCCAAAACTATTGAAATTGTTGTCGAAATTGCTGATGATCTGCAAACCATCAAAGGTAATGCTACCCAATTGCACCAGGTTCTGCTGAACCTGTGTGTAAACGCTAGAGATGCCATGAGTGAAGGTGGCCAATTATCCATCAAGGCTGAAAACTTCACCGTCAGCGAGGAGTATGCCTGCAAGTTTCATGATGCAAAGCCGGCGCAGTATGTCAAGATCAGCGTAGTCGATAACGGAACCGGTATGCCACCCCATATTCTGGATAGAATATTTGAACCTTTCTTCACCACCAAGGAGACGGGAAAGGGTACGGGTTTGGGTCTGTCGGTTATGCACAGCATTGTTAAAAGCCATAGTGGTTTTATTGACGTGCAGAGCGAAGTAGGCAAAGGCTCAAACTTCATGATCTATCTACCTGTAGGCATAACCGTGACCACACAGCAAAAGGCAGACATGACAGAAGAAATACCCAGAGGCAACAACGAGCTTGTATTGGTTATAGACGATGAAGAGTCAATGCGTATTCTTTCCAAGGAGATATTGGAAAATTATCACTACCGAGCAATAACCGCTAAGGATGGCCGTGAGGCATTGACTATATACACAGAGCTCCAGTCGGAAATTAAAGTCATCCTGACTGACATAATGATGCCCGAGATGGATGGGCCGGCAACCATCCAGGCAATAAGAGCGATCAATCAGGAGGTGCCGATTATTGTCATGAGTGGGCTTGCCACGGATGAACAGAACATCTCGAGTGATGTGGGAAAGAATATCCAGGCCTCTATAGCCAAACCTTTCTCAGCTGGCACCCTCCTGAGGACAATCGACCGTGTAATTCAAGGTGAGGCCGGATAGTAACGTAGCAACCACTGACATGATCGAATGGATCGTATCCACGGTTCTGAATTATTACCACAGTCAGCAGATAAGGGCGCTGTACTTGGTCCACAATGCTCTGATCCGGAACAATCATAGATGTTTAGCCTGAAAGAGTATGGATGGATTTTTCTTTCCCGAAAACAGAGAGCTTATTCATCCCCAATGAGGTTATACTTGCTAATCAGCGAACGGAATGATGAAGAGCACGGCCTTGGAATTTTTACACAGCCTTTAAAACCGTGGGTTAGGCTATACTGAAATCCTTATAGCGCAATCTCTTGTAATCCCCTTTATTACTTCGTATTTTTTAATTAGCTAATACCTAATATTCTTGTCCGTAGGAGGGTCACCATGCGCAAACTCGCCGCCATCATGTTCACCGACCTGGTGGGCTACAGCGCCCTGTCCCAGAAGAACGAGGCGCTGGCCCTGGAGCTGCTCAAAGAACACCAGGAACTGCTCCGTCCTCTCTTTTCTCAACACAACGGCACCGAGATCAAGACCATCGGCGACGCCTTCCTGGTGGAGTTTACCAGCGCGGTGGAGGCCGCCCGCTGCGCCGTGGACATCCAGAAGGCCCTGACGGCCCACACATCCGTCGTGGTCCCGGAACGGCGCATCCAGGTGCGCATCGGCCTGCACGTGGGCGATGTGGTAATCGAGGAGGGCGACGTGCTGGGCGATGGCGTCAACATCGCCTCGCGCATCGAGCCGCTGGCCCCGCCGGGAGGTATCTGTGTGACCGAAGATGTGGCCCATCAGATCGAGAACAAGATCGACCAACCCCTGGAATTGCTGGGCGAAAAAGAGCTGAAGGGCATCAAGAAGCCGGTGATGGTCTATCGCATCTTGCTGCCATGGGAGAAGGAAGCCGGGTTCTTGCGGCTGGCGCGCCTGGCGCTCCGCAAGCCATTGCGTGCCCGCTGGAGCCAGGCGGGGGCGATTGTTCTCCTCGTCGTGGCGGGAATGGTCTGGTGGTGGACCAGCCAACGCGTGCCATCGATCAGACCGGGGCAGATCACCCGCCTGGCCGTGTTGCCCTTTGCCAACCTGATGAACGACCCGGAGCAGGAATACTTCGTGGACGGAATACACGACGCGCTGCTTACCGAGCTGTCCAAGCTGGGGGCGCTGACGGTCATTTCCCGCCAGTCAGTCATGAGGTACAAAGGGTCGGACAAATCCCTCGGGGACATCGCCCGGGAGCTGCAGGCGCATGCATTGATAGAGGGTTCCGTGCTACGCGCCGGTGATGACGTGCGCATCAACGTCCAGCTTATCGAAGCGGCCGCTGACCGGCATCTGTGGGCGGACATCTTCGATCGCAAGCTGGAAGATGTGCTGGCCCTGCACAGTGACGTGGTACGGGCCATTGCCGGGGAGGTCAAGGTCACGCTCACGCCGGAGGAGGAGACCCGCCTGGCCAGCCCCCGTCAGGTCAATCCCGAGACCTACGAGGCTTACCTTAAGGGGATGTTCTACGTGTACAAAGGTGAATACGAACAAGGTCTTACCTATCTCAACCAGGCAATTGAAAAGGACCCGGCGGATCCCTTGGCGTATGCGGGGCTGGCATTCGGTTACGTCACTATCGGACATAGCATTGCGGCTACACCGGATGTCTGGCCAAGAGCCCGAGAAGCAGCACTCAGGGCATTAAGGCTGGATGAAACGCTGGCCGAGGGACACGCCGCTTTAGCTGACGTCAAGACCTACTACGAATGGGACTGGGAGGGTGCGGAGCAGTCCTTCCTGCGTGCCGATGAACTAAATCCCAATCTGGCCATGAATCACTACCACTATGCGTGGTATCTCGCTCTGTTCGGGCGCCTGGATGAAGCCATAGTAGAACATAAACGTGCCCAAGAGCTGGATCCGCTAACGCCTCTACACACTACCTATCTGGGACAGCTGTACTGGATAGGTGGCGATTATGAGAAGGCGATAGAAGAAATCCAGAAGACGCTCAAATTGTATCCCGATGACTGGGAAGGGTTGTGGAGTTTGGGATATGTTTTAGCGGACGCGGGTATGTATGAGGAGGCCATCGCGGCACACCAAAAGGCCGGCGATTTGGGGGCTCTTGGGCTTACCTATGCGAAGGCTGGCCGGCAGGATGAGGCGCGGAAGATACTGACTGAATTGGAAGAAGAGGAAGCCACCCCATGGGGTGCTTTTAGCCTAGCCGTATTGTACACAGCCCTGGGGGAAAAGGATGAGGCATTCCGATGGCTGGCTTATGAGGAGCCTCACACCTTTGTCCCCTGGGTCAGGGTGCTTCCGTTGTTCGAGCCTCTATGGGACGATCCACGCTTCAAGGACCTGCTGCGCCGGATGAACCTGCCCGAGTGAGGCCTCGGTTTCAAAACCGCTGAAGCGGTTATGATATGCTTTATCTTTCTGTAATCCCACGACTTAAGTCGTGGGCTAGCCATAAACTGGGATAATGAAAAACCGTTTCCCCGCCAACGGCGGGGAAGTGAAGGGGGGTGAGTTAAGAGTAGGCAATTCGCCAGAGCATAAGCATGTTCCTTCAATTTCTTTTGATTGTCACGGATGAGTCTCCTGGCCCAATCCCTTGTAGTCCCCGCTAGTTCTTCGTATATTTTTATTGACTAATACCTAATATTATCCGTAGGAGGTCCGCCATGCGCAAACTCGCCGCCATCATGTTCACCGACCTGGTGGGCTACAGTGCCCTGAGCCAGAAAAACGAAACCCTGGCGCTGGAGCTGCTCAAGGAGCACCAGGAGCTGCTCCGCCCCTTATTCACCCAGCACCACGGCACCGAGATCAAGACCATCGGCGACGCCTTCCTGGTGGAGTTCGCCAGCGCCGTTGAGGCGGCTAGCTGCGCTGTGGACATCCAGAAGGCCCTGACGGCCCACACATCCGTCGTGGCCCCTGAGCGGCGCATCCAGGTCCGCATCGGCCTGCACGTGGGCGATGTGGTAATCGAGGAGGGCGACGTGCTGGGCGACGGGGTGAACATCGCCTCGCGCATCGAGCCGCTGGCCCAGCCGGGAGGTATCTGCGTGACCGAAGATGTGGCCCACCAGATCGAGAACAAGATCGACCAATCCCTGGAATTGCTGGGCGAAAAGCAACTGAAGGGCATCAAGAAGCCGGTGACTGTCTATCGCCTGGTGCTGCCGTGGGAGAAGGAAGCCGGATTCTTGCGGCTGGCGCGCCTGGCTCTACGCAAGCCATTGCGTGCCCGCTGGAGCCAGGCGGGGGTGATTGTTCTCCTCGTCGTGGCGGGAATGGTCTGGTGGTGGACGAGCCAACGCGTGCCGTCTATCAGGCCGGGGCAGATCACCCGCCTGGCTGTGTTGCCCTTTGCGAATCTGATGAACGACCCGGACCAGGAATACTTTGTTGACGGGATGCATGACGCGCTGCTTACCGAGCTGTCCAAGCTGGGGGCGCTGACGGTCATTTCCCGGCAGTCAGTCATAAGGTACAAAGGGTCGGACAAACCGCTCCGGGAGATCGCCCGGGAGCTGCAGGCGCATGCCCTGATAGAGGGTTCCGTGATGCGCGCCGGTGATGACGTGCGAATCAACGTTCAGCTCATCGAAGCGGCCGCTGACCGCCACCTATGGGCGGACATCTTCGACCGCAAGCTGGAAGATGTGCTGGCCCTGCACAGTGACGTGGTCCGGGCCATTGCCGCGGAGGTCAAAGTCACGCTCACACCGCAGGAAGAGACCCGCCTGGCCGGCGCCCGCCAGATCAACCCCGAGACGTACGAGGCTTACCTTAAGGGGATGTTCTACTTGAACAAGTTTGAAATCGAAAAAGGCCTTACCTATTTCAACCAGGCAATTGAAAAGGACCCGGCGGATCCCTTGGCGTATGCGGGGCTGGCGCTTGGTTACGTCACTGTAGGTCATAGCCATGCGGCTACACCGGACGCCTGGCCGCGAGCCCGAGAGGCAGCACTCACTGCATTAAGGCTGGATGAAACGCTGGCTGAGGGACACGCCGCTTTAGCTGACGTCAAGCTTTACTATGAATGGGACTGGGAGGGTGCGGAACAGTCCTTCCTGCGTGCCGATGAACTGAATCCCAATCTGGCCATGAATCACTACCACTATGCATGGTATCGTGCCCTGTTCGGGCGCCTGGATGAAGCCATAGAAGAGCATAAACGAGCCCAGGAGCTGGATCCGCTTACGCCCCTGCACACTGCATGGCTGGGAGAGTTGTACTATTGGAGAGGCCAATACGAGGAGGCGATAGACGAAGCCCGTAAGTCGCTCGAACTGGATCCCGATTTTCCGATAGGGTGGCTCGTCCTGGGACGTGTCTATGTGGCTAAGGGGATGTATGAAGAGGCCATCGCTGCACACCAAAAGTTAGTGGAGGTCGCACCGCGGCGGAGATGGAACCTTGGATGTACCTATGCGCTGGCTGGCCGTAGGGATGAGGCACTGAAGATACTGGCTGAATTGGAAAAAGAGGAAGCCACTCCTTTTGGTGCTTGGGGTCTAGCCTCATTGTACACAGCCCTGGGGGAAAAGGATGAGGCATTCCGATGGCTGGCTTATGAGGAGCCTCACGCCTTCGTCCCCTGGGTCAGGGTGCTTCCGTTGTTCGAGCCTCTATGGGACGATCCACGCTTCAAAGATCTACTGCGCCGGATGAACCTCCCGGAGTGAGTATTCTCAATGCTTAAGACGCAACACCGCAAACTCGCCGCCATCATGTTTACCGACCTGGTGGGATAACAAGTTTCTGGTTCCGAGTATCGAGTTCCGGGTTCAAAGTTCCAGGTTTCCCCGAAGGGGTCCCTGCGGGACGAGTCCCAAGTCTCCAATCTCTAGCCCTTCGCCAGAGTTTATCCTGAATCCGTCGTTTGACGGATGAAGGACTCAGGACAAGCCTCCAGGCCTTCGACAAGCTCAGGACAAGCCTCAAGTCTCAAGCCCCCAGCCCTTCGACAAGCTAGGGGAAGCCTTCAACATCCAATATCCAACCCCGCCGGGCTCCCCGTGGGCGGGTACGCCCAGGGCTGGCGGGATTCCATCCAATATCGAACATCTAATATCCGGCATCCAACATCCAGCATTAAATTTGGCCGTTTATTGAGAGCACTGAAGAACGTAAGTTCAGTACGGTTACATCGCATGAAGACCGGCAAGGACATACGTCAGGAGTTTATCTCATTCTTCGAGGGGAAAGGGCACCGCTTCGTACGCTCAAGCTCCGTGGTGCCCATCGACGATCCAACCCTGCTGTTTACCAATGCGGGCATGAACCAGTTCAAGCCCATCTTCCTCGATCAGGCGAAGCCTAAGCATAAAAGGGTTGTGAATACCCAGAAGTGCATCCGGGTATCGGGCAAGCACAACGACCTGGAGGAGGTGGGGGTGGACAACTACCACCACACCTTCTTCGAGATGCTGGGCAACTGGTCCTTCGGTGACTACTACAAGGCCGAGGCTATCCAATGGGCCTGGGAGCTGTTCACCGAGGTGTGGGGCATGGATGGGGAGCGCCTGTGGGCCACGGTGCACGAGACCGACGACGAGGCCGCCCAGCTCTGGCCGCAAGTGACCGACCTGCCCCCGGAGCGGGTGCTGCGGTTCGGCGATAAGGATAATTTCTGGGAGATGGGGGAGACCGGCCCCTGCGGTCCCTGCTCGGAGATCCACTACTACGACGGGCCGGATATCAGCAAGATGAAGGCGGAGGGGGTCAACGCCGAGCCCGCTTTCAAGGAGCTGTGGAACCTGGTCTTCATCCAGAACAACCGCCTCCCTGATGGATCACTGGAGGAGTTGCCCGCCAAGCACGTGGATACCGGGGCCGGATTGGAGCGCATCGTGGCTGTCATCCAGGGGAAGGATTCCAACTACGGCACCGACCTGTTCACCCCGATCATCGAGCATATCGCACAGATCACCGGTGTTGCCTATACCGAAGATAATGGCGTGGCTCACCGGGTACTGGCCGACCACGTCCGCATGTTGGCCTTTTCCCTGGCTGACGGCGCCCTGCCGGGCAACGAGGGCCGGGGGTACGTAGTGCGGCGCATCCTGCGGCGGGCCGCCCGCTTCGGTCGCCTGCTGGACCGGCACGAGCCCTTTATCTATCAGCTGCTGGGCACCGTCTGCGACGTTATGGGCGAGGCTTTCCCGGAAATTATCGAGAAGCGCCGGCATATCGAAAAGGTGATCAGTGCCGAGGAGGCAGCTTTTGGCGAGACCCTGGATCGGGGGCTGGAGATGTTCGCCCGGGCGGTCAAGGACCTCAAGTCCGGTGGTGTCATTCCAGGTGAGGAGGCCTTCCGCCTGTATGATACCTACGGCTTCCCCCTGGATCTGACGGAGCTCATGGCCCGTGAGCAGGGCCTGTCCGTGGATACGGCTGGATTTGAGTCGGCCATGGAGGCCCAGCGCGAACGGGCCCGTGCCGGCGGCAAGACCCTTATTGAGGTCACCGGGAAAGGATGGGTGACCGTTACGAAGGGCAGGAGCTCTGAGTTCGTCGGCTATGATGCCTGCGAAAGCGATGCCGCCATCCGCAAATACCGGGAGCTTGATGACGGCAGAGTGGACCTCATCCTTGACCGGACCCCCTTCTACGCCGAATCAGGCGGCCAGGTGGGGGATACAGGTACCATCGCCGCCCGGGGGTTGGAGCTGCGAGTGGAAGACGCCCAGAATCTGGTGGTGGAAGGCGCCGAGGAGACTGTTCACCTGTGTCAATTGGTGAAGGGTAGCCTGGAGGGCAAACAAAAGGTGTCCGCCGCTGTAGACAGAGACCACCGCCAGGCCATCCGCCTGAACCACACCGCTACCCACCTGATGCACCAGGCCCTGAAAGAAGTGTTGGGCGAGCACGTCCAGCAGGCCGGTTCCCTGGTAGCGCCCGACCGCCTGCGCTTCGACCTGACCCACTACGAGAAGATCAAGGACAGTGAGATTACTGAGGTCGAGCTCATTGTAAACCGGATGGTCCGGGAGAACCACCCCGTCAACGCCACGGTTCAAGCGTACGAGACTGCCCGCAAGGGCGGTGCCGTGGCCATATTCGGCGAGAAGTACGGGGACCAGGTCCGCGTCGTGGAGGTGCCGGGCTTCAGCAAGGAGCTCTGCGGTGGCACCCACGCAGACCGCACCGGCGACATTGGCTTTTTCAAGATCACCTCGGAAACGGCCCTGGCGGCGGGAGTAAGGCGCATCGAGGCGGTGACCGGGGAGGGGGCCTTGCGTTACATCCAGATTCAGGCGGATCGACTGCATAACATACAGAATATGGTGAAGGCGTCCCCTGATGACCTTGGGACGAAGGTAAAACAGCTCCTGGAGCAGCGACGGGACCTCGAGCGGCAGCTGAAGCAGGCTTCCCGACATAAGAGCAAGGATTTGGTAGGTGAGCTGGCGGCCAGGGCTGAGGATGTAGAAGGTGTGAAGGTTGTGGCCCGGCGCGTAGATGAAATTTCGGATATGAATCAGTTGAAGGACCTGGCAGTGGATATAAAGCATTACTTGAAGTCATCTGCTGTTGTGCTTTATACTGTAGTAAATAAGAAGCCGCAAGCCGTTGCGGCCGTCACCGATGATCTGAAGGAAAGAATGCCTGCCGGAACCGTCGCCAGGGAGATCGGTCAGCTGCTGGGCGGCAGCGGCGGGGGGACACCCATCATGGCAACCGCGGGAGGCAACGATGTATCTGCGATTGATGCAGCCGTTACCGCTACACCAAATGTAATTATGAAAGTACTCGGCAAGCTTGATGAATGACGAACCCCTGCTCATCTTCGACCGCTCAGTAACGGGACGGGTGGGAATCAGCCTGCCGCGATCCGATGTCCCGCAGACCGAACCTGCTGAGGTGCTACCCACCCACCTGGTGCGCAAAATCCCGGCGCAGCTGCCGGAAGTCTCCGAACCGGAGGTGGTGCGCCACTTCATCAGCCTGTCCACCAGGAACCACCACGTGGACAAGGACCTCTACCCGCTGGGCAGCTGCACCATGAAGTACAACCCCAAGATGAACGACGCCCTGGCGGCCCTGCCCGGCTTCAGCGGGCTGCATCCCGGACAGTCTGAGGCCGGCTGCCAGGGTGCCCTGGCCTTGATGTACGGGCTCGAGCAGGCCCTGATAAAGATCACCGGCATGAGCCGGTTTACCCTCCAGCCGGCGGCGGGCTCACAGGGTGAAATGGTGGGTGTGCTCATTATGCGTAAGTATCATGAAACCAAGGGGTCCCATCGCAAATATGTGATCATTCCCGAATCGGCCCATGGCACCAATCCCGCCAGTGTGGTAATGGCCGGCTACGAGACGCTGAAGGTTGCCACCGACGAGCGGGGGCGGGTAGACCTGGCTGACCTGCGGGGCAAGCTCAGCGATGAGGTAGCGGGCATGATGCTCACCCAGCCCAACACCCTGGGGCTGTTTGAAGACGAGATCACCAGCATCACCGAACTCGTCCACTGCGTTGACGGCATCATGTACATGGACGGGGCCAACCTCAACGCCCTTATCGGCCTGACCCGCCCGGCGGATATGGGCTTTGACATTACACATATCAACCTGCACAAGACTTTTTCCACGCCCCACGGTGGCGGCGGTCCCGGCTCCGGCCCCATCGGAGTAGCGGAGCGGCTAGTGCAGTTCCTGCCGCGGCCGCTGGTTGAAGCGTGTTCCGATAACACCTACAGGTGGGACGACAACGGACAGAACAGCGTCGGCCGGGTGCTCTCGTTTTATGGCAATTTCGCGATGATAGTGCAGGCCTATGCCTATATCCTCAGCCTGGGCGAGGAGGGGCTGCAAAGCGTCTCGCGCTGGGCCGTGCTGAACGCCAACTACCTCAAGGCCCGTCTGGTGGATATTTTCGACCTGCCCTTCGGAGAAGGCATCATGCACGAGTTCGTCCTTTCCGGCAGCCGGCAGAAAGAGCGCGGCGTCAAGACCCTGGACCTGGCCAAGGCCCTGCTGGACTATGGCTTCCACGCGCCGACGATCTACTTCCCCCTGGTGGTGCCCGAAGCCCTCATGATCGAGCCCACCGAGTCCGAGACCAGGGCCACCCTGGACCGCTTCGCTGAGGTTATGCACCAGCTCGACCGCCTGGTGAACGATGACCCGGAAAGCCTCCTGGAGGCCCCGCGGCACACCCCCGTCGGCCGCCTGGACGAGACCCGCGCCAACCGCCAGCTGGACGTGCGGTGGCAGACATCGTAGCGTCGCACTGAGCCACGTCCCGAGCGTTGTCGAGGGAGCCGTCGAAGTGCGACAGCTTGGTCTTGCATAAAATCACCCTTCGACGAGCTCAGGGTGACATGATTCACTGCCCCAACTGCCCCTTGGCTTTTCCCTGTATAAAGCATTACCTTTATGTGTCCCTTTCAATGATTATCACGAAAGTCACGAGGTGACAATGAATGGTTTCCACAATGCCAGTCGGTCTCTTTCGGGATTACTCCTCGCCGGTACAGTCCTTTTCCATGTGAGTTATCTCCCCGCCCAGGCTCCTTCGGCAGGCTCAGGACAGGCCATTCCCATCGCCGTCATGGACTTTGATGGCTTTGGCATATCCCAGGTCGAGGCCATCGCGCTTACAAATCGCCTGAGAAATGAACTCTTCCGGTTGGGGGCCTTTGATGTCGTAGATCGCGGGATGATGGAGAACATCCTCAACGAACAAAATTTCCAGATGGTTGGTTGTACTTCTAACGAGTGCCTGGTTGAGGTAGGCCGGCTCCTTGGAGCCAAGCAGATGATGGGAGGCAGCATCAGCAAGGTGGGGAATACCTTCTCCGTCTCAGCGCGGCTGGTGGATGTGGAGACGGGAAGACTCTTAGCGGTTTCGGACTACGATCTAAGAGCTGAGATCGATGATATGCTCACCACGGGCATGCGGATTGTGGCGCTGATGCTCTCAGGGGATGAGGAGGGCGCGCAGGCGGTGATCGCGCAACAGACAACCACAGCTATTCCTCAAGGAGCACCCCAAGTAGCTCGGGGTCAGCCGGCACTACGACAACAGCAACGACCCAGGACTTGGTCCATTAATGCTGGATTTGGCACTTCCCGGAATTTCAATTTTCTTGAAATAACCAAGGACGTAATTGTCGGGCGTAATCTTTCGCTTTTTGTAAGTGCGGGCATTGGGTTTGAAATCCTGGCGGGCGGTATTACCTACCAGAGCCACTATAACGAAAAAGGGCTTGTGCTTTCAACATCCTTAGGTTGGGATTTCTTGGAAGGTGGTGAACTAGTTTTAGGCACTTTCATCGCCTACCAATGGCCACTAGGCCGGCGAGGTTTTTTGGTTACAGGCGCAGGGTTTATTTACAGTTTCCACTTTGAAGATGCATTAGCATTTCCTGTATTGAGTTATGAGTTTCGCTTCTGATGCTGCACTTGGGACTGGAGGCTTGAGATTAGAGGCTTGGGAGATTGCGAAGGCATAAATACCTTCGCTTAATCCCTGCCCGGCAGTTTGACGGGGAAAAAACCGCCGCCAACGGCGGGGCTGCCAATCCCTTTAGACGGCTTCAGCCTTCTTTCTTTGATTGAGCGAATACACTTACGGATTCGCGGATCTGCCTGGACCGCCCCCCAACTCCCCTTGGCTTTTCCCGACATAAGGCATTACCTTTAAGTACCCTCATCAGTAATTCTCACGTAAGTCAAGAGGTAATGATGATACGTCCACGCCTACAAATTCAGTCTTATTCGGGCCTGCTCCTCGCGGGTGCCGTCCTGTTCCAAATAACATTCCTCCCAGCCCAGAATATCCCCATCGCCGTCATGGACTTTGACGGCCGGGGGATCAGCGATATCGAGGCCGCCGCTCTGACCGACCGCCTGCGCAACGAGCTCTTCAGGTTGGGAGCCTTTGAGGTGGTCGAGCGCGGTTTAATGGAGAATATCCTTGCCGAGCAGGACTTCCAGATGACTGGTTGTACCTCTAACGAGTGCCTGGTGGAAGTGGGCCGCCTGCTGGGTGCCCGGCAGATTGTAGGGGGGAGCATTAGCAAAGTCGGCGGCACCTTCACCGTTTCCGCCCGGCTGGTGGATGTCGAGACCGGGAAAGTGCTGGGGGTTTCGGACTTTGACCTGCGCGGCGAGCTGGATGACATGTTGACCCAGGGGATGCGCCAGGTGGCGATGATACTGTCCGGGGAAGAGGGATCTGCGCAGGAACAGGTAGTGCAGCGGCAGGTCCAGCAGCCAGGACCCATCGTACGGGGAGCAACACGGACCTATCCACTGCAGGGAGTGATCGGCATACCGATCAGGGAAAGTGGGATCGGGTTTGAAGTCTCGAAATTTGTAGGCGGGGGCTGGCCGATGGGGGCTTTTATATTTCGGCCTGCAATCGCCGGTGGCGGGATTATCCGGAAGAGTGAGGACACCGATGAGTATTACGAAGACATCCGGGCCTATTTTTCACTGGTTGCCCATGGACTGATGGAAGGCAGAACGATCCAGAGCGGTGTTCATATTGGATTCGGTCTCAGCGTCGGTGAGTACTACGAAGATGACCACGGGATGGAATGGGACACCTCCGGCATGGAGACGATCTTTACCTTGGGTGCCCAGGCAAGGATACGGCTCACGGCCACTCTGGACCTGGTAGGGGATGCCCGGATCGTTCATACCCCCACCTATGAGAGCTCCCTGTTCCTGCAGGTCGGACTACAGCGTTAGGGACAGGCTCATTTATTGTCCAATTCCCTATAAATGGTAGTGATGATGAGGTACCGCTGTCACCTCAGGCACTTCTTACCGGCGTGTTTCCGCGTAATTGTTCTCTGCGGCTTAATCTCCGTGCTATCTGCTCAGGCTATCCCCATTGCCGTCGTGGAATTCGAGGGCAACGGCATTTCGCAGACCGAAGCCATCGCCTTGACCGACCGCCTGCGCAACGAGCTCTTCCGGCTGGGTGCCTTTGAGGTTGTCGAGCGCGGCATGATGGAGACTATCCTCACCGAGCAGGACTTCCAGCTGACCGGCTGCACCTCGAACGAGTGCCTGGTAGAGGTGGGGCAGCTGCTGGGTGCCCGGCAGATGGTGGGGGGCCGTATCAGCCGGGTCGGTGCCATGTTCACCGTCTCGGCCCGGGTGGTGGACGTTCAGACCGGCAAGCTGCTGGGCGTCTCGGATTTTGACCTGCGCGGCGGCTTGGAGGTGATGCTGACGGATGGCATGAAGCAGGTGGCGCTGATGCTATCTGGTGGTGAAGTAGCCGCCACCGTAGCAGCGGACCGTCCCGATATTAGAGAGCCGAGCCAGGCAGCAGGTGAAGAAACAGGAGATCAACAACCCCGGACCTGGTCCATTAATGCGGGATTTGGCACCTCCCGGAATTTGAATTTCCTTGAAATAACAAAGGATTTCATCGTAGGGCGTAATCTCTCGTTTTTTGTCAGTGCAGGACTTGGGTTACATCTTCTGGGTGGTGGTATTGCATACCAGAGACATTATAATGAAAAAGGACTTGTACTATCAGTATCCTTTTGTGCTCCTATTATATATGAAGATTTTTTTCCATATACATTAATTGCCTACCAATGGCCACTAGGCAGACGGGGGCTTCTAGTTACTGGCGCAGGGCTAGCCTATTCCTTTTGGTTGGAAGAAGTCTCATTGCCATTTCCCGTATTGAGTTATGAGTACCGGTTCTGATGTTTCACTTGGGACTAGAAACTTGGGGCTTGGTTCCAGCAACGGACTACTAACGAAGGAAAACTAATAACCAACAACTAACAACTAGCAAAATCCATGCGCACCATCCTCCATACCGATAAAGCCCCGAAGGCCATCGGTCCTTACAGTCAGGGCGTCTGCTGCGGGGAGCTGATCTTCACCGCTGGGCAGATCCCGCTCGACACGGCCACTGGCAAACTGATAGACGGCCCCTTCGAGGAGCAGGTCGAGCAGGTCATGCAAAACCTGTCGGGCATCCTCTCCGCTGGCGGCAGCGACCTGGACCACGTTATCAAGTTCACCGTCTACCTCACCGATTTGAGTAACTTCCCCGTCCTCAATCAGGTCTTCGAGAAGTACTTCGCCCAGGACCCGCCGGCCCGCTCGGCCGTGCAGGTGGCGGCCTTGCCCCTGGGCGCCGAGGTGGAGATCGAAGCGGTGGCGCTAAGGAAATGAAACAGATCCTGATCATCGCCAACCCCGCCGCTTCCCGTGGTGGGGCGGTCAAAGCCCTGGGGAAGGTGCGCAAGCTCACCAGGGAGCACAATGAATGCTGCAGCTTCGATTTCATGGTCACCGAGAACCCGCAGCACGCCACCGAGCTGGCCCGAACCCACGCCCGCGACTATGACTTGGTGGCAGCCTTTGGGGGAGATGGGACTGCCAACGAAGTGGCACAAGGTCTGGTGGGGGGCAATACGCCGCTGGCGGTAATCCCCTTCGGGACGGGCAACGATTTTGCCCGCAGCGCCGGAATCCCCCTGGGTCTGGAGGCGGCCATGAACTTGCTCTGCCAGGGTGAGGCCACACCCATCGACGTGGGCTTTGTCAACGGGCACTATTTTGTCAATGCGGTTGGCATTGGCTTTGACGGCCGGGCCAACTACGAAGCCGGGCAGATCAGGTGGCTCAGGGGACCGCCGGCTATCCTCTTGGCCATCTTCCGTACCATGCGCTACTGGAAAGCTGCACCCATGACCCTCACCGTGGACGGCCGGACTATTTCAGGCACTACTTACCTGGTGGACATAGGCAACGGCCCATATATCGGCGGGGGACTCAGGCTTACCCCCGATGCCCGCGTTGACGACGGGATGCTGAGCGTCTGTCACGTAGGAGATATTTCACCCCTCAAGATCATTTTGAATTTCGGTCGCTTGAAAACAGGCACTATCGGTATACTTCCGGAAGTAACCCAGTTGACCGGTTCCAATATAACCGTCGAGAGCGAGCTCCCCATGCCGGTGCACGTCGATGGTGAGGTGCTGGGCCTGGACGTTCACAATCTCGATTTGCGGATATTGCCCGGGGCCATTCAGCTGGTGCGTAAGCCCTGGTGAGGACGTCTTACCGCCTGTCGCTGATGTTGGTCGCAGTACTCCCTTTTTCCCTTCAGGGACAAACACCCGACTCCACCCTGGCGCAGCCTGACACTACTCAGCACACACCCAATCCCCGAACCGCCCTCGTGCTGGGATTGATTCCCGGTGGCGGGCAGTTCTATAACGGAAAATGGCTGAAGGCCCTTATTGTAATAACCGCTAATGGGTATTTTTTCTCTCAATTTCAACAAGCGCGGCAGGCGTACCAGGAGTCCCAAGAGACTGAAGATTTGGAGGAGCGAAACAAGTTCGCTTGGCAGTTAATGTTTGTCTATATTCTGGGCTTGATGGATGCCTATGTAGACGCTCATTTGAGTACTTTTCCGCCAGATTCGTCGTATCAGGCCCAACCACTACCGCCATCCAACCAGTCTGTTGAGGATGGTCCATGACCAGGGCGCGAGAACACTGGGGCAGCCGTAGCGGCTTTATCCTGGCGGCGGCGGGGTCGGCTGTCGGCCTGGGAAATATCTGGAAGTATCCCTATATGGCCGGCCAGCATGGCGGGGCTGCCTTCACGTTAGTCTATCTGATCTGCATTTTCGTGGTGGGGTTGCCGATCCTGCTGGCTGAATTTGCTATTGGGCGCAAGACCCAATTGAATCCGGTGGGCGCATTCAAAGCACTGTCTAATAACAGCGCCTGGAAATGGGTCGGATTCCTGGGTGTGGCGGCGGCATTCTTCATTCTCTCTTTCTACAGTGTTATTGGCGGTTGGACGATCAAATACACATTTCTGGCCCTGATCGGTGCCTTTGGCGATTTTAATCCGGGTAGCGATGTAGCCGCCCGGATGTATAGCGGTTTCATTGATAAACCCTTCGAACCGGTCCTCTGGCATCTACTTTTCATGGCGCTGTGCATCATGATCATCGCCCGCGGCGTGAAAAGCGGCATTGAACGCTGGAGCAAGATCCTGATGCCGCTGTTGCTAGTCATCCTGGTGGTTCTGGTTATCCGGGGCATCACTTTGGAAGGTTCCATGGAAGGGATACGCTTCCTGTTTCAGCCCAAATGGGGCGACCTGGATGCCAGTGGGGTGGTGGCGGCCTTGGGACATGCTTTCTTCACCATCAGTCTTGGCATGGGCGCCATGATCACCTACGGCAGCTATCTGCCGCCCAAATCGGATCTGCTTAAGTCCGGTTTGGCTATCATCCTGCTGGATACGGCCATTGCGCTACTGGCCGGGATAGCCATTTTCACCGCGGTTTTCGCTTTCGGTCAGAATCCGGCCGAAGGTGAAGGCCTGATCTTCGTGGTGTTGCCAACCCTTTTCCCCCAAATCCCTGGCGGTTCCATTTTCGGCATTATGTTTTTCTTCTTGCTTTTTGTTGCGGCCCTCACTTCCGCTGTTTCAATTTTGGAGGTGGTCACAGCATATTTCATCGACGAGAAGGGCTGGAGTCGATCCCGGGCTACCTTTATTTTCGGCGGAGTCATCGCCTCCATTGGCGTGCTTGCCTCTTTGTCCCTGAGCGGCTATAATATCCTTTCGCCGCTAGGCGATATCACCTTTTTTGGCCTGCTTGATACGGTGTCATATAAGTACATGCTCCCCATAGGCGGCTTCCTGACCGCCGTTTTCGTAGTCGTACGTTGGAGAGTGCCGAAGTTCATCGAGGAGCTTAAGACCGGTATCTCATGGTCCCGGGTGCCAGCGCCGGTGGTGACGGCTTTCTTCGTGGTGGCTGGCCTTGTGGTGGCTTATATTCTCTTAAGCGAAGTCTGGGCAGTAGTAAAATCATGGTTTGTGTGAGCAGGATATACTGATAGCCTATGTGTGGCATCATCGGCATCTACGGCAATCCTGAGGCCGCCACACTGGCCTACCTGGGCCTGTACGCCCAGCAACACCGGGGCCAGGAAGGAGCGGGAGTCGTTTCCTACGACGGCGAGCAGGTACACCGCCACATGGGACAGGGGCTGGTGGCCGATGTCTTCGCCGACCCGGCGGTGCTTAAGGGGCTCCCGGGCGCCATGGCCATCGGACATACCCGCTACTCCACTACCGGCGGCCTGGACGCTAAAAATGTCGGCCCGCTTCTGTTCAATGTGGAGGATGAGCCGATCTCGATCGCCCACAACGGCAACCTGGTGAACATGAAGGCCCTGCGCAGCCAGTTGCAGCGGGAAGGGGCTATTTTCCAGACCACCACCGATACCGAGATCATCGTTCACCTTATGGCCCGGGCCTCGGGAGAGCGGATGGTGGACCGGCTGGTACCGGCCCTGCAGCAGGCGGAGGGGGCTTATTCGTTGCTGATCCTTGCTCCGGAGGGGCTGATCACCGCTCGAGATCCCTACGGCTGGCGGCCATTGGTGCTGGGGAGGCTGGGTTCCACCTGGGTGGTGGCCTCCGAGACCTGCGCCCTGGATCTTATTGGCGCCGAGGTAATTCGCGATGTCGAGCCGGGGGAAATCCTGCTGATCGACACTGACGGCCCCCAGACCATTCACCGCCTGCCGGAGCACATCCCCAAGCACTGCATTTTCGAGTACATCTATTTCTCCCGGCCAGATTCCCGGATTTACGGCGTGAACGTGGACAAGCTACGGCGCAAGCTGGGCAAGACCCTGGCCGAGGAGGCCCCGACTCCGACCGCAGACATCGTCATCTCGGTGCCCGACTCCAGCAATACCGCTACCCTGGGATATGCCTCCCGCAGCGGTATCAAGCACGAAATCGGCCTGATCCGCAACCACTACGTGGGCCGGATCTTCATACGACCCGAACAAGAACTCAGAGACCTTACCGTCAAACTTAAATTCAATCCGGTGAAGGGTGTCCTGGCCGACCGGGAAGTGGTCATCGTTGACGATAGCATCGTCCGGGGTACCACCATGCGCAACCTGGTCCGCCTTCTGCGTCAGGCAGGGATCGCCAAGGTCCATGTGCGGATCAGCTCGCCGCCCCTCCGGCACCCGTGCCGGTTCGGCCTGGACTTCCCAACCGAAGAGGAGCTCATCGCCAATAAGCGAACCTGTGAGCAGATTGAAGCCTACCTGGGCGTGGACAGCCTCTCGTATCTGTCGATGGACGGGATGCTGTCCAGCATGGATCTGCCGCGCGATCACTTCTGCACTGCCTGCTTCTCCGGTGAGTACCCCATTACCCTGCTGGAGGAGAGCGGAAAGGATGTATTTGAACAACCCAAGCCGAAATCCGGTGATCACTGATTATTCTATTATGGCTAAAACGAATTCCACCCGCCAAGCCAAACAAAGTAGTCTGAGAAGAATTCTGGACCGCCTGCTGGGCCGATTTTATCCGCAGCTGGACTGGTTTTTCCTGTTGCGGCCGGTTGTCTTAATTCCAGTCTGGACGATCACCGCGGCCGGGCTGGGCGTAGGCCACTGGCTCTCTCAATCCAGCCTTCTCTGGCACGTGGCCTGGAATTGGAGCATTTTCCTGCTGTTTATTGGTGTTGCACTGATCACCGGAGCGGCCTTTATCCGGGTCCAGTTGCAGGCAGGCGGAGAGACGGAAATCAAAGGATACCCCTCGGTACTTGAAAAGGGCAGCGTATCTCCCGCTAAGGCCCGGCGTCTATCGTGGATCGGTCTGGTGCTTGGTCTGGTGTTGGTCATGCCCGGAGGTTGGCTGGCCGTACTGGCGGGCGCGACCCTCTTTCTGATCTGGGGCCTGATTTACGGTACCAGTTACTTCCTTTGGAAAGGCCGACCGGCTGTTGAGACCATCATTCATGCCCTGGCCGGCGTCGCCCTGTTCTGCCTGGGCTGGGCCGCCAGCGGAGCCCCGCTGGAGGGCAGTCTGAATCTGGCTGCGCCCTACGTCCTGGCCTTCGCCAGTGTCGGTGCGCTGACCGCCATCACGCCCGGTCCCCGCTATCCTGCCGACAAGCCCCAACCTTGGGCGGACCTGCCGGGAGCCCCGAGCACCAACACTATCACCATCTCCCTCGCCATTGCCACCGTCATGGTTATCGTGGCGACCGTATGGGGATATCGAAACGGTGATCCGGTGATCTCAACAACCGCCGTTCTCACCCTCCCCTTTTATGCGGTAGCCCTCTTCTATCGTCGGGAGCTGGACGTTGTACGGACCAGCCGCTATTCAGTCTTGATCTTTGTGATATTCGTAGGGGCCCGCTATCCCCTGCTTTTTATACCGGTCATACTCGACTTCTATCTTTCCCGGTATTACTACCGGCGGCGCTTCGGATTCGTGCATCCCGCCTTTCACACCGAGTTACATAACCGCTGAAGCGGTTATTAATGCTTCGTAACATCAAACTAGCCCATGACTTAAGTCGTGGGCTAGTCATATACGGGCATAATAAAAACCGTTTCCCCGCCGATGACGGGGTTTCAACGGGTGGTAGTGTCTGCCGCTACTCCACCTTGAACTGCCCGATGAGCTCGTTCAGTCCTTGCACTTCCCTGCTGAGTTGCTCCGCCGAGGCAGCCAGATCCTGAGCGCTTGAAGCCGACTCCTTGGCTACCGTGGTGACCCCCTCGATGTTCTTGGAGATTTCCTCCGCGCCGCTGCTCTGCTCGTTGGTTGAGGTGGCGATCTGCTCCACGGCGGTAACCACCTGGCTGATAGCGTCGGATATCTCCTGCAGCGACCGGTCCGACTGACCCACCAGTTCCAGGCCCTCCTGAGACTGTCCCTGGATGGTCTCCATGGACTCCACGGCGTTGTTGATGTCGCCCTGGATGCTTTCGATCATCTGGCCGATCTCGCCCGTGGCGCTGACCGTCCGCTCGGCCAGTTTACGCACCTCGTCGGCCACCACCGCAAAGCCGCGCCCGGCCTCACCAGCCCGCGCCGCCTCGATGTTCGCGTTCAGCGCCAGCAGGTTGGTCTGGTCGGCGATGTCGTCGATCACCTGGGTTACGTTGCCGATCTCCTCCGAGCGCTTGCTCAACTCCTGGATCTGTCTGGCTGCCTGTTCCACCGTGGTGGCCACCGTCTCGAAGCCGGAGACTGTCTTGGAGACCACATCCCGGCCCTGATTAGCCGTGGTGCCGGTGATCTGGGCATTCTGGCGGGTCTCGTTGGCGTTCTTGCTGGCCTCCAGGATCATGGCGCTCATCTGCTCCATGGTGGTGGCCACTTCACCAAGCTGAGACTGCTGCTCCTCAGCCCCGGTCGCCAACTGCTCGGAGGCGGAAGCGATCTGGTTAGCAGCGTCCTCCACCTGCCCCGAACTGGTGAGTATCTGCTTGAGCACATCCCGGAGCTTGCCGGTAGCCTCGTTGAAGGAATTGGACATAGTGCCGATCTCGTCCCTGGTGTCTACCTCAACCGCGGCAGTGAGGTCGCCGCTGCCCAAGGCGGTCATCCCTGCCATGAGCTTATGTATAGGCCTGGTGAAGCTCCGGGCAACGACGACGGCGATGACCACTACCAGCGCGGCAATCACAAAGGCGATCATGAGGATGATGTTGCGTAGGGTATAAACAGCGGCAAAGGCTTCCTCTTTGCCGATTTCAGTGATAACCGCCAGGTCGAGGGTTTCCAGGTAGTGGTTATGGGAAAGTACGGGCAGGCCGCGGTAATCGTTGTAGATCCAGTTCTCGCAGAACCCCGTGCCGCGCTGCGTCTCGCGCCGCTCGAAAATGCGCTTGACGCCGTCGGTCTCGATTTTCTTCTTGAGGATGGTAGGCTTGCTCTCGAAGCGGGAGTTGGACCGCATGATGTGGTCCGGGCCGACCAGATAACTCTCGCCAAGGCCGATGGCGTTATCCATGATCTCCATGATCATATCCACGTTGCAGTCGACGACGAACATGCCGATGGGCTCCCAGGTGTCGCGGTCGCGGATCACGTGGGACAGGTGAACGCTGGGCAGGTCCAGCTCGCCGCAGTGCTCGATCGAGCTGACGTACAGGTCCCGGCACTCGCCGCCCTTGACCGTTTTCTCGGCGTTGGCCACAGCGGACTTGAACCAGCTCTTGTTGGACTCGTTGACTTTGATACCCTTGAGGCTGACCAGGTGGTTGCCCTGCAGGTCAAGGACCTTCATTTCATTGTAATAGCCGTGCAGCTTATGGTTGACCTGAAAATCGGTGAGGACATCCTGGGCTAGCTGAACGGTCTGAGAACTGCGTCGTTTCGCCGCCTTACATAAGTCGACGTAATTCGGTAGAAGGGGTATCGTGTGTACGTCGGCCATGCGGTCGTGGACCCAGCTCTCCAGCACCCGGGTCTTGTACTCCGCAATGCCGGCGAGGTTGTTGAATGCCTGATCGTTGAGGGCACTGGAGGCATTGGTGTAGGCCAGCACTCCCACTACCGCCACGGGGATGATGCCGACCAGCAGGAAGAAGGTGATCAGCTTCGGGCCAATATTCATGTTCTTGAAGATGGATAGTATCTTAGCCATGGTGGTGCCCTTTCATGTTCGCCCTGTTACTGGCTAAAAAAACCTAAGGTGAATTCTACAGCGCCGAGTACAGCAACTATTACTGTTGCAATTAATACAATATCCCATGCGGTCACCCCAAACAGGCTCTGACACGACCAATTACCTCCCCGCGATCAGTGTGGAGGGTCTAATCGCGGAACTGGTACTTACAGCCCCATAGCTACCTGCCTTTCGGCAATAATGCAGTATAAAAGTTATTATATGATCCTTAAATGGACAAGATTAATTAAGGGGTTTCCCTGATACATGGTAGGCTTTCCTCCTATCTTAAAAATAGGTATTTACCTGTATAATAAACTAGGGTATACCCCTTTTTGATGGGTAAAAGGCGGGAGTTCGGCGCGGCGGCTTTTTCCGCTTCTCTATCACCCGCTTCAGGCTGGTCAGCTTCTCGATGGTGACGGTATAGATCCCCCAGGCTTCCTCTACCTTCCCGCGGATGAGGAACAGCCGCTCCCAGCGCACCAGGTCGTTGAATAGCTTATACTTGGTGGGGAAGAGGACGCACTCGAACAGGTCTGTCTGGTCCTCGAAGGTGAGGAACTCCATGGGTTCGCCGGCCCTGGTCTTCACCGTCTTGGTGGTGAGGCACACCCCCGCCAGGGTGATAGTGCGCCCTACGCGGTGGGGGATATCCCTGGCCGGGATCACCCGTCCCTTGAGCGCCTTCTGGAAGGGCTCCAGGGGATGCCAGGAAACAGGATAGCCGTAGGACTCCACCTCCATGTCGAACAGCTGCCTGGGCGTGAGGGGGCGCAGGGCGGGGCGGTGTCCGTCTCCGCCGCTTGTCCTGAGCCGGGCCTGTCCTGAGCGGGGGCGAAGGGTCGAAGGGCCGGACAGCTGGACTTCCATGCCCGCCAGCACGTTGCTGGAAACCTGAGTACAGGCATCGGCAGGTGCCTGATGCTCCATCAGCTGCAGCAGCAGGTCGGATCGGGAGTGG
>Ga0209976_10000460_pt1 | contig 27463 bp, 19 predicted proteins | sample SumtaG_FD_182806 | JGI IMG/M metagenome (GOLD analysis project Ga0209976, IMG submission 182806) | Deep subsurface microbial communities from Indian Ocean to uncover new lineages of life (NeLLi) - Sumatra_00157 metaG (SPAdes) (version 2) | ecosystem: Environmental > Aquatic > Marine > Oceanic >...
AGAGTTTTCCTGGCACTAATCGAACCCATACTTACATGATCTTCTTGACCACCTCCTGTAGGAATGCTATCTGCACTTGCAGGAAAACAAAGAGATTTATTTTCGCTAGCTAGCGCAGCGGTCACATATTGTGTCAGCATAAATCCAGAATTTAAACCTACGCTTTCGATTAAATATTGAGGTAAACCCCATTTTCCCTCAAGAAGTAAATAGATCCTTCGATCAGAAATATTCCCAATTTCAGACGCAGCTAGACCCACATAATCCAAAGGTAAAGCCAAGGGTTGACCGTGAAAGTTTCCACCACTGTATGTCTCTTCTTTACTAAAAATTATGGGATTGTCAGTGACAGAGTTCAATTCAATTTCTAATATTTCTTTAAAATGGTAAAAAGCGTCCCTCGATGCGCCATGAACTTGTGGTATACATCTAATAGAATAAGGGTCTTGCACACGCCCACAATCTTTATGTGACTCTACTAATTGTGAATCCTTAAGTATTTTCCTCATTCTTTCAGCTACGATCACCGCTCCTCGATGGGGGCGTAGGTTTATTAATTTTTGCTCAAATGGTTGGAAAGAACCAAGATAACTATCAAGAGATAATCCACTGATAAGATCGACATGATCAAGGCAATTTGAGAATTTTTCTGCAATTCTAATTGAAAAAGCAGTCATAAATTGAGTTCCATTGATTAAAGCTAAGCCTTCCTTTGCATGGAGTTCTATTGGTTCAAGTTTATGTTCTCTTAGGATTTTTTCAGATTCTTGGTAATTTTTTCCATCTTTAGTTAAATATCCTAATCCAATTAAAGGTAAAAATAAATGCGCTAAAGGTGCTAAATCACCTGAGGCACCTACTGAGCCTTGTTCAGGTACAAGTGGTAAATAATCATTATCTATGTGCCAGCATATTCTTTCAACTACCTGTAAAGAGATTCCAGAGTACCCAAGGCACAATACGTGAACTTTTAGAATTAACATCAATTTTGAAATTTCTTTATCTATTGGAGAACCTACACCTACACTATGACTTTTCAGAAGATTTTTTTGTAAAATTTTGGATTCTTTAACTGAAATTTTAGTTGAACACAATGACCCAAAACCAGTATTAATGCTATACACTAGGTGATCTCCTTGAACTATTGATTTAATTGCATCAAAACATTTCAATATTTTTACTTTTACCTCATTAGTAATTTCTCCTTTAATTTGCCCTTCTACTAATTTTAGAGCAATTTTTACTGTTAGTTTATCGAAACCATATCGAAATTTATTATTCATGGAAAATTTAACCTTAATTTTTTTTAAAACAACCAAATTTAAGAATAATCATAAAACAACTTCAAGAATTGTTTCTAAAATAATCATTTACAATATTATCTATTAGGTCATCTTCAGCTATAAATGGTAATGTTAAATGCCCTTTTCCTTTATTTTCAATATTCCATTTATAACCTGTTTTAAAAGCGTTTGGGTTTCTTGCCCAACCCCTGCGAGCAATTCCTCCCATAACATCCCATTCAATTGCAGTTTTAATAATGGAATCTACTTTTTGAGAACCATCTAAGACTAGACCAAAACCACCATTAATACATTTTCCAATCCCAACTCCTCCCCCATTCGATAAAACTACATAGGTCATACCTCGAACTGCATTTCCAGTAAAACTATGTACTGCCATTTCCGCCATTACGTTGCTTCCATCCTTAATATTAGAAGTTTCCCTAAATGGGGAATCCGTTCCTGATACGTCATGATGGTCTCGTCCCAGCATTATTGGTCCAATTTTCCCCTTTCTGACTAATTCATTAAATTTTAATGCTATATTTATTCTTTCTTTTGCATCAGCATATAAAATCCTTGCTTTTGTGCCAACTACTAATCGATAATTTTTAGCATTTTTAATCCAATGATAATTATCTCGATCTTGAGCTCTCTGTTCTGGATTTATAAAACTCATTGCTGCTTGATCGGTTTTGTCTAAATCTTCTTCTTTTCCTGAAAGGCACACCCATCGAAATGGACCATAACCGAAATCGAAACATATAGGTCCCATAATATCTTCCACATATGATGGAAATATAAATCCATTCGATGGATTTACGCCATTTTTTGCAATCTCTTTAACTCCAGCATCATAAACTGCCTTCATAAAGGAATTTCCATAATCCCAGAAATAAGTATGTCTTTCCTCTTTCATAATTTTGATAAATCTAAATTGTTCTCTTAAAGATTCATCAACAAGTTGTTTAAATCTGTTTATATCAGATTTGATTAACTCTCTTCCTTCTTTAAAAGTGATCTGGTAGGGAGTATAACCACCCTCATAAACAGCATGACACGAAGTTTGATCTGAGGCAAGCTCTACTTTTATATTATTTTTAACAACATATTTCCATAAATTAACAACATTACCATTGTATGCAATCGATAAAGATCTACCAGATTCTCTAGCTTCTTTTACCCATTCAAAAATTTTGTCTAAATCGTTTGAGATCATTGAAACCCATCCTTGGTCATATCTTGTCTTGATTCTTGATTCATCAACTTCTGCAATAACACCGATCCCCCCTGCAATTTCTACAGCTTTTGCCTGTGCCCCACTCATGCCACCAAGGCCAGATGAGAGATATAATATTCTATTTAAGTCTTTTTCCTGAGGAATATTAAGATATAATCTTCCCGCATTCAATAGTGTTATATAGGTTCCATGAACGATTCCTTGCGGTCCGATATACATCCAACCTCCTGCTGTCATTTGTCCATAATTAGCCACACCAAGTGCTGCTGCGGATGAAAAATCTCTTGGATTATCAAACATCCCAACCATTAACCCATTTGTAGAAATCACTCTCGGAGACATTTTTGATGAAGGAAAAAGTCCAACAGGATGTCCTGAGGCTAAAATAAGAGTTTGATTTTCTGTTATTTCTTCCAAATATTTTTTTACCAACCGATATTGCATCCAGTTTTGAAATACTTGTCCGCTTTCTCCATATGTTACTAATTCATAAGGGTATAAGGCTATATTAAAATCAAGGTTATTATCAATCATTACTTGTAACGCTTTTCCTTCAAGAATCTTTCCAGAATATTCTTCTATTGGTTTTGCTTGTATGTGTCCTTCGGGTCTGAATCTGTAACCATAGATTCTTCCTCTTGAAACCAATTCTTTTAAGAATTCCGGTAGAACTTTTTCATGTAAAGAAGGATCAATATATCTTAATGCATTTTTTAAAGCCAATTTTGTCTGAGAAGTATTAAGAGTGTAATTCCTTGACGGTGCTCTTCTTATTCCTTCAATAAATGTAGGATATGCTGGCAATTCATTCGATAATTTGATTCTCATCGCTTTTGAAATATCCATACTTTAATCTAACAGCAATTAATATTTAAATCATATTATTTTAGGGTGTTATTTCTAAAAAAAGTAAATCAGCAACGTTTTTTATTATAGTAAAAAGGATTTCAAGGGAAAGGAAAAGAAGGATGAGTGAAATACGATTATTTTAAAATTTTAATTCCTCTAAGTTCTAATTTATGTACAAAATCAAAATACCCTTTGAAATTATTCTTTTCAATATTTAAATATTGTAAAGAGGGTAATAACTCTAGAGTTTCAGGAAGATCAGTTAGGTAATTTGATCTCAAGAATAAATATTCTAAGGATCTCAAGTGGCCTAACGAATCTGGGAGTTTATTTAACTTATTATTCCCTAAATATAGATATTTCAATGATTGTAAAGATCCAATAGATTCTGGAATACTACTTAACTCATTATAATAGAGATATAAATATTTTAGAGATGTCAATGATCCGATTGTTTCGGGAACATAATTTAATCGATTTTTACCTATATCTAAAACCTCCAGTGTAGTTAGGAATCCAAGAGCTTTTGGAATATCTACTAAACGATTAAATCCTAATATTAGATTTTTAATGGTAGATAATGCCCCAATTGATGGAGGAATGTAAGTTAACTTATTAGTAGATAGATCTAACTCTATAAGTGAATCCAATGAACCAATTGATTCAGGAAGTCTTGAAAGCTCATTTTTACTTAAATCCAATATCTCTAATGATGAAAGTTCTCCTAAAGTTCCGGGAAGATTATCTATTTTGTTATCATATAAATTTAATTCTTTTAAAATCTTTAGTTGACCAATTGTTTCAGGGATGCCATTCAATTCGTTAATATCAAGTTTTAATGACTCAAGCGACGATAACTGTCCAATAGAATCAGGAATTTTAACAAGTTGATTACGATCACATCTTAGTATTTTAAGAGAAGAAATAGTTCCTATTGAATCAGGTAATGATTTCAGCTTATTATCCGAAATTTCGAGTCTTAACAAGGATTTAAGAGAGCCTATTGAATTGGGTAATTCAAGTAATTTATTTGAGGATACACTTAAATTTTCCAAGGCAGAAAGATAACCTATACTAGCAGGTAGAGAATTTAATTGGTTAGAGGTTAAACCTAAATATTTTAAGTTATTCAAATCCCCTATTGAACTAGGTAGACTTTTTAATAAGTTACCCTTCAGAAATAAGGAAGTTAATGAGTTTAAATTACCAATCGTATCTGGAAGATCCGTTAGTTCATTATTTCTTAAGTTTAGCCTCTTGAGTGATGAAAGTGATCCAATTGATCCAGGAAGATTATCAAGCTTATTTTTTCCTAAATAAAGCACTTCTAAAGAATTTAGATCCCCTACTGAATTGGGTAAATTTGTAATTTGATTTCCACTTAGATCCAAGGTTATTAATTTATTTAATTTTCCTAATGAGGGTGGAATGTTCATTAATTGATTTTCACTCAGATCCAGAAGTTCTAAAGAGGTAACATCTCCAAGTGAGTTTGGTAAAGCTTTTAAATGGTTCGATTCTAAATGCAGTTCCTTAAGGTTCGATAGGGATTTAATTACCTCTGGTAATCTATTTAATCTGTTTTCACTTAAATCCAATATTTCTAGAACAGGTAGGCTACATAATTCATCTGGAATTGAATTTAAATTGTTTCCTCTTAAATAAATTTCTTTAAGAGAAGAAAATGATTCAATAATTTTTGGGACATTAGATAATCCACATGAAAAAAGGCTTATTCCCATAATGTGATCATCTATTACAAAATATCCGAATCTATATCTTTCTAATTCCGAGATCTCAGGAATTGACGTTTTGACATGGATTTCCAATAACTCCAGCGCTTTTCTTTCTTTTTCAGGAATTGTCATATTCTCGCATTCGGTTAAAAATTATGTAACCTTTATTTTACGAATTCTTTAAAAAAATAGTATCATACCGTAATATTTATTTTTAACACATCTTATCTTTATAGAAATTGAATTGAGTCCCAATGTTTTAAATATTAAAAAAAAAATTACACGTATAGTTCTCGATTAGAAATCTATGTCTTTTCCTTCAAAGGCATACTTGTAAAGTTTAGTAAAGTCTTCCATATTTGGAGTTCTTGGAGCCATAACGCTGCTTGGATCTTGGTAGCATAAAGTAATTAATTGATCAAGGTTTTTATCAAATTCTTCTCGATCTACTCCTAATTCTTTGATACTTGTGGTAAAATGCATTTGGTTTTGAATTTTTTTAATATTTTCGATAACGATATAAGCTGCTTTTTTCGGTTCATCATCCCACTTTGCCCAACCCAACTTTTTTGCCATTTCCGAATATATATCAATAGATTCATTAGACTCACTAGGATCATTTAAACAATACTGGATTATGTATCTAATGAAAATACCAACAATTTGTCCATGAGGTACAGGAAATATTCCGCTAAAACTGTGTCCCATAGCATGTCCCAAGTTTACTTGCGAATTACTAAAAGCCAGACCTGCCATCGTGGCTGCTTGATGCATAAAGTCTCTTGCTTCTTTATTGCTACCATCATTATAAACAATTGGTAAGTATTTAAAAACAAGTTCAATAGCTTTTATCCCTAAAGCATTAGAAAATTCATTTCTCCAGCTAGATATATAACCCTCTAAAGCATGAGCCAAAGTATCAAAGGCTGTATTTACTGTTAATTTTTGGGGCATACCTTCTGGAAAGATAGGATCTACTATTGCAAAAGTAGGAACTAATGACATATGAGGTAATGCCATCTTTCTCCAAGCGCCATTTTGAAACCTTGAAATAATAGCTGCCCATGTAGCTTCAGAGCCTGTGCCAGAAGTGGTTGGAATAGCAACTAATTTTGCTTTATTGGCAAAATCATATAACTGAGGATCAAATGGATTTATACTGTCTAGTTGATATTCGGGATACTCATACATAGCCCAAATACACTTCGCTGAATCTATAACTGAACCACCACCTAATGCTATGATCAAATCCGGTTCATACTTATTGCATATATCTTTACCTTTTAATACATCTTCCTCGTGAGGATCAGGCACAACTTCAGTAAAAATGGAATATTTCTTATTATTTTTATCAAGTACGTCTGTTAAAATCTTTAAATAACCTAGTTCTTCAATGACTTTATCTGTTACAATAAAACATTTCTCACCTTTCAGGTTTTCTATAAAATTTAGAGCACCCTCACCATAAATTATATTTGGGGAATAAAAATGCCACATCTAATTTTTCACCTTTCGAACAACTTTTACAATTTGAGAAATTAGAATTTTTTATCTATTTTTATTTTTATTAAATTTGATACATAAACAAAAACACAATTCAAAAATTAAGTAAAACCTTTTTTTATTTACACAAAATAACCTAAAATTTGGATAAACAAGTGAGAAAAAGATATGAAAGAAGTAGAGATGGAAAACTTATTTCTTACTTTTAAACAAACAATTGATAGTATTATATTAGATAAAAAAAAGAATCCTAAAAAAGAAGACTTGTTAAACAACTTCAATGCCAAAATAAATATTGGATTACACGTTGAAAAAGATTTCTTCTTATGGGTGAATTTATCAGCGTTTAACGGAAAGTATGACTTAAATAAGGGAAAACTGGATCAGTTTGATTTAGAAATTTTAGCAACCCCTGAAGATCTTTTCTTTTTCTCAAAAGGTGAGAACTCAATCCTTAATATGATAGGAAAGAAGAACAGGTTTGGTTATAGGAAACTAAGGTATTTAAAAGGTTCAAATGGGAAACGGAATATAGGAAAGTTGCTTAAGCTTTCTAAAATTATTGTATTAGATTGATAAATTTATAGCGCTTCCGGAATTATTTTCCCTTTTTATTATTTAAAATGACTTCAGTTAGAACTTTTAACATTGCTTCTAATTGATTTAAGGATAGTTCACCCATATGACCAATTCGAAATGTAGAATTTTTTAGGCTTCCATAACCATTCACAATACGATACCCCCTTTCTAACATACTATTAACAATTTCCCCGATATCAAGACTCAAACTATTTTTTATTGTAGAAACTGTATTAGATTCATAATTCCTTTCAGAAAACATATCTAAACCCAGATTTTTTGCCCAAGACCTTGTATGTTCTCCTAACTGCTCATGTCTATTAAATCTATTCAATAAACCCTCAGTATTTAAAATGTAATCTAATTGTGCCTCTAAGCTTCTTATCTGTGGTATAGGAGGTGTTGCAGGTGTTTGGTAAAGTTCATTCTTCTTATTAAGTGTTATGAAATCAAGATAATATCCTCGATCTTTAACTTGGGAAGCTTTTTCTAGTGCCTCTTCAGATATAGAACAAACAGCCAATCCAGGTGGTAATGCAAAGCATTTTTGGACAGATGCTAAACAAACATCAATTTCGAGTTTATCTACCTCAACTTTAATTCCTGCCATTGAAGATGTAGCATCCAGACATACTAGCATTCCATTGTCTTTAAGTATTGGTATAATCTCTTCAATTGGGTTATACACTCCAGTAGACGTTTCATTTGATTGAAGAAAAACTGTCGAATATCTATCTTTTGAGATGACTTTTTGAATATAATCGGGAGTTAGGGGTTTTCCCAAATCAACACTCTCTTTTATTGCTATTTTCCCATTAGCGATACCAATTTGGTGCCATCGATCACCAAATGCCCCTATTGATAAAAATAATCCCTTTTCATCCTTTTTAAGTAGATTTCTTACACAGGCTTCTAAAATACCAGAAGCACTTGAAGTAAAGATGAGACATTTGTTATCTGTAAATAGCAATTTTTGAAGTCCTTCAATTACTAATTGGTGCATTTCTGCATAAGGTTTTGATCTATGGGTGTCATTTGGTTTTGACATTTCCTTTAAAATCCTATCTGGGACCTCTACTGGACCTGGTGTGAAAAGAGAAAGGCGAGAACCGCTCTTTGAATAATGAATATTTGGCATGAGTTTTTCAAAAGAGAAAAATAAGGATTAAATAAATACTTTTTCGATAATGACCAAAAGAATAATTCTGAAAGTATAATTATAGATAGGACTGAAATCCTAGAGTTTTTCCGTAATTTGATTATTTTTAAAAAAGAAATTAAACTTTAAAATAACGATTTCTTTAGTTTGCTTTTCTATTTGAATGAGGTTTACACTGATTTCTTTAGATAATTCATTTATATTTAGTTCGATAAAGGACGGTAGACGACTAGCCACAAATGACCAAGCTCCTGTCACACTTCCGGGATTTATTAATAAAATGCCATTTTCTGTGAGAGCAATTTCTTCTTTATGAGTATGACCTGAGATTAAAATGTTATAATTTCTCTTGATGCCAAGCTTTTCTAATTGCTTGTTATCACCCCGTGGACTAATTTGTGCTCCATGGGTTAATCCAACAATCATTTTATCATTATCTTCAAATTTAATATCTATAGACTGATAAATCGGAGCTTCACGATTACCATAGTGATAATCCATGTTTCCCATTACTGAAAACATTTTTAATTTTGTTTTTGAGTCTAAATATTCAATAAATCCAGGAAATTCAATTAAATCTCCGGTAAATAATGTATAATCGAAAAGTTCTCCTTCAGATAACTCATCTAACTTATTATAAATCTGTTCTGGGAGATTTTTAGCCCTATTTGGGATGTGGGAATCCCCGATACAAAGGATTCTGGTCATGTTCTTTTAAATTTATGTATTAATCTTATTTTTGGATTCTTGAACTAAAATTGAAAAGTTTCTAATTGTTTCTTCCAAGGTGGGAAAGACAGGTATGTTTTTTTTATTAAATAGTTTTGTCATCTGACTTACTGCTTCATCTTCACCAACTATCCACATAAAAGCTATTTTTTCTGTGTTATATTCTGACATTTCCTTAAAATTATACCTTTTACTGAAATGACTTGAAATGAAAAGCATGTTAAAGACGCCTTCAACATTAGGGTCATCTAGTACAGCCTTCCAAATCTTAGTCATTACTTCTTCTTGACTGACATTGTTGACCATCGCTTTTTCCATTGTCGGCCATAAATCTAGAAGAGCAAATTGATTTGGAGGCATCCATTCTGGATAGAGATCTTTGAGGAGTTGATATGTTTTATCACTCATAATTGGGAAATTTAATCCGTATTTCATAGTCAAGTCTGCAGAAATCGTACCCGCACCACCAGATCCAGCCATCATTGAAACGTTTCCGTATTTGGGCAACCGTTTCCCAGATTTATATATCATTCCAAAGGTTCTTGTGAATTGAAATAAATCATGTAAATTGCTTGCTTGAATTACCCCTGATTGTTTAATAATAGCTTTCACCAATTGACTGCTTTCTGCTAACGATCCTGTATGACTTAATGAGGCTTTTTGTCCTAGTGATGTCATCCCTCCTTTCAATAATATAATTGTCTTTTTTGGGATAGATTTTGCCTTCTTACATAATTTAATAAATTTTCGAGGATCTTTGAATGATTCAAGATATAGAGCGATAACATTTACTGAAGGATCTTCAAGAAAATAATCCAAGAATTCATTTTCGCTCAAATCCATCTTATTACCTATTGAACAGGAGTATCTGATCCCTACATCAGGGTGATTTCGCATTAAATTCCTTAGATATCCCCCATTGAGCATTCCTGACTGCGAAATAATTGCTATATTTCCTCGTCGATATTCATTGAAAACACCAAAACCTGAGAAAAATCCTCCCTTAGCGTCAGTATCACTATCTCCGTCGATTTTCGTAAGACCCATGCAGTTAGGACCCACAATTCGTATTTTAGAAAAGTTTTCTGTTACTTCTACAATTTTATCCCTTAGTTTAAGCCCGATTTCACCCACTTCCTCAAATCCTGCTGTTTCTATTAGTGCTCCTTTGATATTTTTCTTAATACAATCTTTCAAAACATCTGGAATGACGCTACTCGGAGTATAAAAGATCGCTAAATCAATATCATCTTCAATTTCTAGTAACGATTTCTTAATTTTCAAGCCAAAAACATTACCATCTGAATTAGGATTTACAGGATAAATTTTACCATTGAAATTGTTTGTTATTAAATTATTTATAATCCGATAGCCCCCTTTCGACTGGTTTTTCGAAGCACCAATAACCGCTACATTTTTTGGGTTTAAAAAGATATCAATAACGTGATTGTCCAACAATTCTATTACTCCCTTCGTTTATATAGTCTTAATCTTATCCTTCTTATTTTCTGCTTTAACAAACTCATATATTTTTTTAGCGTTTTCGTCTTTTTCAAAATGTTCTATTACTGGTGCTAAGAATTGATTTAGATATTTTGTTACTGTAGGTTTTAGATCAGCTGGATTTAACTTTCCTTCTCCATAATCCTTTTCTAACTCCGCAAAAGAAGAGTACTCTACATTCCCACCATATTTCTCTGGTCTCTCAATTTTAAAATTATCTGTAAGTTCAAAAATAATGTATTTACAATATTCCAAAATAGGATTTTCATTAATTTGTTTAGGTGGACAAAATGCTTTGTTGATTTTCCGCTTTACATCAGTGGGTTTATCTAGCATAAAAATTGCTGTGTCTGGATCAGATTTAGACATTTTATATTCAATCACTTTATCAATCCCAGTTAAATCTGACTTTGGTGGTTTGGCTAACCCCATCAACATATGATGATGAATTGCTACTGGTTTTGGTAGGTTTAACTTCTTTGCCACCTCTCTTGCTAACATATTTACTTTTCTTTGATCTAAACCTAATTGACAAATATCAGCTGGAAGATAAAAAATATCCGCGGTTTGCATAAGAGGATAGAGAATTTGGGATGCATAGAGATTATCCGATTCACTTCTTCCCATAATTTGGGTACATCTTTTAATCCTTTTTAGTGTTGTTTCAATACCAATCTTTAGAACTAATTCCCAATATTTTGGATCCTTTACGATATCTGATGCATAAAGGAATTCTACTTTACTCAAATCCATTCCACAAACCTTCCATAATTCTATAAAGAAATCTCCCACTTTTTTTATTACTTCTAAATTTCCCCCAAATTTTTTATTTGCAGCTGCATGCCAATCTGCTATAAGGAATTTAAAACGAATTCCTGTTTTTGTTATTTTATTAACATTAATTGCTCTTAGTAAGCCCTGGGCAATATGGATATCTCCCGAAGGCTCAAAACCATCATATGCATAGATTTCTTTATTATTTTCCATCTTCCATTGAATAATTTTTCTTAATTCGTCTAATTCTATGATTTCTTCCCCAACTTCCTTTAATAAAGAAATTTTCTCTTCTAAATTTATAGACATATTGATATTACCACACAACTTTCTATTATCGTAAATAAATAAATTGATAAAACTTTTTCGGATTTTAAAATCGAATATGTGTGTTTATAATTCATTAATATAAAATCCGTTTAAAAAAGTAATATTAGTTAGAATCTTCCTTGCCTTCAATAACGGCTTGAGCAGCCGCAATCTTTGCAACAGGGATTCTGAAAGGGGAACAAGAAACGTAATCTAACCCGATTGAATGCGAAAATTTTATCGAGCTTGGTTCACCACCATGTTCTCCACAAATACCTGTTTTCAAATCAGGTCTAGTTATTTTTCCAAGCTTTATTGCCATTTTCATTAGTTTCCCAACTCCATCTTGATCAAGAATCTCAAATGGGTTATGTTCCAGAATTTCTTTATTTAAGTATATAGGAATAAATTTTCCCTCTGCATCATCACGAGAAAATCCATAAGTCATTTGGGTTAAGTCATTAGTTCCAAATGAGAAGAATTCTGCCTCAATAGCAATTTCATCAGCTGTTAAAGCAGCTCTAGGAATTTCTATCATAGTGCCAAATTTATACTCAAGTTCTACATTATATTCCTTAATCGTTTCTAGAGCAACTTGCATTAATTGGGCTTTTACAAATTGCAATTCAGAGATCATTCCTACAAGTGGAATCATAACTTCAGGAATGACTTTGATCCCTTGTAGCTTTAGTTCACAAGCGGCTTGAAAAATTGCTTTGACTTGCATTTCATTGATTTCTGGCCATACAATTCCTAATCTACATCCTCTTAAGCCCATCATGGGATTCTCCTCAGAGAGTGATCTAATTAGGCTAATGACCTTATTTTTTTTCTTAATTTCTTTATCTAATGGGCTGATATTTAGAAGTGATTTTGATAATGCATTTGTCATTTTGAGTTCTTGTCTTTCTAATTGAACCAATGATAATTCTGGGAGAAATTCATGTAAAGGTGGATCCAATAACCTTATTGTTACTGGTTTACCTTCCATAATTTTGAATATTTCATAGAAATCTCCTTTTTGCATTGGTAATATCTTATCAAGAGCATCTTTTCGGTCTTCTTTTGTTCTCGCCATTATCATTTTCTGCACAATTGGTAATCTTTCTTTTTCCATAAACATATGTTCTGTCCTACACAAGCCTATTCCTTCAGCTCCAAATTCTAAAGCTTTTCTAGCGTCTAGAGGTGTATCAGCATTAGCTCTAACACCAAGAGTTTTTATTTCATCTGCAATTTGTAGTAATTCTAGAAATTCTCCTTTAATTTCAGGCTCAATTAATGGGACTATCCCTTCGATTATTTGCCCAGTTGTTCCATCAATAGTAATATAATCTCCCTCTCGAACAACCATATTTGCAACTCGAAATTCTTTATTTTCTACATCTATCTCGATATCTGAGGCGCCAACAATAGCAGGTTTACCCATTCCTCTTGCTACAACTGCTGCGTGAGATGTTTTTCCACCAAATTGAGTTAACACTCCACTAGAAGCATACAACCCATGAACATCTTCGGGTTTAGTTTGTGGTCGAACAAGTATAATTTCTTTATCCCCCTCGTTTGCCAGATTTTCAGCTGTGTCAGGATCAAAAATTACAATTCCTGAAACTGCCCCTGGGGAGGCACTTATCCCATGAGCAAGAACATGTACTATAGCATTCTCATCTATACTTTTGAATAGCAATTTCGATATTTTTTTTGAGTCTAAACCCATAATTGCTTCTTCTTTTGTAATTAATCCTTCTTTAACCATATCAACAGCGATCTTTACAGCTGAAGAAGGAGTTCGCTTTCCATTCCGTGTTTGTAGGATGTATAATTTTCCATCTTCAATAGTAAATTCAATATCTTGCATGTCTCTGTAATGTTTTTCTAAACGATCAATTGTTTCTATTAATTCAGAATATACCTCTGGAAATTCTTCTTTCATTGTTTCAAGTTTTTTTGGAGTTCTAATACCCGCAACAACATCTTCACCTTGAGCATTGGTTAAATATTCCCCAAATTTTTGATTTTGCCCGTTTGATGGATCTCTAGAAAAAGCTACACCTGTTCCAGAATTTTGACCTTTATTGCCAAAAACCATTGCTTGAATATTAACAGCTGTCCCATAATCAGGAATATTGCTGATTTTTCTATACGTTATAGCTCTCCTATTATTCCATGATTTAAAAACAGCTTCGATAGCAAGAAACAGTTGCTTAACTGGATCCTGGGGGAAAATTGAACCAATTTCTTTTTCATACAGAGTTTTATAATCTGTAATTATTTTTTTTAATTCATTAACACCTAAATCTGTATCTTGAGCATTTCTTCCAATGAGTCTCTTATATTTAGTTAAGATTCTTTCAAACTTCTCGTCTCTGATTCCCATTACAACATCAGAGAACATCTGTAGAAATCTTCGCCATGAATCATAAGCAAAACGCTCATTTTTAGTTTGATTTGCTAAACCCAATACACTCTCATCATTCAATCCTAAATTTAGAACAGTATCCATCATTCCTGGCATTGAGATTACAGACCCAGAGCGTACACTCACCAATAAGGGATTATTAACATCTCCAAATTTTTTTCCTGTTTTTTGTTCTAAATCCTTTAGATAATCCATTACATCAGGGGTAATTTTCTCCATAACTTCTGCAGGATCTCGAAAATAGAGTAAACAAGCCTCAGTTGTGATCGTAAATCCTGGTGGGATATTTAATCCTAGATTTGTCATTTCTGCAAGATTGGCACCCTTCCCACCAAGTAAATTCTTTAAATCTTTATTTCCTTCGTTAAAGTTAAAAATATATTTCATTTTTCCTGTACTTGTCATTTTTTCCTTACCAAAAACTCAATTATTATCAAGCGGGATTACAATAAAAACAGTACTTTATATTTTTATATTTTTCCTCAATAACTAAGCATTTTCATTATTAATAACTTGTACGAATGAAAAAATATCTCCCAATGAATGAACTAAAAACAGCATAGTTAAAATTCATTTATTAAACTCACTTAAGAGCTCCCAAATTCCATCTAATATAAAATTTGGTTTATCTTCACTGTCATTTATCATATCTATAGTGGTTTCTCCAGATAAAACACAACAAGTTGTTATTCCGGCGTTTTTACCCATTTTAATATCTGTGTAAAGTCGATCACCAAACATTACAGCATCTTTAGGGGAGATTCCTAATTGATTTAATTTAAAAATAAGCATGTCTTTATTTGGTTTACCTAAAACTTTAGGCATCCTTTCTGTTGTTTTAAATAACAAAGCTGCAATTCCTCCTGCATCTGGAATGTAACCATCTTCTGTAGGGCATCTATTATCCAAATGAGTAGCAATATATGGAAAATCCTCCTTAAATAGAAAATGTGTGGCTTTCACAAGTCGTTCATAGGTTAATTCTTTATCAAAGGCAAGGACGATAATCTCTGGATTTTCCTCAGTTAATTCGAACCCTTCTTGTTTAAATTCTTCCTTGAGTGATTTTGTTCCCATTAAGAATATTCGTTTAAAATTATTCTTCTTAAGGTAATCAAAAGTTGGATGTTGAGATAATATTATATTCTCATGAGTTATACCAAGGTTAAATCGATTTAGTTTCTCAAAATAATCATTGGTTGAGATGCTTGAATTGTTTGAAAGGAAGAAAAAGTATTTTTTCCTATCTTTAAGAGTAGCTATTAATTCAATCACGCCTTTAAATAGTTTATCTCCTAAATAAACGGTTCCATCAAGATCAAAAAAATACACTTGTTTCTGTGTTAATTCATAAATATTGCTATCGTGAAAGGGCATTTTAGATATTAAAAATTAGTTTAATACAATAGAGAAGAAAAAAAAATAAATAAATTTTCCTTATTTTAGTAAAAGTCAGTATTAATTGTTGTAGTACTGTTAACGAGCTCTGCGGCGGCCCTAGTAGCTCTTAACACCTTAGCCATATCGCCCTTAAGTTTGAATTTTCCAGCAAGGAGCCCGCGGATTGGATCTAATTCTTTTTTCAAAATCTGTTCCCATGCATCGTAAGGCCCCGAATATTCATATTCAGCACCAGTTTCTTCTCCTTCCTTTAGTATTCTACATCCAGTACATTCACCGTGGTAAAGCCCTACAAACATTCTTATTTCATGATCTAAATTCCCTGCGGGTTCAACAATAAAGAGAAAATCACCCTCCCATCCGTCTGGAGGAAATCCTTTTGGTCCAGCAGCATCTTTATAATTTTCATTCGCATTAAGAGCTTTGGCATATGCTTCAGCCCATTCTTGAGTACCAAATAGCATTATTATCACTCAACCAATTCTTTTATTTTGATTATTATTTGTATAGTTAATTTAATATTGTTTTTCATAAATATTCATTTTTGCCATTTCAAAATAAAAATAAAAATAAAGTGAATTCCATTTTTAATTATTTGATTAATCCTTTTTCTTTCATTTTTTCTATTTCTTCCTCTCTCAATTTTTTCTTAAAAAGTTTCATGACCATCGTGAGAGGGAGATTTTCCCTAAATTCAACTGCTTTCGGTAAAGCATAAGGTTTCACTTTATCTTGTAGAAATTCTATAAATTCTTCTTCCTTTACTTTGTTTTTATACTCTTGTTTTAATTGAATGAAAGCTTTCACTCTTTCACTACCTGGACGCTCAGGATCAGGGATCCCAATAACTCCCGCTATATCAACTGCGGGGTGTTCAATCAAGATATCATCAATAACTCGGGAATAGACTTTATTTCCTGATACATTAATCATGTCCTTAACACGATCAACAATATGAAAGTAACCATCTTCATCCATTATTGCTACATCCCCCATCGGGAGCCATCCGCCTTCCATTAAACCCTTTCCGGCTTCAGGCCAATAGCCTTTCATTACTTGAGGACCCTTAACCCAAACTTCACCAGCTTCACCGAAGGCGACATCCTCCCCTTTAGGACCAACAATTTTAATTTCTGTATCTGGAATTGGTATACCAACTCCTCTTTTAACTTCTCTCATAAAACCGGTAACTTTTGAGAGTGCAGAAAGGTTTATACTTACTGCTGCGGTCGTTTCTGTTGCTCCATAGCCTTCTCCCATAGGCACTCCTGTTTTTTTTTCAAATTTTTCTGCTAAATCAGGCGGTAGCCCTGCGGCACCAGAATAATAAAAAATCTGAGCTTTCGGAAGATCTAGATCCTTCAGATACAAATAATGAGTTGGAACAGCAAAAACTATAAATGGACGTACTTCTGTTATAGTTTTCGCTATTTTTATCATATCTCTTGGATCCATTAAATAAATTTTTAATCCCCATGAAATTCCAGCATGAATAGCCCAGTGACCATATTGATGAAAAACAGGGACACATACTAACACTGCAGATTTACCTACAATACCAGGTTTTAATGGACCCATCATCCAATGAATAGATTGTCTTATGTTCGTTGTTATATTAAAATGAGTTAACATTGTACCCTTTGGTAATCCTGTTGTGCCGCCAGTGAAAGGTAATAATGCCATATCTTTCTCAGGATTTATCTCAACTGATTTTTCAAGGGGTTCATATTTTTCAAGTAAGTCATCTAACAAATGATAACTCTCATCTGCTACTTCTTTGACTTCAGGTAATGCATAATCAGGGAATAATCTAGTTGGTGCATATATAATTGTTTTAAGATCAACTTCTTTTTTCACATCATCAATTCGCTCTAATCTTCTATAAGAACATACTATAATTTTAGCCCCACTCTCTTTAATTTCATATACTAAATCATTAGTTTTATGTAATATGCTAAGTGGAACATGTACTGCCCCAATCTTCATCGCAGCGTAATCTGTAATTATGAATTCAGGGCAGGACGGTAGAACAGAAGCAATCATCTCCCCTTTTTTCAATCCAAAGTCTATTAAAGCATTTGCTAGTTTGTCTACTTTTAACTTTAAATCTTTATAAGTAATCTCTTCATCCACATAGACACACGCTACATTATCAGGATAATTTGTGGCACTATCTTCAAGATACTGATAAACATTCATTTTAGGGTAAGGTTTCATTGACGGCTTTAGTTTAAATGGTCCTATAAAATAAGATTTTAACCATGGTTTATCGGCATAACTTGGCTTTTTTTCTATTCCCATATGTCTCATCTAAATAGATAATTAAAAATTAAAATATAATTAGGATTTAATAAATTTCTTTTATAGCCCACTCTAATCCAAGTTCTTTTAATTTTTCTTTAGTTGGTTTCCCTGTTTCTTTATCCCAACCACGATAATCGTAATATGCATCTAATAATGGTTCCAAATTTACAACTTGACCTTTGGCAGGGCCTTCAGGCATTGGTTCTTCTAATAAGCGTGCGGGGAGGGTATCATCAGCTCTGGTAATACCTTCCCTTACGCAATAAACTCTTGCTAGATTGTACAACCGTTCACCTGTTTTGGCAAAATCCTCAACAGTAAAAGGGTAACCTAATAATTTTTCAATTAAAGAAGCCCAATCTGCTGAAGATAAAACCATTCCCATAAATTTGCAAGCCCCTATTGAATCAAAAACTCCAAATGCATCTTCAAATTCCTTACTTACTTTAGTATCCTCAGGATTTTCAGTTAGAACATCCCCAACCTCTGCATTTTCAACAATCATAAAAGGCATTGACAAAAATGCAGGTCCTTCAATGAATCCAGTGATATGACAACCTCCTCTATTTGCTACAGCAAAACTTAAGCCAGAAATTTTAGCTGCTCTACCATCATAAGCGGGAAGTTCTAAGCCTTTAACTTGCATAGCAAACTTTATTGAATCATTACCGAGTTTTTCTGCCATGTTTCTTGAACCTTCCGCTATTAAATCACCAATGCCTTCTCTTTTGCCTATCATGGGTATAATATCTACTATAAGATCGGCATTCCCAAAATTAAACTTCAACCCATTTGTATCTTCATTTGTCAATATTCCTTTCTCATAGCATTCCATAGCAAAAGCGATTGAACCCCCAGCTGAAATTACATCAATACCATATTCATTACAAAGAAAATGTGCCATGGTTATAGCTTCTAAGTTATCAACCCCACAACTCGTTCCCAGAGCACCTATTGTTTCAAATTCAGGCCCCTCCCCGGAACTTTTATATTTTCCTTCTTTAATTTCTGAAATCCTTCCACATGCAACTGGACAGGCAAAACATGGTTTTCGTCCAGAAAGAATAGTCTCATTAATTGCCGTTCCATTTATCTTATCTAAATTTGGAAAAACTCCAGTTTGAAAGTTTCTAGTTGGTAATCCTCCCTTAACACCAACTAAATCAACCATCGTAGCGGTCCCAAAAACTTCCAGAGTCATTTTCAACAAACTTTGATTTACCCAATCATACCTTTGTTTAGCTTCGGCTTTAAATTCGTCTGGGTTTGCTACTTCGATTTTTGCATTTCCTTTAGATGCTATTGCTTTTAATTTCTTAGAACCCATTACTGTTCCCATCCCACATCGACCTGCAGCTCTACCATAATTTGGTTTATCACAATCGTTCATGATCGCGGCGTATTTAACTAAGTTCTCGCCACCAATACCTATACAGGCAACATTGAATTTATCCCCTAAGTCTTCTTTGATTATTCTTGTAGTTTCTGATGTGTTTTTACCCCAGAGATGAGAAGCATCCTTAAGTTCAGCTTTACCATCCTCGGTGACTAAATAAACAGGTTTTGAAGAGATTCCTTCAAAAATCACACCATCAAATCCAGACCTCTTGAGATCTCTACCCCAAAAACCTGCAGAATTGGCTTCTCCCCAAATACCTGTTAATGGAGATTTAGCTATAACACAATATCTTCCTGTACTTGGTGAACGTGTTCCCGTTAATGGTCCCGTCATAAAAATTAGTTTATTTTCAGTACCCAATGGATCGATACCCTTTGGTACCTCATCAATTAGATACTTGGTAGCTAAACCGGCACCCCCCAAATACAGCTTTAAAGTCTCTTCATCAGGAAATTCTTCACTAATTTTTCCATTTGTTAAGTTAACTCTTAGAATTTTTCCCATATAACCGTAAATTTTTTTCACACCTCATTTAAAACTTGACTTTATCTATTCTTAATGTGGTTTTGAATTAAAACAATTAATTAATCTTATTGCCTTAATTATAAAACAATTTCTATTTATTTTCTTAGAAAATATAAAACTCCATTACAATAATAAAATTTGGAATTAAAATTAAAAGAAAAAAACAGAAAAATAAAAAATAGTTATTTTATACACCGATTCCAATAGTATTTCCGATGCCAGCTATAATTACTTTCGTACCTTTTTTAGTACGTTTTCGAATTGTCATCTTTATCTTATCAATAAATTTCGGAACTGATTTCGTTATTGGTCTCTTCATTGTTGTAATCGCATCTTCTAAGGATTGCTTGCAAATTAATGCATCGATAGGTATCGCTTTCTCCGTAGAAGATTCTTCAATATAATATTTTTCAATACCGATTCCACCTATTGCAGCACCAACTCCTATAGCCATCGATCCTGTTTTATCTCCTGATAATTTTAATCCCGCATCGATCATAATTATTCGTGAGATATCTTTCCCGTGTTTATCAACAAGTGTCTTAATGACTCTTCCTGGTTTCCCTACGGATCCCCCAGGTCCTTTTGCTCGAACGATATAAAGCTCTCTTCCTTCAAATTCTACTTCTTGAACAATGGTATCTCTTTCAATTTCCTTAGCTTCGATCTCTTCATTCGAAATATCTCTTAAAAAGCTAGCAACAACCAAAGGACCAAGGCCATCACCTATTGGACTTCCCTCAGCAAATGCTTTTGCTGCATGATAGTAGGCTTTAGCCATACTTAATACTAAACCCAATTGCATTGAAATTTGAAGAAGTAAAATCATTGATTTGGATTTCTTTCCTAATATGAGAAAATGTCTAATTAACCTGTAAATAGAATCTATGGCCATTGTGGCTTCCACAAGATTTTCTAAATTAAATCTTTGAACATTATCCGCTAGGGGCGCTAACAGTTCAACTTCTTCTTTAAACCGAAAATCCCGAGCATCAACAACATGGTCAAATTTAGGGATAACGCCATATGGATCAAGCGAAACAGGAGGTATGGTAACAAACGTAATGAATTCTTCAAGTTCAAGCATCAAATCTTTTTGAGTTTTCTTTTTATCAGCAAATTCCTTAAAATTACTAACCAAAATTTCTTTACATTCATCATTCCATTTTTTCAACTTGGCTAAGCCGGTTTGTATTTCTTTGGATGCTTTCCATCCTTGGAGTTTTTGGCCGTAAAACATTGAAACAAAAATCAGAACAAAGAATAACAAATTTAGAATTAGAGATATTGGATCGGTGCTTTGACTTCCACCTAATTGAGCAATGTTATACATTTTTTATCAAAATTTAAGTCTTATTGATATCTTAAATCTATTAAGTTTTGATAATAATAAAATTTATTTATTCTTTTCTATTATAAAGCATATATAACAAGAAATTTGGACATTTTCTATGATCGAAGAAGAAGACGATGAGGACATTCTAAAAAAAGGAATTACGAGTAAGAGTGTCCTAAAAAATCTAATTTCAATAACCTTTATCATTGTAGGAGCAATTTTTATTTATAGCGGGATAGGTGACCCAGTTTTAAGTTGGGCACTTGGTTTTATTCTGATTTGTTTTGGAGCTACAGTGATTCAATGGGTAAAAAGTCCAGTAGAACCTATAAGGCAAACGTTAACGATCTTAATCTGTAGTTTATGTGGAATTACAAAAGTTCGGAACTATGAGAAAGGAGATTTTGTATATCGAAAATTGGGTAAATGTGGAGATTGTAACGAATCAATGGAAGTTAGCCAAATCTATTCTGTAAGATTGAAAAAACCAACCGAATCCAATAAAAAAGTCGAAGATAAGAAAGAAGAGCAAAAATTTAAAGAATAAATAGATCTATTTATCATATACTAAGGTGTTTTCTGATTCTAAAGAAAGTTGGGATGGGTGGAACTTTCGATCATCTTCATGAAGGACATAAATTTTTAATAAGAACTGCTTTATCTATTTCTGAAACAGTTGAAATCGGATTAACTACTCAGAAACTCTTAGAAACTAAGAAATATTATTCAAAATTAGAAGATTACAAAACCAGACAAGAAAAACTGAAAGATTTTGTAAAATCTTTTACTGATTTAGAAAGAATTAACGTAGTTGAAATAAAGGATTGGGATGATATGAATAGATACGCTCAAGATCCTGAATATGAGGGATTAGTTTTAAGCCAAGAGACTTATGATAACGCATTAAAGTTAAATGATGAAAGAGAAAATAAAGGTTTAAAACCTCTAATTTTAATCGTTATACCTCTTATTAAAGATGGAATGGATAAAAAAATTAGTTCCACGTCTATTCGAGCAAATATAGACTAGTAAAATTTTTTAGGTATGAATTATATTTAGTTAATAGCAATTTATAAAAGCTTGAGAAGAGATTCCTATGCGGTTATCAAAAAATAATCGGGTTAAAAATAGTCTCATTCAAGCATTGTTTTTCTTCGATTTCTTTAATTAACCAAGGGATTAATTATTTCAATTGTATTCTGATCTCTTGGCTTCGGAATCAAATTTCTCTCATGTTATTTAATACTGATTTTTTAAAACTCTAAGAGTTAGACAATTATTCTATTTCAAGATAGAGCAAATTCAAACGATTTGATTCACGAAAGATTTAAATACATATAAGATTTTAAAAATAATAACGAAACAATAAAAAATGAAAGTTGTAGTTTATGACAATCAAACTTAAAAAAGAGACAATTGAAATTCTAGAAGTGATAAAAAAGAAGCGATCAAATATAGAAGCTAATAATCTAGCAAAAGAAATGGATTTAGATTATATTGTATTAATGTCTGCTGTAAATGAATTAATCGATAATAAATTAGGAGGGTTTGAAGAAGAGGAGATTCATCAGATATCCTTAAATGATGAGGGTATAGAGTATTTAGAAAAAGGATTACCTGAACGAAGATTATTAAACATATTGTTAAAAGACAATTTAAAAGAAATTACTAAAGAAGAGTTATTAAAACGTTCAAACTTAACTCAATCTATTTTCTATATCGGTATTTCTAATTTAAAGAAAAATAAATGGGTAACACAGAGTAAAGCTACCGGAGACGATAAATTATTTGTTATTATCGATGATTTTCCTCAAAGTAAACTCGAATTATTTCTAGAAAAATTTAAAGAAAATTCAGTAATGGATCATTCTTCATTATCTATTGATGATCTAAAATTAGTAGATAGTTTGAATAAAAGAAAACTCATTAAAAAGACTAGGAGAACTCAAAGGATTATATTTCTAACTAATAAAGGGGAAAAAATCTCTCTTTCTGAGATAGAAGAGTTAAAGCAAGTGAGTAAGATTACACCTGAAATGCTAAGTTCAGGAAGTTGGCGAAGTTATGACTTAAAACCTTTTGATGTCACTAAACCAGGGCCCCTCTTAAAGGCTGGAAAAATCCATCCATTAGTAAACTTAATTAATGAAATAAGAGAAATCTTTTTATCCATGGGTTTTACTGAAATAAGAGGACCAATTATTGAAAGTGCATTTTATAATTTCGATGCGTTATTTCAACCTCAAGATCATCCTGCACGTGAAATGCAAGACACATTTTACTTGAATAATCCCAAAACTGCAAAATTGCCAGATAAAGACAGAGTATTAGCTGTACAAGAAACACATGAAAATGGGGGAGATTCAGGTTCTTTAGGATGGGGGTATAAATGGGATGTTAACAATGCTAAAAAGACGGTTTTGAGGACTCATACAACCGCAACAACTATGAGAAGGCTAGCTCAATTTTATAAAGAAAATGATAAAGTCCCTGTAAAGGTGTTTTGCATTGATAGAGTCTTTCGAAATGAAAAGGTTGATAAAACACATTTAGCAGAATTTACTCAATTAGAAGGAATTGTTATTGATGATAATGTTACGTTGTGTGATTTAATCGGCTTACTCTCAGAATTTTACAGAAAAATGGGATTCAAGAAAATAGTTACTCGACCCGGTTTTTTTCCCTATACAGAACCTTCAATGGAAGTTTCAGTTTATTATGATAAATTAAGTCAATGGTTGGAAATGGGAGGATCGGGGATATTTAGACCTGAAGTAACATACCCCTGGGGAATTAAAGAACCAACTCGAGTTTTAGCATGGGGTCAGGGGCTTGAAAGAATTGCGATGGCATATTATGGTAGAGAGGACATACGAGATTTTTATATTAATCCACTAAAATGGTTAAGACAACAGTCTTATCTTAAATGAGGTGAAAAATTTGCCGACAATTGAATTAAAATTAGATAGATTAGAAAAATTGGTTGGAAGAAAATTAAATATAAAGGAGTTAGAATATGATTTACAATGGATTAGCTTAGATTTAGATGATATCAACGAAGAGGAACAAAAGGTAAAGGTGGAATATAGCCCAAATAGACCCGATTTTTCAAGTCCTGAAGGTATAGCTAGAGCTCTCCAAGGATATTATGAAATTGAAGTTGGTCTTCCTTCATATAATATTTCTCCAGGAAACATATCACTTATTGTAGATCCAAGTGTGAAAAAAGTACGACCATATATAGTCTGTGGTGTTATTCGAGATATTGATTTGGATGAAGAAGAAGTTGCTACTCTAATGAATATTCAAGAACACTTACATTGGGCTGTTGGAAGAGATAGAAAAAAGGTGGCAATTGGAGTTCACGATTTAGATAAAGTAATTCCCCCATATAAATATACAGCAATAAAACCTGATTCGATTAGCTTTACTCCCCTTCATGGAGATGGTTATCCTATGAATTTGGAGGAAATTTTGTTGTTACATGAAAAGGGAATCGAATATGCTCATATTTTAGAAGGGAAAGAAGTGTACCCTATCATCCTTGATAGTAAAAATAAGGTATTATCCTTCCCACCTATTATAAATGGTGAACTTACTACGGTGACTGATGATACAAAAAATTTATTCTTAGACTTAACTGGTACAGATTTTAAAGCAGTAAATTTAGCATTAAATATCTTATCTACAACACTATCGGATATGGGAGCAAAAATTGAGAGTGTTAAAGTGAATTATGAAGGAGAGAGAGAAATCTTGACTCCAAATTTAGAACCTACAAAATGGGAAGTTAATATTGATTATATTAACAATGTAATTGGATTAAATTTATCCATTTCAGAAATGATAAAGTGTTTTAAGAAAATAAGAATGAATGCTGAAAAATCAAAAAAAAGTGGTTTTTTAGATATTTTAGTACCTGCATATAGAGGAGATTTAAAGCATCCAGTAGATTTTACTGAAGAATGTGCTATAGGGTATGGGTACTTTAATTTACCTTTAACAATACACCTAGGTGGTATAGGTCAGTATCATCCTATTCAAGATTATTCAAACAGAATAAGAAAGATTATGATAGGGGCAGGATATTTAGAAGTTCTAAACTTCATTCTTGCTAGCTCTGAAAAACAATTTAACTATATGAAACAAAAAGCGAATATGAAAGAAATTGTTGAGATTGCAAATCCGGTCTCAAAAGAGTATAATACAACTAGAACAAAATTACTCCCCAAATTAATGGATACATTACTTTTAAATAGGTCGGAGGAGAAACCAATTAGAATTTTCGAAGTCGGTGATGTTCTTTTAATAGATAAAAAGGAAGAAACGGGAACAAAAAGAGAGATCCATTTATCTGCTGTATCGTATCATGAAAATGCAGATTATACAGAACTTAAGTCTACTTTAGATTTCATAATGACCTCACTTGGATGTTATGTTGATTATGAAGTAAGACCTGGGAAAAATTCAAGCTACATCGAGGGAAGATATGGAGAAATTTATTTAAACAATAGGATTATTGGTGAAATTGGTGAATTGCATCCAGAAGTTTTGTTAAATTTTAAGTTAGAATTTCCTGTTGGGGCAGTGGAATTAAACGTTGAAAAAATATTTGATTAGGTAAAATCTTAAATTAGAGATATAAGCAATAATCGCGAGGATTTTTAGATGAATGAACAAAATAATTTAGACAAAGAATTAAGAAAATTAAGAGAAGATATCAACAAAATAGACGATGATCTTTTAGATCTATTAAATAAACGGGGAAAAAGTGTAATTCAAATAGGAAATCTTAAAAAAAAATTAAATCTAAAGGTTTTTCAACCACAAAGAGAAAAGGAAGTTATTGATAGATTAAAAAATAAATCAAGTACTTTTAAAGATACAAGTATAGAAGCAATTTGGGAAGAAATCATGGGGGCCAGCAAATTAATTCAAGGGTTGAAAAATCGAGTTGGGTATCTAGGACCAAATGGAACCTTTACCCATCAAGCAGCTCTTGAATATTTTCCGAAAGCAGGTTCAGAATTCATACCATGTAATAATCCATCAGATATATTTGAAAAGATTGAAAAAGATTTAGTTGATTTTGCGGTCATTCCCATTGAAAATAGCCTTCAAGGCACCGTTAGAGAAACCCTTGATTTGTTAATCGAGAAAAATGTTATCATTTATGGGGAAATAGAGTTAAGAATTATTCAAAATCTACTTGCTTTGGAAACTTCCGAGATATCTAAAATTAAAAACATAATTTCCCATCCCCAAGCCTTTGCTCAGTCAAGAGCTTGGATTAAAGCGAATTTCCCAAAAATTACTTTGATTAGTGTAAATTCTACGGCTGAGGCTACCAAAAGAGTTAGAGAATTAAACGATGAATCATATGCAGCAATAGGGACTGAATTTTCAAGTCATATTTATAATTTAAAAATATTGAGTTCTAATATTGAAGATAGTAGTTTAAATTTTACCAGATTTCTAATTATTTCTAAACGAGTAAATGAACAGAAAAAGGGAAAAATCAAGACCTCAATAGTTTTTGTTACAAAACATACTCCTGGATCATTATATCGAGTACTAAAGATTTACTCAGATGCAAATATTAATTTACTAAAGATAGAGTCTCGTCCCCGTAGGAAAGGTCGATGGGAGTACATCTTTCTAATGGATTTTGAAGGTGATAAAGACGATCCAAAAATGATTGAAATTATCGAAAAAATGAATGATAATGTGATTTGGTATAAAATATTAGGATCTTATCCTATGGTAGAATAAAAAGATATATTCTTGGATTTGAATAACTTTTTTACTTATTAACAAAAAATATAATAATATACTTTTTTCACATAAAGCTTTCAAATATTTTTATTATTATTGAGATTTAGAAACACAAAAATTGGTTTTTATTAGATGGTTGGGAATATTAGATTTGATGGACGAAAGTTTAACGAGTTAAGAAAAACTACGATAGAAAGGAATTATCTTAAGTATCCAGAAGGGTCTGTATTAATAACGCAAGGAAACACAAAAATTATAGTAACCGCATCAGTGATGGAGTCAGTTCCGCGATTTTTAGCTGATACAGGAACAGGATGGATTACAGCAGAATATTCAATGTTACCAAGGGCGACTCATACTAGAAATAAAAGAGATACAAATAGAGGTAGATCACAAGAGATTCAAAGGTTAATTGGAAGAAGTTTACGTGCGGCGTTTAATTATGAGAAACTAGGTGAGAGAACAATAAGAATTGATTGCGATGTGATACAAGCTGATGGAGGTACTAGATGTGCGGCAATAACTGGAGCATTCGTTGCAGTCTTTGATGCAATGAATTATCTATATAATGAACAACTACTTTATGATTTTCCTGATTATAAAGTTTTAGCAGCGATTTCATTGGGAATTAAGGATGGTC
>Ga0209976_10000461_pt1 | contig 27448 bp, 27 predicted proteins | sample SumtaG_FD_182806 | JGI IMG/M metagenome (GOLD analysis project Ga0209976, IMG submission 182806) | Deep subsurface microbial communities from Indian Ocean to uncover new lineages of life (NeLLi) - Sumatra_00157 metaG (SPAdes) (version 2) | ecosystem: Environmental > Aquatic > Marine > Oceanic >...
TTCTACCTCTATTTCTTTACCTATCCATTTTTTGTATCTCTTATCTTTTGGATTAACCGCTATGGCCGTATCTCCAAACTTGGTTTCCGGCCTGACCGTTGCCAAAGTAAACGGCCCATACTTCATATAATAAAGCGGAGTTTTTCTCTCCACATGCTTGATCTCCAGATTAGAAAAAGCTGTTCCACAACTGGTACAGTAGTTCACCAGTTGCAGATCTCTATAAACCAATCCATCTTTATCAAGCTCCACAAAAGTATCTAAGACCAACTCCACCACCTCTTTATCTAAAGTGAACTTCTTCCTGCTCCAATCCGCCGTCGCCCCCAACTTCTTCATCTGATCAAATATGATATTTGAATTTTCTTGTACATAATCCCAGATCATTTTAAACAACGCTTCTCTCTTAAAATCAAATCTTGATTTGCCTTTCTTTTTTAGTCTTTTTTCAAACACATACTGAGTCTCAATGCCTGCGTGATCAAACCCCGGTAGCCATAAAGCCGCCTTACCCTGCATCCGCTGATAGCGAATCAGAATATCTTCCAGCGTCACAAACATCGCATGTCCTACATGTAAAGGGTCATTAGCATTTGGCGGCGGCATGATAATACAATAAGGTTCTCCCTTATCAGCCGGCTTAAACGCCCTCGACTTCTTCCATTGCTGGTAAATCTTATCCTCAAACTCTTTTGCTTTGTATTGCTTGTCCATCAGTAAAATTCTATCACATCTGGCAGAATGCCCCCAAATCTGCTTTAATGGTTTTATGGTAATTCTTGGGGTTGATCCTGGCACTGCCCGTCTGGGTTGGGGGATTGTTAAGTCTGAAAAAGGTAGCCAAACAGTTGGCGCTTATGGCTGTTTGGAAACCAAAAAAACTAAAGCAGAATCTGTCCGTTTAAAAGAACTCTTTGATCAGTTCACCCGGCTTCTTAAAAAACTCAAGCCCGACGCTGTTGCCATCGAAGACATCTTTTTTTTCAAAAACCAAAAAACTGTGATCCAAGTCAGCCAGGCTAGGGGAGTCATCTTACTTGCCGTCCAACTTCAAAACATGCCTGCTTTTTCTTACTCACCCCTCCAAGTCAAGATGGCTGTTACCGGCTACGGCCGGGCTGACAAACGCCAAGTTCAGCAAATGACCAAATCCATTCTTAAACTGCCCGTCATCCCTAGACCTGACGACACTGCCGACGCCCTCGCTGTCGCCCTAACCCATGCCTTTACCCATAAAATGAAAAGTAGGTTAAAATAACCTTATGATCGGCTCACTTACTGGCAAACCCACCGCCCACCACCCTGGTGCCATAGTTTTAAAGGTTAGGGGAGTCGGCTACAAAGTTTTTGTTCCCCCTTCTGTTCCTCAAAAACTTCTTAAACAACCCTCAGTCACTCTTTTTACCCACACCCATGTCCGCGACGATACCCTTGATCTTTATGGTTTTCAATCTTTAGCAGAACTTCAATTATTTGAACTGATCATTTCTATCTCCGGCATTGGTCCCAAAATCGCTATTGTCCTGCTTGACCAAGGGGTTGATTCTATCAACTCAGCCATTTCCAAGGCTGACGTTGATTTCTTCACCTCCATCCCCAGACTCGGCAAAAAAAACGCTCAAAAAATCATCATTGAGCTCAAACCTAAACTAACTGATCTTCAAGACCTTGATTTAGCCGGCGACTCACCCGAAAAACTCGAGACTTTAGACGCCCTTATCGGCCTTGGTTTTACCAAAAAAGAAGCCCGCCTGGCTCTTAAAAACATTGATCCCGACCTTCCTTTAGAAGCTAAAATTACTCAAGCAATTAAAAATCTTGGCAAAAAATGAGCCCTTCAAAAAAAATCTCCCCCAACCTCCGGGCCTCCACCTGGAATGAGTTTATCGGTCAAGGCAAGATCAAAAAAGCCTTAAGAGTTACTTTATCAGCTGCTAAAAAACGCCATGAAGCCCCTGAACATATTCTTCTTTATGGCCCTCCTGGTTTAGGCAAAACCACCCTAGCTCATTTAATTGCTAAGCAAATGAACGTTAATATTCGTTCTTCTTCTGGCCCGGCCATTGAGCGCGCCGGTGATCTCGCCTCCATCCTCACCAACCTTGAGGACAACGACATCTTTTTTGTTGACGAAATTCATCGCCTTACTAAAGTGGTTGAAGAAACTCTTTATCCGGCCATGGAAGATTATCACTTAGACATTGTTGTTGGCCAAGGCCCATCTGCTCGCACTCTTAAACTCGACCTTCCCAGATTTACCCTTATCGGCGCCACCACCAGGATCGGCCTCATTGCCGCCCCTCTCAGAGATCGCTTTGGCATTATCCATCGCCTTACCTTTTACGAACCCGAGGATCTGGTTGATATCCTCAGAAATGCCGCCCAAAAACTAAAAATCAAACTCACTCCTCCGGTGGCTCAAAGTCTTGCCCGTCGCTCCCGCGGTACTCCCAGAATCGCCTTAAAACTACTTAAACGCTGTCGCGACATGGCCCAGATAAAAGGGGAGTCAGGCATTACCAACCAAGTCTTAAAACAATCACTTCAATTACTTGAAGTCGACAAACAAGGCTTAGATGCCAATGACAGAAGGCTCTTAAAAGCTCTTATCATCAGATACCAAGGTGGTCCTGTTGGCCTCGAAACCCTAGCTGCCACCATCGCTGAGGAAAAAGACACCCTTGAAGAAGTTATCGAACCCTATCTTCTCCAAATCGGCTTCCTCAAGCGATCCCACCGTGGTCGTCTGGCCACTCCCAAAGCCTTCGCCCATTTTAAAAAGCCAGTCCCCAAAGCCATCCAGCAAAACTAATCTAGTTAAAAGCTTGATATATCAACCTAATCTACCCACCAGTCCCTCGCAAAAACACCGCTTGCCAAGGCTGAAAACTCGAATAAAAAGTTCTTTCTTGTAACATCTCACCCCCTCGTACCACCTTCCAATCAAAAGCTGTTTTCGCCCCCCAAGCAGACCAGTCTATCTGTTTAATTACTCCTACTTTTAAAGTCGGATCATCCTGGTATAAAGGCTCTGGCGGCGCTGACTGCCCCCATATTCTTGCATTACTAATCGTTGCCACCCGGCCATCACTGGTTCCATAAATCTCTATCTTCAGGTAATTAGTGCCTGTATTAGCATAAGTCTGGATCAGGATATGGGCTGATGTATCATTTTTAAACTTTAAATCCGGACTCGGCTCATATACCGTCGCATCAATCCCTGCCGGCGAGTTTTGTTCGTAATATGCTACCCGGTAAGCATGGGCCCGTCTCTCCACAATCGGCAAGCCCGCCTTTAAAGCCGCCCTAAAAAACGTCGTTGATACCTGGCATACACCCCCTCCATCCCCCAAGACAGTCCGTCCTCCTTTAATAATATATGCTTGTCGATAACCAGTTGCTGGCGAAACATCTCCCAGCGCTCGATTAAACGAAAACACCTCTCCTGGCGCCAGCAAAATCCCATTTAACTTAGCCGCTGTCAAGGCAATATTATGCTCCCTTGAAGCAATCGACCCATGAAACGTCGATTCTCCTTTACCCAATAATTCTTTAATTCCTAAATCATTCACCTCTTCAGTCTTAATCTTTGGCTCACTTGTCATCAGCACTAACTCAACTGTTTCTGTTTTGTTTACCTCTTCTTCTACCATTTCCTCCATTGGACTCGCTCCTGCTTCCAGTTTTTCTAAACCTACTTTGATTGACTCCCTCGCTTTTTCCTCATCTAGTTTTAATCCTTGTAATGCCGGCTTAAACTCCACTACCCGTTTTCCATCAAACTGAAAGACTGCATTCTGTGCCGGTCGATCAATCTCTGCCGCCAAACTCATTGACAAACTAGCAATTTTTTCCTCATCAAACCCGCCATGAAAACTGATCAAGTCCAATATATTCTGTCCTTTTAATTTCCTCTGCCAGGAATCATACCCTAAAACCAACTCTTTATCTTTTAATTTTTCTGCTCTCTCTTGAGTATTTTCAAACTCTTTTGCGCTTATCTTTACCTCAGTAATACTGGTTGATATCTCAATCTCTCCAAACCTTAAACGGCCAATGTTATCAAGGATTTCTTGATGTAACTGAGCTTTATTTACCCACCGGCCATTTTTTCCAGGCATTAACTTAATCTGCCCATCTTCACTTAACTCCAGCATCGGTTCAATCGTCGGTTCCTCTACCTGTGCCACCACCAAGTTTATCTTTTCCATCATTACCTTTCTCTCATAATCAAACTTCATCGCTAAATTATTACTCTGCCGCCATAAATTCCATCTCACTCTCATATCTGCCATCAACCCCCCACCTCTGCCTTGTAAAAATGCTTCTTGAGCCGTTGCCGGCACATCATAAGCAATTTTTAAATCACTTAGATTTATTGGCCATGTTTGATTCCCAAAACTTAACTCCATCATCGGCAGTCTATCCGGCAAGTACCTTACCAGTCGTCCCTCTGCCTCAGTTATTGTCAAGTTCGACAAATCTATATTTCCCACCATTACTTTAGGAAACACTTTCTGCCTGTAAGCCAGGTGATAAGTAAAAACCAATAACCCTGCTACAACTACCATCACTCCCATTCCCACCACCAACAATTTAGTTACTGGTTTTTTCCATAATTCTTTAAGAAACTTAGCTTTTTTCTTGACAGTATTGCTTAACATAAGAGGTCTTTGTTAAGATGATATCATAACATATGGTCGACACCCCCCAAGATCCTACCAGCTCTTCACCACCATCACCCGCAGATACCCCCCCTAGTGAAGCCAGTCCGCCCCCCTCGCCCCCCAAGGAATCTCCTCCGTCTGTAACCACCGAACCCCCTTTTCCCATCCAAACCCCGGATTCTACTCAAGCTCCTCCCTCAGAGGCTATTCCTCCACCACCCATTCCTCCCCCTCCTCCCCCAGAGCCTGGCGAACCAGCTACGCCTTCTGGTCCGCCTGCCGAAATAGTCGAACCTTTATTTAAACGCCTTTTACCCTTGATCATCGGCGTAGGCGTTGTTATCTTAATTATTCTTTTAGTTGTTAAAGTCATTCTTCCTAAGTTTCAAAAATCCAAACAACCTGAAACAGTCACTCTTAAATATTGGGGTTTATGGGAACCAGAAAACATCATTTCTCAAATCATTAAAGACTACCAGACTGATAATCCCCATGTCACCGTTCAATACACCCGCCAATCTTCCAAGGACTATCGTGAACGTCTTCAGTCTGCTTTTGCTCGCGATGATGGTCCTGACATCTTCCGCTGGCACAATACCTGGCTACCCATGCTTAAAAACGATCTTAGCCCTGTACCTGACAGTATTTATTCTTCCGGCGACTTTGCTACCATCTTTTACCCCATTGTCAAAGAAGATGTTTTTTCCGGCAATAGTTACTATGGCATTCCTCTAGAATTTGACGCCCTAGCCCTATATATCAACCAGGATATCTTTGCTACCAACTCCAATCTTAAAATCCCCACCACTTGGGATAACCTCCGCCAAACCGCTTTTAAACTCAAGCAAACAAACCCCGCCACTAAAAAACTCATTCGTGGTGGTGTTGCTCTCGGTACCACCAACAACGTTGATCATTTCTCCGACATTTTAGGCTTAATGATTCTTCAAAATGGTGGTGATCCCGCCAAACCTGATGAGGATACCGTCACTTCCGCCATGAAGTTTTATACCCTCTTTTCCACTCAGGATAAATCTTGGAGTGAAAGCCTACCCAACTCTACCTACGCCTTTGCTACTGAAAAAGTTGCCATGATCATTGCTCCTTCCTGGCGAGCTTTGGAGATAAAACAGCTTAATCCTCAGCTTAACTTTAAGCTTTACCCAGCCCCTCAACTACCCGGCACCAATATTAGCTGGGCCACCTATTGGATAGAAGGAGTTTCTAAAAAATCTCAAAATTCTCAAGCCGCCTGGGCATTCATCAAATACCTCAGCTCCAAAGAAGTTTTAACCAAAATGTACAATCTCGCTTCCCAAACTCGCCTCTTTGGTGAGCCCTACCCTCGTCAAGATATGGCTAGTGATCTCCAAGAAGATCCGTTCGTTGGCGCTGTTCTTTCTCAGGCTCTCTCCGCTCAATCTTGGCCCATGGCTTCCCGCACCTTTGACAATGGTTTAAATGATAAAGTCATCAAATATTACCAAGACGCCATTAACTCCTATCATCAAAACATTGCCGAGAAAAACATCACCGAAGCTCTCTCTCAAGGCGTTAGCCAAATTCTCTCCCAATATGGCCTGACCACCAGTCAATAATCATGACCCGCGCTAAACAGGCTGTTCTCAAGACCCTCGTCTACGCTGATGTTTTTAACTACCCTTTAACTAAGACAGAAATTAAAAAATGGTTGATTTGGGAACACCCCTCTACTCCATCCTCAATAGACTCTGCCTTAAAAGCTTTTCCTAAAACCAACCACCACTATCACCTTAAATCCCGCCAATCCATCACCAGCATTCGCCGCCAGCGCCAGCGCTTTAGCCAATTAAAGTGGCAGCTTGCCCGTCGCGCTAGCCGCTGTCTCAAACTCATTCCTTTCATTAAATTAATCGCTGTCACCGGCGCTCTGACCATGAATAACTCTGACAAGAATGATGACATCGATCTCATCATTATTACCTCCCCAAATCGTCTCTGGCTCACCCGGATATTTTCCGTTCTTCTCCTCGAACTTCTTCATCTCCGCCGCCGGCCACAAGACAGACATACTGCCAACAAAATCTGCCTTAACCTTTTTTTAGACGAATTCTCTCTCAAACTTCCGCCCTCACAACGCCATCTCTACACTGCCCATGAAATCTGCCAGATCAAATCCTTGTTTGATAAGGGAAACACCTACCAAAAGTTCCTCAATGCCAACTCTTGGGTTAAAAATTACCTCCCCAATGCCGTCGAAATTCCTCAACTCAAACCTTCTTCTTTCAAACAGACTAATCCTCCCTTACTTGAAACTCTTGCCTACAAATTTCAGCTTTATTACATGAGGAAAAAACGCACCCGCGAACACATCACTCCCCACAGTGCCTTTTTCCACCCTCGGCCAACCAGCCAGATTATTCTCAAAAAATACCACCAAAAACTCAAATCCCTCATATGACTAAAATAATTGATCTTAAAGACTTAATCACTAAAATCTCTCCCCACCAAAAGATTGTCTTAGCCACCGGTGTCTTTGACATTCTTCACTCTGAGCATGAAAAATTTCTCCAAGCTGCCAAAAAACAAGGCGATCTCCTTCTCGTTGGTCTCGAATCAGATGATCGCGTCAAACAACTCAAAGGCTCCTATCGTCCTCTCAACCCCATCAAAACCCGCCTTCAAAACCTCGCCGCCCTCGATCTAGCTGATTATGTTTTCGTCTTACCAGAAGACTTTGATCACCTCCAGCAACATGAAGTCCTCATCCAGCAGCTTCACCCCCACATCTTGGCTGTTTCTTCCCAAACTCCTCACCAGTCTCAAAAACAAAAAATCATGGCCAAATATGGTGGCCAACTTAAAGTGGTTTTACCTCATAATCCTCAAATTTCCACCTCCAAACTGATTAGGGTAAAATAAATTCATGGCTACCGGCTACTCGCTTGGCAGATAACCAAACCATAATTTCCCCCTTGACAATTCCGGTCTCCTTTCATAGAATAGCACTTGCTATCAACGAGTGATAGTCCTTTTTGTTAATAAATCATAAAATTTCAAGGAGAAAAAATGGCAAAACCTAAACTACAACCTACCGCCGGTTACATCTTAGTCAAACCGGTTCAGCTTCAAAAAAAGACCACTTCTGGTATTTATCTGCCTGATTCCCATGACGAAAAACCTCAACAAGCCAAAGTTATTGCCACCGGCCCTGATGAAATCACTGATTCTGGCGCCAAAAAAACCGCCCCTTGTCAAAAAGGCGACCTCATTATCTACAAAAAATGGGGTGGCAACGAAGTCAAACTCGGCATCGGCGACAAAGAAGAACTCTTATTTATCGAATTCAAAGACGTTTTAGCTGTTGTTAAATAAAAGGAGATATATGGCAAAACAATTACTTTTCTCAGAAGAAGCCCGTCAAAAGCTTCTCAAAGGCGTTAATATTCTATCCAAAGCAGTCGTTACTACTCTCGGTCCCAAAGGCAGAAACGTTGCCTTAGACAAAAAATGGGGTGCTCCCAGCATTGTTCATGACGGCGTTACCGTTGCCAAAGAAATCGAGCTCGAAGACCCCTTTGAAAACATGGGTGCCCAACTCATCAAAGAAGCTGCCTCCAAGACCAATGATGTTGCTGGCGATGGCACCACCACCTCCACTCTTCTAGCTCAAGCCATTGTGACCAAAGGCCTCAAAAACATCACCGCCGGCGCCAACCCCATGCTCATGAAAAAGGGCATTGATAAAGGCGTTACCGCTGTTGTTAATCAGATCGGAAAAATGGCCAAACCCGTTAAAGGCAACCAGGAAATCTCCCAAGTAGCCACCATCTCCTCAGCCGATGAAGCTATCGGTGCCAAGATCGCCGAAGCCTTAAAAATGGCCGGCCGTGATGGCGTGGTCGAAGTCGAGGAATCCAAAGGCTTTACCATGTCCATTGATCACAAAGAAGGCATGGAGTTCGACAAAGGCTTTGCCTCTCCTTACTTTGTCACCAACCCTGACAAAATGGAAGCCGAGATAGAAGATCCTCTTATTCTCATTACCGACCAAAAAATCGCTGCTGTCTCTGACTTCCTTCCTTTCCTGGAAAACATCGTCAAAGTCTCCAAAAACATCGTCATCATTGCCGATGAAATTGAAGGCGAAGCTCTGGCTACCCTGGTAGTCAACAAACTCAGAGGCGCCTTCAACATCTTAGCTGTCAAAGCCCCTGGCTTTGGTGATCGTCGCCAAGCCATGCTTGAGGATATTGCTATCCTTACCGGTGCCTCAGTCATCTCTGAAGAAACCGGCAGAAAGCTTGATTCAGTCACCGTCGAAGACTGTGGTAAGGCTGAAAAAATCTGGGCTGACAAAGACAACTGCCGTATTATCGGTGGCAAGGGCAGCAAAAAAGCCATCAACGCTCGGGTTGCTTCCATAAAACAAGAGTTAGACAGAACCGAATCAGAGTTCGACCAAGAAAAACTCCAAGAAAGACTGGCCAAACTAGCCGGTGGAGTAGCTGTCATCAATGTCGGTGCTGCCACTGAAATAGAGCTCAAAGAAACTCAAGAAAGAGTCAAAGACGCTGTTGAAGCCACCAAAGCCGCCATTGAAGAGGGTATTGTCCCTGGTGGTGGTGTCACCATGCTGAGAGCTATAAAAGCTTTAGACACCGTTAAACCAGACAACGAAGACGAAAAAGTCGGCCTCGACATCCTCAGATATGCCCTCAGACAGCCAGTCAGGCTCCTGGCAGACAACTCCGGTGCTGACGCTGGCTGGGTAGTCAAAAAAGTCGAAGCCGGCACCAAAGACTTTGGTTTTAACTGTTTAACCATGAAGTTCGGCTCCATGCTTAAACAAGGCATTCTAGATCCCGCCAAAGTCGTCCGCAGTGCCCTTCAAAACGCTGCCTCAGTTGCCGGCATGATCCTCACCACCGAAGTTACTATTACCGATCTTCCTGAAAAAGAGGAAGACAAGACTCCGGTCCCCACAGGTGGTATGCCCGGCGGTATGGGGATGTAAAGCTCATTAAAACTGAATTCAAACCCCGACATTACGTCGGGGTTTTTGGTAAAATAACCTCATGCTCAAACTCAAAAAATACCAGCAATACTTTCTCAGCCTTATAGCCTCCCTCGGTCTTCTTCTCATCGGCGCTGCTATCTTAGCCATCTCTCTTTTCTCTGCCAACCGCCAGCAAGCCGCCAACATTCAACAAATCTCTTCAGAACTCATCACTGCCTACACCAACCCCGTAGAAGAAACCGCTCCAGCTCAGGAAACCCAGCCAACCTATCTTGTCAGCGACGTTATTGACGGCGACACCATCAAGCTTGCCACCGGTGATACTGTCAGATACCTCGGCATCGACACTCCTGAATCAGTTGACTCTAAAAAGGGGACTCAGTGCTATGGTCAGGAGGCCGCTGACTACAACCGCCAGCTGGTTGAGAACCAGGAAGTTACTCTGGAAAAAGATGTTTCTGAAACCGACCAATTCGGCCGCCTCCTCCGCTACGTCTATCTTAACGACCTTATGATTAATCAAAAACTCATCCAAGAGGGTTATGCCCTAATTTCCACTTATCCACCTGACGTCAAATACCAAGAATTGTTTTTAACTGCTCAACAACAGGCTAGAGCCAATAATCTCGGCCTCTGGGTTGACTGCCCAGTTACTTCCCCTGCGCCAACAGCGGACTAAACTCCGGCAAAACCAGGCTAGGATTAATCGTCCTGCCATCCTCATAAATCTCCAAGTGTAAGTGTGGTCCGGTTGTCCAGCCAGTCATCCCCACAGTTCCGATCTCCTGACCTCTATTCACCATCTCACCCTCAATTACCCTAATATCCCTCAGGTGAGCATACCTGGAACTTAAGCCATTTTCATGTTCAATCACCACTGTATGTCCCCAGCCCAGTCTCCACAAACTAGATTCCTTCACAATACCTTTATCAATCGGCTTAATCAATGTTCCCACCGGCGCCAAGATGTCTATCCCTCTATGAAAACCACCAAATCCACCAGCCAGTACTCCTTCTAAAGGCTTCTCTAGGGTTGTTTCTGTTACCACCTCTATGTCAGGGGTAACCAAGATAGTCTCATCAACCGCTAACTCATTAGCCGCCACCATATTGGTAATCAATCCTGACAACGTCAACATCAAAGCTAATCCTACCCCCACAAATCGTTTTGTTTTTTTACTCTCCAACGCCTTTCCAAAGAACTTTGACCACGGATGACTTGGCACCCTTCCTCGTTTTCTTGGCGCAAACACCAGATAAACCTGATAAGGCAGCATTAATACCCCGAGAATCACTGACCAGAAGACCAGCACAGACCAACTGATCAACAACTTCAGGATTGTCTTGGAAACCTTTAAATACGAAAAACCTAAAACAAAGTTTCGTCTCATCATGCGGCCATACAGCCGCCATGTTTTTGTTTAACTTGCTAGTCCCGATTTAATCGGGAACAACTCTTGATTAATCACCTTAAGGAATTAATCTTAAGCTGTGTTCTCTGGTTAAAGAGATCTTTAAATTAAACACCCTCGGCAGAACCAAGGGAATAAAAAAATCCTCCATTTCGGAGGAACACAGTATCCTATCACGAAATCCTATAATGTCAAGTTAACCACTCTCAGGGCACTTGACAATTACCAATATCTGCAGCCGGCACTTGAGGGATTTCAACCGAGGCACTCTGGTTATTTTTACTAAAAGTCATTTGTGGTGAGCCGACAGATGGATCCGCTTTGTAGCCATACGGTGACTGAACTGAAACTTCAAAAGTCCTTGATTCATTCCCCTTTATGGTATAGCCAAGACTAAACTCTCCATTGCTATTAGAATGTTCTTGTTTTAGTACAACAAAGTTTTCCCAGAGGGTTACTTCTGCACTAACATCCAAATTAGCCTCTCCATTATCTCTGCTACCATTACAGTTATGGTCTTTATAGATTTGGCCAGTAATCGATATATTTATATCTTCAATTCTATGAAACTGAAACTGCCTTGAGTAAATTATTGATTCATCTCCGAACGAATTTCTATACTGTAAAGCCACCGTATTTGATCCTTCTTGGGGATCAAAACATAAAGTTGTCATACTTGCATAACCAGTCCATCCAGCATTGTTAATTCTATGCTTTCTCTGTATTCCAGTAGTGTTTCCTCCTTCTGGTGTATCTACTAAACAAAATGTTTGGTCTGTCGTCAGTTCGATCGACTGTCCTTCAGCCGGATAACTAATTTTTATCACTGGCGGGTTTTCTTGTCTTGTTGGTGACGGAGCTACTGAAGGAATCACCGAAGCTACTGGCGCTGGCAATGGTTCTATTTTTCCATCTCCATTACCGTTTGTTTCTTGCTGATTTTCTTCCAGGCCCTCCTCATCGCTCATAATAGTCTTTAATAGATCTTGAAAGCCACCTTTTCTTATCCCAGTTTTATCAGTTTTTAAGCTTTGTTGGTATTTTGCCCATACTCCCACTCCAAAACTCAATAATATAATCACGCTTATAGTTAATATTTTAACTGTATCTCTCTTGAACTTTTCCTTTAACCAATTAAAAACTTTGGATATTTTCCCAACCTTAATTTCCTCAATAGGTTCACTGTTTTCACTGCTGGTCAATTGAGGTTCATCTATCATAAATTTTATTAAATTTGAGGCCTGGGCGGGAATCGCACCCGCGTGAGTGGTTTTGCAGACCACTTCCTATGCTACTCGGACACCAGGCCTTATTCACTATTATACCTTAATCTTGCCAACCACCCCATATTCTGCTAGACTCTCCTCAGATGAAGAGAGTCTTCGCCTTCATTCTTGTCCTATCTGCCGCCGTTATTCTTTCCGGCTGTTCTTTGCTTCCTGGTCGTAAAAAAGCCGCTCTCTCAGTTTCCACCACTCCTAAAGCCACCATCTTTCTCGACGGAGAACATCTTGGTCAAACCCCTTACTACAATGAAAAACTTAAGGCTGGCGAATATGTTCTTAAAATCGTTCCTGAATCCTCTGGCCAAGCTCTTAACCCCTGGGAAGGCCGGGTTACCCTCAGCCCTGGCATCTTAACTGTTGTTAATCGCGAACTCGGTCTCACTCAAGACGACTCCAGCGGCGAAATCCTCTCCTTTGAGCAACTAGCTGACAAGAACGCCATCTCCATCTCTGTTGTCACCACCCCTGATGGTGCGGTTGTTAATCTTGACGGTGAACCTCGGGGTTTTGCCCCCCTTTCCCTTGATAATATCTCTGAAGGAGATCACCTGTTAGTTGTTTCCTCGCCTGGATATAAAGAAAAATCCATCAAAGCCAAAACCGTCAAAGGCCATAAACTGATTGCCTCAGTTCAACTCGCCCGCGAACAAACTGAAACTGAAACAAATGAAGAAGAAGAGGAAGAAGAATCCACTCCCTCAGCTACTCCTAAAGCCACTCCCAAAGCCAGCCCTAAAGTTTCACCCAGCCCCAAATCATCACCCACCACCTCTGGCGAAGAACCAGAAAGACCCTATGTTCAAATTGATTCTCCAGACGCTGGCTGGGTCCGCGTCCGCGAAGAACCCAACACCTCTTCAGAGGAACTCACTAAAGCCGACCACGGCGAGAAATTCCCTCTGTTAGACAGCCAAGAAGGCTGGTACAAGATCGAATACGAACCCAACAAAGAAGGCTGGATCTCCGGCCAATACGCTGAGAAGTTTGAGTAGTTACCCCAGACCGTACAAAATCCCTATTACCATCACTCCCCAAATTCCTACTGTAACCAACATTGGCTTATCACTTGTCAACACCCTTTCCGGCGACTCTCCTTCATTTCTCTCATAAATCAAATGCAAATACCTCATTACCCCGTAAATCACTATTGGAATCGTCACCATCAACCACTTTTCTGATCTAAAGGTTCTGGGTAAATCTGCCAACAGCGTTAAAACCTTTCCCTTAAAAGTAAAAGCAGGGAACATAAAGGTGAACAAAGCATAGGTCACCCAGGTGGTATTGGCAAACATACTGGTGTAAATATCCAACAGCTTCTCCGGATATCTCCCCAATACCTTCCGACTAGCCGTGCGCCCCTGTAAAAGCGTCAACTCACTTCGTCTCTTACCAATCGCCAAAAACAAAGAAAACGAGATAATACACAAAAGCAGCCAAACATTAATGTGGGCTCCGATAATCATTGCTCCTGCATAAACTCGGACAATAAATCCCAAAGCTATCATCAATACATCCATGATCGGTATATGCTTCAGCCAGCTTGTATAAACCAGCTGGATAAATAAATAAGCCATCATTGCTAAAAACAGAAAAAACGACAAACTCCAACCCAAAGCCAAACTTACAAAAAACCCCACCAAACTGACAAACAAAGCCAAAGGTATCGGCAGTTTTCCTGAAGCAATCGGCCTCTTTCTCTTAAACGGGTGTTTCTTATCTGATTCTAGATCAATAATGTCATTAAGAATATAAACCGAGGAAGTCAGCAAACTGAAAATTAAAAAAGCTGTTGTCACTGTCCAAAACTTTTCCGGGATAAACAACCAACCAGAAAACACCAACCCGACAAACAGGCTTAAATTCTTTAACCACTGCCTCGGTCTGGCTTCTTTAAAAAGTAAGTAGCCGTATTTAGCCATAATAGTGCTCCGCCAATTACCACTCCTAAAAGCACAATTGTATAGAGTTTTAACTGACTGTTCAATCGTAACGCCAAAAACCCTAATATGGCCGACACCAGCCAGTAAAACACCGCAATTCGTCTTTTTCCCCAGCCTAAATCCATTAATTTATGATGCAAATGTCCTCGATCTCCCCAAACCGGCGACTTGCCTTGCACCACTCGCCTGATAATCGTGTAGATCGCATCCATCATCGGTACTCCCAAAACCAGTATGGCTGTGGCCATCTTTGCTCCTGACAAAATCGCTAAGACTGCTAAAAAATATCCTGCCAACACTCCGCCTCCATAACCTGGCATGATCTTTTGTGGATAAAAATTCCACGCCAGAAAGCCTAAATATGTCCCTGCCAAGATAAACGCCAACACAATCACCGGCCATTGAGTTACATCATCTATAAACCGCAAACTCAAAACCCCAATCACTGTCGCTGCTACCACCACAATTCCTGGCAATTGTCCGTCCAACCCCTTTGACCAGTTAACAAAGTTCATCGCTCCCACAATCCAGATCAAGGCCATTAGATCTGCCCAAATCCAGATCGTTCTTAGCTTGCCAAACAGATAAATCGGAATCTGCGGTTGTGACAGATGAATTACCGCTCCTGTCTTAAAAGGGTTGCTGATATAAGGCACCCCAATACCTACAGCCACCACTATCCCTGCGGCCAGAAAACCCAGAATCAACCGCCAATAAGGATTTAAATTTTTAACATCATCCCAGACTCCCACCAAAGTCAGCACTCCCGCCCCTAAAAGAATGCCAACTAAATGTTTATCAACTGGTAAATGAGTTAAGCTGGTTAACAGAATAGCCAGAAATATCACCACTCCACCGCCTCTTGGCACAGGGTATTTGTGGATCACTTTAGGATGCTTTTGTTTCTTTGGATCATCCAGCCAGCCCATTTTTTTGTAAATTAATATCATTATCGGCGTTATCACCAGAGATAAAAAGCAGGCCCACAATCCTGGTTTAATTAATTGAAGTAAAACCATACTTAAATTACCAGTAAAATTATCTTGACCAAACTCACCAAAGTCATCAAGCACACCAAAGCCCCTACAAAGCTTAAAATCTGGGCTAGTAATTTATCCCCCTCAATTACCGCCCCAGCCCCCCTGATTGACACCATTTCTACCATAAAACTGAGCCCTGGCAATAACCATAACCCCCACACCGATATCAACTGACTTTCTCCATATGGTCGACTATAAAGCAACGGCACCTCAGGTGGTAGTCTTCTCCACATAAAAGCTAATACTAAAAAACTTAACCCCAAAGCCACAAATCCTATCCTTAATCCCAACTTAGCCACTGGATCAACAGTCAAACTGTCAATCTGTTTCTTCATCAACTTAAAACTTGGCTTAGTTTTAGGAAACATTTTAGTTTGCTCTGTTTTCTTCGATTTCTTCATAGCCTTTTCTAGTCAGAATTAACACCATCAACTCGTCTGTAAACCAGAGCCTGGTCAATTTTCTCTACCAATAGATAATCTGTGGCTAATCGACTTTCCATGCCTTTAAACTCTCTTTCTTCATACTCCATTACCATCACCACTTTTGGCTTGTATCTATCCCAGGCCTCAATCGTCTCTTCATATCCATTAAAGTCCACTACGTGATAAGTTACCGTATATCTCCCAATCGGTAACCTCTCCGCCAAAGCATATACATACGGCTCATTACCCCAGATAAACACTCGATCATCCGGCCCGGTTTTCAATCTTAAATACTCAGCCAGCTTATACGTCTGATTTACCCGGCTGTCAAAATAGACTCGATAGTCCTCTAAGCTTTTTTTACCCAGAGCATATTCCACAAAATTTCTGTAATAGGGTAGTACTGGGTAATGCCAAAACCTGATTTGGTAACAGGCTAATCCTGTCAATAACCCCAAAACCAGCAACATCAGCCTCAAAGATTTCTTTTTTTCCCACAGAAAATAGCTTATTAATATTGCTCCTGGTACTACCGGCTGAATTAAATAATGCGGATAAGGTCTTTCTGATAATAAACCCCCAAACAAAGCCATTAAAAACCAAGTTATTACCAACCCTGCTCCGGCCGGTAACTTGAATTTTTTTGTCAACCGATAAAACACCCCCAATATTAAAGCCGTCATTCCGGCTCGTATCATCAAACCGCTCCCAGCCAATCCGCCGGCATGTTCACCCGTTCTCCAAGAAGATAAGTAGCCGATATTCTGCAACAAAGCTGATCTGACGTAAGGCTCCAACCCACCCACCACCGCATAATAGATAATCGAAATCACTATTGGCAGCAAAAACCCCAAGCTCAACCACCATATCCGTTTATCTTTTAAGCCCTTCTCAAACAGCCCCAACCAAATTATTACCGCCAAGAAATCAAACCCTGCCGGCACTTTCAGAAAGAAGCCTATGGAAAAAATCAAACCCACCCCCAACCACTTTTGCCATTTTCTCTCTTTTTTCCTCACCGCCTCAAAAGCCAGCCACATTCCCCAGACTACTGGCAGAACAATAAAGATCTCTGCATTAGCAATATTACCTTCATTCAAAGTGGTTAAGCCGATCATTGCCAAAGTTGATACATACCAGGCTTTTTTGATTTCTGGCAATAACAGCTGCATCAATCTAAAGAACAACATTGTTGCCGCCCCAAACCAGATCATCAGTAACAGTCGAAAATAAAACACATTGCCAGCTAAAGCCGCCAAAAGATAAAGCAAAGGTGGCTTATTATCATGAATGTCTCGATAAAACACCAGGCCTTTTTTCAATCCCTGGCCCAAAACCAAATATATTCCCTCATCTCCATACCAATAGGGTTCAAACAAAGAGGGGATTCTCAGAATAATTACCAGCAGCAATAGCAACACCAACCTCTCATTCTTCTCAATCCATTTCCAGATCTTTTTTAACATCAATTAATTGTATCACTTTCTACACTTTCTCCGTCACCTTGTACTCCATATACCGTCCCAGCAGCAGCCTGGTATGCGCATCCAATCCTGGCAGAGCCGTGAAGAAAAATCCGGCAATCGGTAGCAAGATAAACTCAAACGGTGAAAAAATTCTCTTCCATTTTGGCGTTCCTTTAGGTGGTGCTGGTTTTTGCTGCCAGTCAACAAAAATTATTACCATCAAAGCCACCAAAGCCATTGTTAAAATTCCTGATGATATTTGTGGCAATGTTTTGCCGATAATCGTCCGATTAAACTCCTTATTTAACAAAGGCGGAATGTTTGCCCCTAAAGTAATCGCAAACCAATTCACCGGCCATAAGATATGGTCTTTGAGCACATAAAGCAAGCGAGTTGTTTTTTCCCAAAACGGCATTTTTGGCACAGTCAGCCATTTATAAATCACATAGGCATCATCGCTTGTTCCCCAAGCCCAGCGTTTTACCTGCTCATATTGATTAACCAATGTCTGCCATGTTCCGGTTGATTCAGCTGCATCACAATAGGTTGGTAAAAATATTGCTTCCACCTCTGTTTTCCCGCGGGTAGCATAAAAAGCCTTAAAAAACATGTGGTAATCTTCAGGAATCACATCAGTATCCCAGTAATCAATCTTATCAACTAATTTTAAACTGATAGAATAAGTGGAAAAATTAATCAATCTGTCTCTCCTCATCAATATTCCCACCTGCACCACACTCGATACTCGGTTGTACGCTCTGCTGATTGCCGGCAACCTCCAGATATTGTTGTAAAACTGGATGCCCGATTGCCAGATTTTTACATATCTGTCCGGATCATCTAAAAACTTGAAAGTTAAGTATGAAAAATATTGTGAATGGACTACCGCATCTGCATCATTTGAAGTAATTGTCACATAATTAATATCCACCCCTTGTTTATCAATCAACCGCTTCTTAGCTATTCTAGCTGCCCAAGCAGCATTTGAAGACTTACCCTTCACCTCACCCGGCAAATCCGGATGAAAGGTAATAATCAAGCTCCCAAAGATTCCTTTAAACTCTTTTTTAAGCTTCCTGGCTTTTTCTTTAGCCATCTCACCCTCTCTTTTTTCAAACGAAACTACCACTGTCAGATTCTCTCGAGGAAATGTCTGCTTAGTTAAGCCTTTTAAAGTCCTTCTTAAGATATATATAGGCTCTTTATAAGTTGGAATTACAATCACATGATGTACTTTTTTCCAATCAAGAAACGATTTAGCCTCACCTAACCAATCAAACTGTTGGGCTGCTTTCAGTCGGTAATGAGCCATCAAAGACAACACCGATGTCCAGATGGAGCGATACAGCCAGTAAACATCAAAAGCAATAATATAATATGCCACCAGGGTTGGTGCCAGAAACGCTCCCCAGATAGGGAAGATAATCAAGGACCAGGAAATCATTCCCGGCAAAAGCTCCAAAGACCGCAATACCTTTTTTTCGTTCTTCTCAATCCACTTTTTCATATATTAAACAAGACCTCAGCATTTTTAGTAGTTGAGGTCCTTATCTCATCTACACTAACCCTTTTTAGTTTAGCTATAGACTCGGCCACGATTTTAACATTCTTGGGTTCGTTCCTCAAGCCGCGATAGGGAACTGGTGTCAAAAAAGGTGAATCTGTTTCAATCACCAATCTCTCCAAAGGAATTTCCCTCACCAACTCTCGTACTCCCTTACTGTATGTTACATTTCCATCCACTCCTACATAAAACCCCATTTCCAACACTTTCTTCAAATAATCTTTACTCCCTGAAATACAATGAAACACACCCTTAGGGTATTTACCATCATCTTTACAAAAATGATCTATCGTATCCAGTAAATCTTCATCTGCTCTCCGGTTATGAATCACCAGCCCTAAATTCAACTCCTTAGCTAGCTGAATCTGCCTTCCAAAAACCTTTTTCTGCAGATTTTTCAATTCCGCTGCTATCTCTGTATTTTTATATTTACTCTGCTTATAAGTATGATAATCCAATCCACACTCTCCAATCCCTACCACTTTTTTACTCTTCGTCATTATTTTTAATTTCTTTCCCATCTTCTCAATCGATTCTTTCAAATTCCGACAATGATGCGGATGAACCCCTACTGTCGCATATAATCCTTCCGTCTTCTCAGCTATCGCCACCGCCCTTTTACTGCTCTCTAGATCTGTTCCCACCACCATTATCTTTTTCACCCCCACCTTCTGCGCCCGTTCCACCACCGCCCGCCAATCTCCCTCAAACGCCTTAAAATTCAGATGACAATGAGTGTCGACCAGCATAAACAACGCCTATTTCAACCTTGGAAATAAAGGCTTCCCAACTTTTTCAATTCTTTGTCCACTAAACCTTTTAAGTACCTCTTCAGCTGTATCCGGCATAAACGGTCTTAATGCTAGAGCTATTTGTTTTATGGAAACTATACTCTCTGTCCCTATAATGATCTCCCACAGCTTTTTATTAACTTCACTCGCTGTTTTCTTCCATGGTCTTTCTTTATCTAACCAACCATCGAGAGAATGTATCCACTCCCAAATTAATCTTAAGGCTTTATGAAGTTCATAATTTTCAATGTGTTTATTTACCTGTTGTAAAACATCATCTTTTGGCCTTGGTCGCTCTTTTTCTACTTCTTTCAAATCGAGTCCATTTTTTTGAACTAAGGTTTCAATTCTCGCCACCAAATTCCCCAAACCATTAGCCAAATCCGCGTTATACACCTCTTTAAATCTTTTCTCTGTAAAATCACCGTCACTCTGCGTCGGAATCTCCTTCAATAAGTAATATCGCACCGCATCAGTTCCATATTTCCTCAAAGGCTTCTTTGGATCAATCACATTCCCCAAACTCTTAGCCATCTTCTGACCTCCAGCAGTAATATACCCATGCACCAGCACAGCCTTAGGCAAATCCAGTCCGGCTGAAATTAACATTGCCGGCCAATAAACCGTATGAAACCGATAAATCCCCTTACCAATCACATGTAGATCTGCAGGCCACCACTTCTTCCATAATTTTTCATCATAACCCCAACCTATACTTGTCATATATATCGTCAACGCATCAAACCAAACATACATTACCTGTGATTCATCGCCCGGCACCGGAATTCCCCAGTCGCCTAATCTCTTTGCCGCCCTAGATATAGAAAAATCCTCCAAACCTTGCTTAATAAATCCTAATGTCTCGTTCTTTCTAATCTCTGGAAATACCTTTAACTCATCGCTCTTTATCAATTTCTCTAATCTATTTTGGTATTTAGACAACCTGAAAAAGTAATTTTCTTCCTCTATTTCTTCTGGTTCCTTCAAATGTTCCGGGCATTTACCCTTCACCAACTCACTTTTTTTGTAAAACGCCTCACACCCCACACAATAAAGCCCTTTATATTTCTTCTTGTAAATGTCTCCTTTTTTTTCAGACCGTTTCCACAGCTCAATCACTCCCGGCCAGTGAAGCTTTTTATCTGTTGCCCTCCGCCAAACATCAAAATGAACATTCAAGTTTTTAACATGTTTCTTAAACGCCTCTGTATTCCTATCTGCCAATTCTTGCGGCTCTAGACCTTCCTCTTTAGCCGCCTGCAAGATTTTCTGCCCGTTCTCATCCGATCCGCAGGTAAACATCACCTCATACCCATACAAGCGATAATACCGATTAACTACATCAGCAATCACAAACTCCAATGTATGCCCCAAATGAGGCGGTCCATTAACATAAGGAATAGCATTGGTAAGATGAAACTTCTTGGCCATGCCTCTATTGTAACAAAAACCAACCTTCTTATCTCTTAAACATTTTCTTAAAAGACTTACCAATCTTCTCTGCCATTTCACCCGCCCACTCATCTGCCTCAATTGTCTTCAAAGCCAACATTAATCCTTCGCCCCCCTCTTCCAACCATTTCTGCACATTAGCAATTGTCGCCGATGACACCTTTAAATCATCCCTGATTCTTTCATACGACTTGTTCTTAGTCAAATAATAAGCAATCCCTAATCTTTTAGCTAAAACTGTTTTCTCTGTCTCACTCAGTACATCATTTAAGAAGTTTTCCACCTCGTCGGTTCTTTTTAAGTCTGCCAAAACCTGATAAAGCGATCTAAAAATCTTCTTTTCTACTTTTCTGTTTACATCTTGCTTAGATACCTGCATAGTTTAAAAGACTAAAGTATTGCTTTAACTAATTAAACTATAGCAATCTTCACTTCTTTGTCAACTCTCTAAATATCGCTCCACTGCCACCACCATTCCAACCAGCAGCAACAAATTCAACAAATTTCCCAATTGATAAACCCGCAATACCAAAAATCCGGTCAAGCCAATTGTCACCAATAGACCCTTACGTGTATTAGCTAGTACTATCGCTAAAGTAAAAAAACAAGTCGGGAAAAACAATAGAAAAAACGGTAAATACAATCCTGGCGCCAACATATCCTTGACTAATTCCGGTTCCACCCAATAGATCATCGCCCCCAACAAACCCCACAGCACCAAAATCAAAATCACCACCGGTAAATAGTTTTTTCGACGTTTTCTCATTAGTTCATTCTAGCCGATATGTTAAAATGAGCCAATATGGCACCAGAAATGTATCTTCTCACTGCCGTTATCATTATTGGCTTTGCTATTGTTGTTTGGTTTCTTTCAAAAAAACTAGACTCCTTTACTAAAGAAGACGAAGACCCCACTCTTTTAGAATGGGCTAAAACTACTCAAAAAGACATTAAAGACTTACAGAAAGTTCTTTCTGACTCACTCCAAACCTCCAACAAACACCTCGTCGATACTCTCCAGCAATCATCTGCCAGTCTCAACAAGCGCCTTGACAAAGCTGCCGAAGTTATCGGCGCTCTTCAAAAAGAGGCTGGTGAATTCTCAGCCATCTCCCGCTCCATGAAGGAACTCAATGAATTCCTCCGCTCACCCAAACTTCGCGGCTCCATCGGTGAAGAAGTCTTAAAAGATCTTGTCTCTCAGACGTTCCCCAAAAGCTCCTTTTATCTTCAATACGCTTTTAAATCTGGTGACAAAGTTGATGTTGCCATCAAAACCGACGCCGGTATTCTCCCGATTGACTCTAAATTCCCCATGGAAAACTTCCAAAAAATGGCCAAGGCCAAGGATAAAAAAGATCGTCAAGTTTTTAAACGCGCCTTCACAAAAGACGTTAAAAAACATATCAAAACCATTTCCCAAAAATATATCCTTCCTGAAGAGGGAACCATGGATTTTGCCTTAATGTATATCCCTTCCGAAGCTGTTTACTACGAAATCGTCAACCTCGTCGAACTGTCCGAGTTTGCCCGCCAATCTCGCGTCTATCCCGTCTCTCCTTCTACTCTCTACGCTCATCTCCGGGTGATTCTTCTATCATTTGAAGGCAAAAAAATCGAGAAAAAATCAAGAGAAATCTTTGCCCTGCTTCGCGCCATCCAAGGGGACTATTCCAAAGTCGAGGAAAAACTTTCTACCCTCGGCAGTCACATTGGCAACGCCTACAACAAATTCTCCGAAGTCGCCCGCGCCTACACTCTCATCGGCCAAAAACTTCATTCCAGTCAAGAACTCGCCCCGGAGGAAAAAACCAAAAAACTCAAATGAGGCTTAATTCTGCTCAACAACTAGCTGTTGACACCATCGAAGGTCCGGTCATGGTCGTCGCTGGTCCAGGCACCGGCAAAACCCAGATCATCGCCGAGCGCATCGCCAATATCCTTGAAAAAACCGACACTCCGCCTCATGGTATTCTTGCCTTGACTTTTACCGAGTCCGGCGCCAAGGCCATGCGCCAGCGCCTTCTTGAAACCATTGGTGAAACTGCTTACTACGTCAATATCTTCACCTTTCACGCCTTCTGCTCTTCGGTTATCCAGGAATTTCCTGACCGTTTTATCATCTCTCCGGAAATGGAATCCCTATCTGGTTTGGAAAGAGTTGAAATCTTTCACCAAATCCTTGAAAAGCATGATTTTGAACACATCAAACCCCCTAATCAGCCTTCTTACTACACTCCCGCCCTCATCAAATCGATCCAAGATCTCAAGCGCGAAGCAATCACTCCTCAAAGCTTTAAATCCATTCTTAAAAAAGAAGCCTCAATACTTTCAAAAACAAAACTCTCTAAAACTGCTCGTCTGGACGCCAAAAAACAACTTAATAAAAACCAAGAGCTTTTAAAAGTCTACAGCCTCTATCAAAAAATCCTCCGCCAACGCGGCCGCTATGACTTTGAAGACATGATTAACCTAGTGGTTGAAGCTTTCAAACGCGACCAGAACCTCCTTCGCACCTACCAAGAGAGATTGTTGTATTTCCTCGTCGATGAATACCAAGACACCAACTCTGCTCAAAATCAAGTGGTTGACCTTCTCGCTTCCTACTGGGGTGATCAAGCCAATGTTTTTGTTGTTGGTGACTCTAATCAATCTATTTATCGTTTCCAAGGCGCCTCTTTAGAGAACATCATTGCTTTTACCAAAACCTATCCCAGTTCTACCATCATTACTCTTGACCAGAACTACCGCTCTACTCAAACCATTTTAGACACAAGCTTCCATCTTATTCAGAAAAACCATTTTAAAATAGAAGATGTTGTCAAATCTGCTAAGCCCAAGCTTAAATCCCAAACAAAACATCGCCAAGCCAAAATCAATCTCATTCGTCTCTCTTCCGAAACTCTCGAAACCTTCTGGCTCGCCCAAAAAGTCAAATCTCTCATTCAAAAAGGCATCAAGCCCGAAGACATTGCCGTCCTTTATCGCCATAATGCCGATGCTCCTCAATTGGCTGACATGTTTGTCAAACTCAATATTCCCATTGACATCGAAGGCGGCGGCAATGTCTTAGAGGATCCTATCATCCAAAAACTCCTCACCCTCCTCCGCGCCATCAACAATTCTCCCAAAAGCCTCGAAGATCTTGATCTCTTTACTCTGCTTCATTATCAGTTTTTTGATTTTGATTCCCTTGATATTCTCAAACTCACCCGAGCCGCCAGCCAAAAACGATCTTCCATTATCGACACTATCCTTTCTGATAACTTTAAAAATTTAAAGCTCAAAGATCCTCATAAATTTACTCAATTCCTCACTCAAATCACCAAATGGCAGCAACTCGATAGCCAGCTTCACTTTTCCGAGTTTTTCGAAACTCTGGTTAAACAATCAAGTTTCTTAGACTGGCTTATCAGTCGACCTGACGCAATTGAAAAACTTAACCGCTTAAACTCTCTCTTCTCCGAAATCAAGCGCCTCAACAATGCTGATCACAACCTCAATCTCAACTCTTTCTTAAAAGCCCTAGAGCTCATGGAGATTAATCACTTAAAAATCACTGAGAAAGATCTTGATATCAAAACCAACACCGTTACTTTATCTACCGCTCATAAAGCCAAAGGTAAGGAATGGGCCTATGTTTTTATCTATAAAGCCATCGACGGCAAATGGGGGAATAATCGTATCAGAGAGCTGATCAAACTCCCTCAGGCTATTCTCAAAAACACCGACATTTCTAAAAAAGAAAAAAATGAAGATGAACGTCGTCTTTTCTATGTCTGCCTCACCCGGGCCAAGAAAAAAGTTTTTATCTCCTATGCCGACCGCTATACCTCAGGCACTTATCTTAAAGAAGCTATTCCTACCATGTTCATCTCTGAATTGCCTAAAAACTTAACTCGCTCTACCTCTCCTCAACCAAGCCAGGCTCAAGCCACCACTATTCTTAAAAAACTCCTTGAACCACCCCAGGAACCAAAAACCGTTATTGCTGAAAAAACTTTTCTTAAAACCATCCTCAGCGATTTCAAACTTTCACCCACTGCTCTCAACACCTATCTTACTTGTCCCTACAAATTCAAACTCAATAATCTTATCCGCGTCCCTCGCGCCAAAGAATCCTATCTTTCTTTCGGCACTGCTGTCCATAGAGCCCTGGAAATGTTTCACCGTCAGTTTATCCACGACGACAAACACCCCCCCAAACAATTCCTCTTAGCAGAATTCGAAAAAGCTTTAAAACAAGAAGTCTTAACCAAATCTGAACATCAGATCAGACAAAAACAGGGAAGAAAAATTCTCTCCGCCTACTACCACTACTACCAAGATGACTTCCAAAAACCTCTTTTTACCGAAAAATTCTTTGGCTATGGTTGGTCCAAGGTCTTCCTAGGCGATATTCCTCTTGCTGGCAAAGTTGATCGCATTGACTGGTTTGACCAAAGCAACAGAACCGTCAGAGTTATTGACTACAAAACCGGTAGACCTAAAACCAGAAATCAAATCCTCGGTAAAACCAAAGATTCGGAAGGCGACTATTTCCGCCAACTGGTTTTTTACAAACTCCTGGCCCAACTTGATCAGAATTTCCGCCCCCAAGTTGCCGAAACAGAGATCGATTTTATCGAACCTAACCAAAACAAAAAATTCAAAAAAGAGCGTTTCAAAATCTCCCCAGACGATCTCAAGCACCTCCGTCGCCTCATCAAGCAAGTCATCAAAGAAATTCGTCAGCTCAACTTCCCTCATACCTCCGACAGCCGTCACTGCAGCCGCTGTGAATACCGCCGTCATTGCTGGCCTGACGGTCTTCCTTCTGCCCCCTGAACAACTCAAGTTAGTCAAGTAATTTTATTTATCAGCCTTAAACCCAATCTTCTTATGTGATCCATCACAATATGGCTTATTCTTCGACGCCCCGCATCGGCACAGCCAAGCATCTTTGCTTTCTTCAAACTCCTTTTTCTCACCTTGTGCATTCTCCACCGTCACTCCACCGCTTACCTTTAGCGGCCCATCTTTAGTTGAAGTTACTTTAGTAGTCATAAAATCCCCTTTATTTAATTAATTTGTTTAACTCCTTGATTAATTTATCATTTGACTCAAACTGAATTGTTTGTAACCCCGCCTTTTTAGCTGCTTCAACATTTTTTCCTGTATCATCAACAAACAAAATCTCTTCCGGCTTTTTACCTAAATCTTTGGCAATAAACTTATATGCCTCTGAATCAGCTTTCTCAATTCCTACCTCGCTTTTTGAATAAATTTTTTCAAATACTAGGTCAAGCTTGTCTCTCACTTCTGGCAAGTTTTGTACATGCCCAGCTGTAAAGATATTTAAGCTGACAGTTCGTTTAATCTTTTTTAAGTAGTCTAATAATGGCTCATTCAAAACAAAGTTATCAAAAAATTTATACTCCGGTCTATTACTTAATTGATCATGTAAGTCATTTACTGCTCCAGCATAGAAACGATCTCGAGGAAATATCAACACCCAAGAAAAATCAAACACTAAGGTAGTTATTTTCATCTAAACCTCCATTTACTAAAACTCCCTATATATTTTATCCTATTTCCTCCAAAACTTTTTTTAAACCGACTAAATCCCAACCATTTATTAGTCACTGGAAATCGGGGATCACTAATTCCTTCAAAATCAAACCGCTGACAACCCATTTTTTTAGCCAGCTTAATTGCTTCCCAGGTCAAAAGGGTCGGTACAAATTTCTCTCTGCCCTCTTTACAGGCAGCATTATGAGAATAATAAGCAGTTCTATCAGCAATCAACATCACTAGCCCGCCTAAATCCTTTATCCACAATAAATAACCTTTCTTACTAAAACACTCAAACAAACTCTCTAATTGATTAAAACTTACTCCCCAAAATTTTTGCCCTCTTGTATTTTTTTTATAAATCTCATAAAACTCTTTCAAAGTTTTCTCGCTTACTTTATCTCCCCTCACCACCTTAATTTTTAATCCTTGATTTTTCCTGATATTGTATCTCGTTTTATAATGCATTTCTTTCAAAAGCTGTTTTTCGCTTTTTCTCAGATCCAGCCAAACTGTCTTTGTCGGCAGCATCGGCAATCGATCAAATTTATAACCCCGCCTTTCAAACTCTTTTTCAATCTTTCTATTTTCCGAAACATTCGGCTCTATCTTTACCTGAATCGCCCGGTATTTTTTAGCCACCTTTTCAACCTTCTCAAAGTCAATCGGCCAATTTGGTCGCTGATACTTGATAAAAGAAAAGGATGCTAAGGCTAATTTTTTGACAAAAACCTCTTCTTCTACCACCCAACCCAAACTTTCCATATATTTGGCATACTCTTTCGCTTGTCGCAAATCCTGCATTTTACTCAAACAAACTAATCGCCCTCTCAGTTATTTTAGATGCCTTACC
>Ga0209976_10000462_pt1 | contig 27390 bp, 24 predicted proteins | sample SumtaG_FD_182806 | JGI IMG/M metagenome (GOLD analysis project Ga0209976, IMG submission 182806) | Deep subsurface microbial communities from Indian Ocean to uncover new lineages of life (NeLLi) - Sumatra_00157 metaG (SPAdes) (version 2) | ecosystem: Environmental > Aquatic > Marine > Oceanic >...
CCGTTGTTTTTGTGATGTTGCTATTACCTGTACAAATAGTACTAGGGCTAGCAATTTCTTTGTTGTTTGCAACAATCGGTATATTGTTTTTTGATTTTAAATTTGCAATCCCACTTTTAACTCAACTGATTATGTACGCTTCACCAATAGTTTATTCTGTTCATAATTTGCAAACTAAGTACATTCCGTTTTTTTACCTTAATCCTTTGACAGGAATAATTGAAAGTTATAGGCAAAGTATTGTGATGGGAAGATGGCCGGATATGTCATTCTTTTTAACATCAGTGGGATTTGCCTTTTTTGCTTTTATAGTATCTTATTGGATATTTAAAAAATTGGAGTATTTTTTTGTGGATGTTTTATAAAATGATAACTGCAATTTCTTTTTCAAATGTTAGTAAAAAGTTTTTAACAGGAAAAAAATACTATCCTTCTTTGCGCGATTGGATAGGCACTTTTTTTTCAACAGAATTTTTTAAAGGAAAAAAATCTATTTACGCACTAGAAAATATATCTTTTAAGGTGAGTAAAGGAGAATCTATTGGGCTGATTGGGTCTAACGGAGCAGGCAAATCTACAATACTAAAGTTGATATCAAAAGTAACTATACCAACAAGTGGAGAGATTAAGGTAAATGGAAGCGTGGCTGGACTGTTGGAGTTGGGAGCTGGTTTTCATCCAGAATTAACTGGAAGAGAAAACATCTGGTTTAATGCCACAATTTTGGGAATGAAAAGAAATGAAATTGAGCAAAAAATTGATAAAATCATAGATTTTTCTGAGTTGGGAAAATTTATTGAATCGCCGGTAAAACATTATTCATCAGGAATGTATGCTAGATTGGGCTTTTCAATTGCAGTTCACGTGGAACCTGATATTTTATTGGTTGATGAAGTATTGTCAGTTGGAGATGAGCAGTTTAGAAAAAAAAGTATTGAAAAAATACAAAAATTGGCAAAAACCGGAAAAATTACTTTGGTGTTTGTATCTCATTCAATGCCTTATTTGCAAAAATTATGTGATAGATTAATTTTGATTGAACGTGGAAAGATAATAACTGAAGGAAAATCCAATAAAATAATTAGTCTTTATCGTGAGCGGAGTAAGAAATCTAAAATTGTTTCTTAATTGTTTTTCTGATGGTTTCTAGGAGTTGATGTAATCCTGAGCGTAAGCTGAGCTTGTAAAGATAAAATAATAGATTTTTTCTTAAACCAGTCATTTTGTATAGGTTGTATTTTAGTCTTCTGAAAAACCGCCTGTTATTGAAAAAAAATTCGACAATCCTCCAATACCAATGAACTACATTAAGAAATATTTCTCCTCCAGGAAAATTGGCTGATCTCCATTTAGTTAATTTAATTTCGGAAATTGGTTTTTTGTATGATAGATAATCGTTTTCATCCTCTGGAAATTTAAGTGATTCGTAAAGATCAACTTTTCCTTTTATTTGTTCAGGATAAATAAAACCATAGTGTTTGATTCTATATTTGACATCTTTTAGATTTTTATAACCTTTGGCAAACCATGAATGTATTCTCTTTTTTTTATCGAAATAAATATAATCGGTATTTTTAAATATTCTAGGAAAAGGGATCGTGGTGTAACGGGTAAAGTAATAATCGTCAGCACGAAAATGAGTTTTTGAAAGCCAAAAATGAAAAATCCTAATTCCAAGTGCGTCATGTGAACTAGAACATAATCCTTCTAGCTTGGATCTTGTAAGAGCAGATTCAAAAACTTCGTCGGCATCTAAAAAAACCATCCAGTCTGGATTGCGTTTTTTCCCCAATTGGTGAACTAGGTTTTTATCTCTAGCTTCATTGTATCCTCTTGTTTTTTTAACTGTAACTATCTTTGGAAAGTAGTTGTAAGTCTGTATTGTCCCATCAGTGGATCCGTTATCTACAATAACAATTTCATCAACTAACGCTGAGAGGTTATAAAGACATTCTGAGATGGTAAGAATGGCATTTTTAATTCTTAAAATACCTACGATTTTCATAACTTATAAAAGCCTACCTATTAAGGGTATTTTAATGAATCGTTTTTTTCTTTGCGAGGCTTGTTCGCAAAATTGATAATAATTTTTACTAACTTTGCCTAGATCACCGAGGAAGTATTTAATTTTTGATTTAGAGTAATCAATTTTGTGATTGAAGTATTTTGTAATCAATTTTTTAAGCTCGTTTTTGGTGTTGGCATAAGGAAAAAGTTTTTTTTCAGCCGGACCATAGTGATCGTCTTCCCATTCGCTGAAAGAATTGGTGCCGACAACTGGCATTCTCATAGCAATGGCGTCTAGCAAAACTGTACTGCGACAGCCAAGAATAAGAGAGTAGTTTATTATTCTTTCGATATCAAAATCTTTCATTTTTTTGGGAGGAGTCCACATTTTAGTTCCATCATTGCCTTTGAGGTGCGGCCAGAGAGGATGGGCTTTGATATCGTAAGGCATTTTTAGCTCTTTTAAGGCTTTAAAAATTAGTCTCATCCCCTGGGAATGGATATCACGAACTTTAGATTGGTAGGATTCATGGGCGTTAGGTTCATAAATAACTAAAGCTTTTTTATTGGTTTTTTTAGGATTCCACTTTTTGGTTTGAAAATAATAGTCATGCAGAAAAGAGCCTAGATTAATCCATTTTTTTGGAGTTTTGTCTAAAATTTTTTTACTTCTGTCCAGCCAGTATTTGCCCCATACATTCCAATAATCAAAATCGTTTGGAGGTCTGTCTTTGATTTCCAAAATACTTTTGTAAAAACCGTGCTGATTGCCGATAACCACTATTCTGGGATTTTGTCTTTTGGCAAAAAAAGCAGCGTATTGGTCAGGTTGTCTTTCGTGTTGAAGGAGCAAGACATCGTATTTCTTGAAATTAATGTTGAGTTTATTGATTTCTTTATCAGGAACTGCTTGGCCCGTGGCCTTTTTGGTAAAAGGAGTGTAGTAGACATCGCACCATCCAAAATGTTTTAAAGCTCTACCAAACGGCAGATGATTTCTTAAATTGAAAATAGCGCAAATTTTATTCATACAAAATTGATGAGTTTCTAACTTTAATCATATCATTTACAATGCTTGTAATGACTGACGACGAAGTTAAAGAAAACAAAAAGAAAATTTGCAATAAGAAAGTCATTTTTTGCGGTTTTTTTGATAAGGGAAGTGAATTGAAACTAAAGTTTTTAGAAAAAGTGGCTTGTAAAGCTGTGAAAAGAAGATGGGATGTGGTTTTTGTTGATCAGGGAGTTTTAACTAAAAAAAAATTTCCTTCCTTTAAGGGATCCATTTATCTTCATTTTTATTGGTCAGAAGGATTATTGGTAAGGAGATTGTTAAATACCTTGTGGATACTAATAAAGCTTCCAAGACAAGCCTTGGAAGCTTGGAGAGTTGATTTTCTAACTAACAAAGGAAAACAAGAATATACGTGGTTACGATCGATATTAGGAATAGGTGGGTTAGTGGAATTTTTTAATTCACATATGAAGTTAAAAGAGGGCGATTTGTTGGTGTTGTGGGCGTATTACTGGCCTTTTCATAGATTAATAGATCCCATTGTTAAAAGTAAAAAAGCAAAAGTGGTTTATTTGGAGTATGCCAGCTTACCAGGATTTGTGATTTTTTCTGATGCTGCAGGTTTTCAAGGTCGATTGACTAATATTGATCATAAGTTATTTAACATTTTACCTGTTAGAAAGATCGATATGAAAAAAGCTCAAGCATATATACAGTTTGTGATACGACAGAAAAAGTCTATGAAAATATATCGATTGAAAGATATGCCTACAGACATTAAGATCGATAAGAGAAAGAAAATATTGGTTATTGGCAGTGAATTACCAGCAACTGGCATGATCCCAAAATGGGCGAAAAGTTCGAGAATGTTTTCGCCCATTTTTGTGAGTAATGAAGACTTACTGTTAAGCATAGCGAAAAAAGCTAAAAAACGTAATTGGTTATTGATTTATAAGAAACATCCTCAGATGTTACATTATCCGAGTTTAACTGTCAGAAGAGTAAAATTAGATGGTTATCCTATTGCTTTTATAAAAAATGTAGAGATACACGAGGTTTTGAAGCAAAGTGATGTGGTAATTTCTTTGGGATCAAGCGTTTTACAACTGGGTTTAATGCGCGAAAAGCCTGGAGTGCTAGTAGGCACAACTGGTTTAAACCGAAAAGGATGTTGTTATGAAATCAGTAATAGACAAGATTTAACAGTAGCTATAGACAAGGCTGTAAAATTTGGTTTACAGAATACACAAAAGCAGTCTTTTATTGAGTATGTGGCTAGAGAGTTGAAATATCACTGTTTTGCTTTAACCGATAACTATAAAAAATATTGCCCTCGAGGTCCGGAAAGTGCTTGGCAAAGTCTTGAAAAATATCATGAGACTGGTAGAAGAGAGGTGTTTTTAAAAAGGGACTAGGAACTTTCTCGATTAAGTTTTTGTTGGAAATAGTTGGTGATTAGATCACAGACAAACATGTGGGTATTTTCAACAACTGTATAGTCGTATGATTCTACATGGATAGCAATATCAACTAGCTTAATTGCCTCTCCCCCATCAAGACCAAGCATGCCGACAGTTTTGGCACCGATTTTTTTGGCGTATTTAATAGCTTCTAAAATATTGGGAGAATTTCCAGAAGCGCTGATAATAATTACAATATCTTTAGGCTTTAAAACATTGACTAACTGTTCTTTAAATACATGTTCGTATCCTAAATCATTGGCAATGGCTGTAATGCGTGGAATACTATCGTTTAAGCAAATTGCATTGACTCTTGATTCTTCTTCTCTTGTAACATTTTGGCTAATATCGGCAGCAAAATGAGATGTGGTGGAGGCTGAACCACCATTGCCCATGGTAAATATTTGACTATCTTGATTGTAAGCTTTGACTAACACACTAATTATTTCTTGAACGCGTTTTAGATCAATTGATTCTAAAACCTGAGTCATTTTTCGATGGTATTGGCCAACTATTCCTTTTAAGGTAGGTTCTTGTTGCTGTTGTTTAAGGCGCAAAATTTGTTCAGCGAGAATAAAATCTTCTTCAAAATCAACACCGATGGATGAGTAGGCTGATAAAACAAATTGGCCGACTTCGCCAGAGTAGACTGCAAAGTCTTTTTGTTTAAAGGTTTTTAAAAAAGTTTTTGCTTTCCAACCAGTAACTGCCCATTGAACAGAATAAATGGGGTCAATTTCTTGAGAACTAAGGTGAGGTTTTTTGGTTGAAAAGTTAATAGCTTTGTTTTTATAAAAAGCTTGAGCTTTGATTTCTTTAACTGAAAACATTGTGTCCACTTTAGTGTTTAGCATTTTTTGGACAAACTGCCTGATTTCCTGAGGACTAATTAAAGGAGAGGTGGGATTAATCATAAAAACGTATTCAGTTTCAATGTTCGTCAAAAAATCAAACATGAACTCTTCGTTTTTAATGTTATCCTGAGCAAGATTTTCAGGACGCTTGTAGTACTTGACTCCTAACTTTTGACCAATGGTGCCAATTGTGTCGGATTCTGTATTGACATAAATTTCGTCAAAAATTTTAGCGTCAATTGCAGCTTTGATGGCATAATAAATCATGGGTTTGCCAGCCATGTCGCGAATATTTTTCTTTTTTACCCTTTTGCTCCCTAAGCGTGCGGGAATCATGGCCACTAGTTTTTTCTTGATTTTTTGAGTCTTTTTTTGGTTCAAAATTCTTTTTTGCTTGATGTCGAGTGCGCATTTTAGCGCAGACAAAACTGCATCTTGTCGATAGGGTTTTTTTAGCCAGGAAATAAATTCTTTAATTTGAGTTTGGAAATATTGATAGTCTTTTGGATATTTGTCAACTTCTTTTATTTTGTTTTTAAGATTGACAAAAATAGGATCCTCAGCGCTACCTGAGGTATATTCTTGCCAAATTTCACCGTCAGAACAAATAGCTTTAAGCAGACGTTTATTTGACCCAGATCTTTTGCCGCATTTTAAATAAACTTTGACTTGTTGGTCATAAATGTTTTTAAAAACCAATTCTGCCTCAGAACCATAATTAGTTAAATAATGTTTTGGATCTCTAGCGCTGTTGATTTGATAAGTGGTTGTCTTGCCTAAAAGTTTAAAGGTTGTTGATAGCAGGTGTAGCCCTAAGTCTAATTCAGGCCCCACATCTGCATACCAAGTTTGAGTGAGATCAAAATATTTTTTCTGATCTTTGTCGGTTTGTGAGGCCCATTGTTGGACAGCATCAAAATATTTTTGCCCTTCTTCTAAGTGGAGTTTGATGAATTGAATTGAGCCTAATTTCTGTTTATATTTTTTATAGCTATTAATAAATATCGGAGCCCGGCCATACATGTATTGTTCAGCAAAATATATCCTATCGGAGTGTTTTATAAATAGTTTAATTAACTTCTGATAGTCGTTGAGATTGGTGACGGCTGGTTTTTCAATATAAATAGGCTTATTTGTATTTTTAAGAATTGCTTTTAAGATGTTAAAGTGAGATTGAGGAGGAGTCATTAGTAAAATAACTTCGTTTCTTACAGATTTGCTGGTGATTTTTTGGGCAATATCTTGAGGAGCTCCTGAAGTTTGTACGTGATTGAGAGTTTCTAAGTTTATATCTTTGTATTTTGGATAATGATTACTGGAAATAAGATGGTTTAGAAAATCTTTTTTGCTACTAACAGTTAAAATTTTTCCTAAATTTAGATTCTTGTTTTTAGTTATAATTGGAAGAATATATTTGGTCAAAACATGACCACCACCGATAAGAGTAAGGTTGTATTTCTTTCTTTTCTGCCTGGATTTTTTCTGTCTCATTGTTTAGGCAGATTGTATCATGAAATTATAAATGCTAAAAATTTTTAATTATTAAAGCGACAAATTTCTTTATTAATTAAGGAAAATTATTATAATGATATGATAAGGATAATACGATTTATTTAACTATGAGCAAGACTGATAGGAAAATTAAAGCAATAATTTTTGTTTTTATTTTAGGAAAATTTTGAATGGGTGAAGTTTTATGGTGTGGCAGACTGTTTTTTTAGGAAGTTCTCATGATAAGTTAGTTGTTATTACCATTGACCGCCGTTGATATCAACCACCGCTCCTGTCATATAGCCAATTGAGTCGTTTGTTAAAAAGTAAACAACTTGGGCTATTTCTTCTGGCTTCCCTACCCTGCCGACGGGAATTGAGTTTTCTAGTTGCTTAAGAGCTTTTTTTGTCAAATTAGCCATTAGCATAGGAGTTTTGATTTGGCCGGGTGCAATGCAGTTGATGGTAATATTATCTTCGGCATATTGGAAAGCAAGTTGGCGAGTAAGGCCAATGACGGCATATTTGGAACAGACGTAAGCAGAGCTGGCTTTGGGGCTTCTTAATCTACCGGCAACTGAGGAGATGTTGATAATTTTGCCGTATTGATGTTTTTTCATAATTGGCAAAACGTATTTGCAAAAAAGAAAGTGGCTGGTTACATTGGTAGCCATAATTTGATTCCAGTCAAATAGTGTTTCTTTTTCGATGGGTCGGTGATTGACGATGCCAACATTGTTAACCAAGATATCAATAGTCCCAAAGTGGTTGGTAATTTTTTTGATGGTGTTTTGGATGGAGTTGGCATTGGTAACATCACATTGGTAGGTATATTTTGAAGGCTTGATGTATCTTGAAAGTCCAATAGAAGTAATGCCTTTTTCTTGGAAAAGATCAGAAATGGCTTTACCAATTCCTTTGGAGGCGCCGGTAATGATAGCAATTTTATTTTTCTTTGACATAAATGTGATCCATATCTCTACCTCCACCAGCTAGCCGAATTCCTGGAGTCTTGCTAGTACAGATTATTTTGTGAACGGTACCTTTTTTGAGGATGATTAAATCTCCTTTTTTGGCTTTAATTACTCTATTCTTTAAACGCCACTCAAATTCTCCCTCGACAACCAGCCACCATTCGTCTTTGGTGACATGATAGTGATTTCTGCAAGATTCTCCTGGATGTTGAGCAATCAGGCAGATTTGATCTCTATCAGTATAAACTACAGGGTAAGTCCAAGGAGCTTTGCCCATTTGTTTTTTGATTTTGGCAAAGCTATTGTGGAGTTTATTGTAGCCTTTAAGATTGAATCTGGGAACGCCATCTCGCTTGATTAGGCGGACAACATCTGAATCAATTTCGATGATATCCTTGCTAAGGTAAAATCTTTTTTTATCGTTGCGTCTAATCTGGAAGGCTAAACAAGCTTCGGCAATAAAAAGATCGTCCCAATCGTCAATATCGAGAGCTTCGATTTTGTTGATAGGAAACAAATTCATTTTGCCCACAAATGTAGGTCCAGAATCATTGACGTCGTTATCCTTATAGGAGTTGAGAAATGATTTGGCTTTCCAACCTGTGATTGACCAGCTGATAATTTGTAAAGCGTTGAGTAATTGAGTGGGGCTTTTTTTGCTGATATTAAAATTGACGGGCTTGTTGTCAAGAAATGTTTCGGTGTATTGCTCATGAACTGCAAAAAAAGAGTCGTAATTACCTTTTTTCATGGTTTTAACAAATTGTTTGATGGTTTCTGGTTTTAAAAGAGGTGAGGTGGTGTGTACCTGAAAAATAAGATCTGCTTTTACTTTTTTGAGAAAATCACTTATGAAGTGATCGTGGACTTGACAGCGTCTGCCCTTGCAGTCACGAGATTTGTTTTTCATGGTGCAAGCTGAGCCGCCACGTTTTGAGAAGCGCTTGAAGAACTTTATTCCATGCATTTTGGCGAGTTTCTTGAAAATTGTGTGTTCAGAATTGAGGTAGATATCATCAAATGCACCTGATTGTTTACAGGCTTCGATAGCGTAACTGGGAAGAGGTCTGCCGTTGACTAAAATAAGGTTTTTATCTTTGATTCTTTGACTGCCGAGAAGCACTGGAATCATGGCGATTGTTTTTAATTTCATAACTCTTTCTGATTAATTGATCAGTTTTGTTTTAATATATCATACGCATTAACTTCTCCAGATATCTTGGCGAAGTTGAAATTGTTTGAGGTAATTTTTGACTAACTGAGCGTTTGTTTTTAAAGAATAATCTGAGAGATGGAAAGGTTTGTGAGGTTTATAAAAAAGGGCTTTGATGTCTTCGGTGATTACTAATGGTTGAAGACGAGCTAAACTACAAAGATTTGTAAGAGACAAAGAGTTAAAAGTTTGTAGGTGAAAATGAGGCAAAAAATATTGGAGATTGAATTTATAACCAGGGTCGTTGTGAAGGTTGAAAATAGAAAATAAATCTATGTAAATAACTCCGTGGGATTTGAGTAGTTTGGTGAGCTTTGTCAGGTAAGCAACGGGGTCAAAAAGATGCTCGAGAGTGTGGCTCAAGATAATTAAGTCAAATTTTGTCTTCAGTTTAGGAGGAGGATCAACAACTTTTATGCCTTTATCTTTAAGTTTTTGATGAAGCGACTGATTAAGTTCTATAGCGAAAATCTGAGCATTGATTTTAATATCAGATAATTGCTTTTTGATAAAAATCGACAGTTCACCAGAACCGGATCCTATCTCAAGAAGAGAAAGCCTTTTCCCTAAATAACGAGCGAGAAGGTGGGGTTCAATAAATTTGTACTGGACTTGATAGCCGGATTGATCAAAAACACTGTGCTGATGGTTAATCAAGGGTAAAAAATAAGTTTGGTAATAAATTAACAGCGAGGCTTTGTTAAGAACTTGGCTAAAGAAAATTAAACCACAATTTTGACATAGTTGAGAAGGTAAATTAAGACCATATCTATCGTGATTAATGAGCTGAGTATAACGGGAAGATCCACAAAGACAGGTATTTCTTTGAACCCAATTGAGCTGTTTATCTTTAAGAAGTTCACGAAGAAATGACTTTTGGGTAGAGGTGAATTGGCTTTAAAAAGGAGAAGGAGTAAATTTAAGCATATAATGGCTATCGCTTTTTAAGCTCCTCAAGAAGATTGTTGACTGCGTCAGTTTGCATTTGTTTTCTTGATTCAAGAGTGCTGGCACCGATGTGGGAAGTAAGAATGATGTTTTTTAGTTTGGCAAGGGAGCCAATGTATGGTTCTTTTTCAAATACATCAAGAGCAGCAGCGCTAATATGTTTATTTGTTAGATACTTGATTAATGCTTTTTCGTTGACTATTGATCCTCGGCTTAAATTAAGAAAATTTACTCCTTTTTTCATTTGCGAAAATTGTTTGTAACTAATCAGATGAAAGTTTTGAGGCGAGTAGGATACATGCAGAGTGACAATGTTGCTTTGTTTATATAAAGTTCGTTTATGAACATGAGAAATCTTGTGTCGTCTAAACCATGCCAGATCAGGTTTAATGTCATTACCAATGATATTACACCCAAAAGGTTTGAGTAGCTCACAAACTCTTTTGCCAATTCTACCCATACCAATAATCCCAACTGTTTTGTTCTGAAGAAGATAGCCGTGCAGTTGGTTCCATTTATTCTGATGCATATCTTGATTGATTTGAGGCAGGTGGCGTAAAAGGGCAATCATTAAACATATAGTTAGTTCGGAGACAGCTTGGGTAGTGGCTTGGGGAGTGTTGGTAATTTTGATTCCTAACTTTTTGGCAGTTTTTAAATCAATATTGTCTATGCCAACCCCGTCGCGACTTATGACTTTTAAGTTTGAAAGGTTTTGTAAAATTTCTTTACCAAAAGGTTCTAGACCAGCAATAATGCCAATGCAATCTTTTCCATATTTTATTAATTCTTTTGTTTTTAATCGCCGTTTGTGAGGATTTTTCACAACTACGCATTTTTGTTCTAACTTTTTTAGAGTTTTTTGGGAAACCAAAGACATTTTATAAAAAGAGCTGGAGGCAATTAAAATTTTAGGCTTCATTTATGTTTAGTTCTGAGATTAAGGATAGCAATAGTAGCAAAGTAGGAAATAAAAAGGTTGCGGTAAGTAAAGTAAAAGTGAAAATGGGCATGCCAAGGAACCGCCAAGTGCCAAATAATTCCGGAAAATCCAGCAAAAAATAGGCCTATTAATAAAGTGAGACGATGTTGTTTTGATAGTTGGATGAATTTTGAAATTACTAGGAAAAGTAATAGAAGGCTTGTGATAAAAATAGAAGGGAGATTAAAAGTAAGCCTAGGTGAAAAATCAAAGAAGCGAGATAAATTTTTCCAACGAGATTGAATCATATTTCCCTTAAAAGCATTGACAATATTGTTGTAGTAAGTAGGGTTTAACTCACTACCCCAATCTTGAATGCCCATACGAACAAAAAGTGAGCCAAATAAATCGTTGTAAGCATCTATGAGCGAACCATAATAAAGACTATTTTGAATAAGATGGAGAATAATGGCCAAAAGTAAGCCAAAGATAAAAGGAAAGAATTTTTTAATAGCTGGTTTAACTGCTACAAGCAAGTTGGAGTTGGTGGTGAATGATTGTTTTACCCAAATAAGAGTAAAAATTGCTAACATGAGTCCGGGAATAAAATCGTAACCAATCCATCCGATTATAAAACCTAATAATAAACTGATAGAAAAAGAGTTCTTGTTGAGAATAATTAGTGCTGGCGTAAAAGAAGCTAGCGCTACCCAGTAAGCATGTTCATGAAGTGCTTTGAGCCAATTGCGAATACCGGGTTGATAAAGTAAAAGAACAAAAATAAAAGTGAAAGCAAGTTTGGTTATAAATGATTTTTGAGATTTAAGAATTGAATAATAAAGAAAAGAAAAAGCTAGTGCTGATAAGAAAATCGGAACTAATCTGAGATGGGTACTATCTTTAATTCCCAAAAGGATGAAAGGGGTAAGGATGTAGGCTGGTCCATTGGGATAGTGGGTGTAGACAAAGTAATGAGTGCATTGACAGTATTTATTGGTCAAGCCTATCCCCCATTTGTGATTGCCGGTGACGATATCATTGGCGTCATTTAATACTATTCTTTCGGAAACTGAATCTGTGGGTTTTTCACTAAAAAATAAAGTGTGAAGTCCAACGCTTGCAACAAGTAAAAAAAACAAAAAGGCCGGTTTGGTTAATAATTGTCGCATATAATTGGGGCAGGATTAAGAAGTGAATCGTTCTTTAATTAGGCGTGATAAATTAGCAAAGCCATCTTTGAAGGTTTTAAGCTTAGCTTCTCCGCCGATTCTTTCCATTTCAATGGTGGGAAAGTGTTTTATAGTATAGCCTTTTTTTATCATTTTAATAGTCATTTCGATTTCAGTATCAAAACCAGTAGATTCTAGCTTGAGAGATTTGAATGATTTTTTATTGACTGCTCGGAAAGCGTTTAAAACATCAGATAAATTGCTGCCAAATAATATATTTACTAAAAACGTAAAAAGTTGATTTCCAAACAAGCGAATAGGAGTGGCGTCACGACTTTTATTACTAGCAAAACGATTAGCAATAACCATGTCATAACCTTTTTTGATTTCTGTAAGCATTTTGGGAAGATCCCCTGGTCGTTCATTACCGTCGCCGCTGAAAAAAACTATTACATCGCCTTTGGCTTTTTTAGCACCTAGGATGTAGGCGTATCCGTGACCGGGCTTATCTTGAATGTAAATTGAAACCTTTCTCTTTTCAAAATATTCGATAGTGCCATCAGTGGAACCGCCGTCTATAACTATAATTTCGTCAAATAATTTTCGATCAATTTTAGGAAAAAGAACTTTGATTGCATCTATTTCATTCCAGGTGATAATCACTAAACTAGATTTCATAACTTTTGAGATTTTATCCTAGAAGCATCCCAATAAGCAATGTTTCTTTTATCTACTAATCCAACCAACTTTGTTATTGGTGAATTGGGGTTTTTGTAGCGCGAGAATATATTGGGAAATTTGTAAATTAAGTCCCAGCGAAATTTATCGTAGTGCCTTTTGGGGTTGGTGAGAGAATAGTCTTGCCACTTTTTTGTTTTAATGTTTTTATTTTCTGGATCAAGAAAGGGTCCTTTAAAGGCGCGATTGTCGCTCTTTAATTTAAGATTTCTTTTGATTTTTTTTCTTATTTCGGTTTTATCAATGTAACCAAAGTGTTTAAGTCTAATTAGGCTGGTTTGATAATCGCCCACTCCTTTAATGCCGCCTGTATGAAAGCGCAAATTGGGGAAATGGGCTGAAGGTAGGTTACGCCACATGCCGTGCTGAGGACGAGAAGTGTAACCGTGCCAATAACCGTCAATGCGATAGCGGGTTTTGGATAGCCAAAAATGAAAAAGGCGGAATTTGTAGTGATTGGTTGTTTTAGAAGCCATCATACTAGCAAAATGTTTTTTAGTAGCAGCTTTTTCTATGATAGTGTCAGCATCAATCCATAAAATCCAATCCGGATTTCTTTGTTTAGCTAATTTGTGAGCCAAGATTCTGTCCCTACCTTCATTAAAACCCTTAGTTTTTTTAATTAAAGTGATTTTTGAAAAATCCTTGTAGGCTTTTAGAGTGCCATCTGTAGAGCCGTTATCAACAATGACAATTTCATCGGTGATTTTAGAAACGCTGGCAAGACATGGCCTAATCGTTTTTATGGCGTTTTTAACGCGTATCATGGTAACTAGTTTCATGGTTTTTATGCTTATTATTGCTTGTGTAATTCTTGATATAGCTTAATACCTTTGCTGACTTGATGTTTGATATTAAATAGGCTCAGCGAAAGATGTTTATAAAATAACTTACTGTTTATAGAGCTTTTCGTAGGCCGTAATTTGCTTTTCGAGAGTGAATAAATTATTGGCCCGAGCAAAACCAGCTCTTCCCATTTTCAGTGATAATTTTGGCGAGTTAAGAAGTGTGTTTATTGCTTTTGCATACACCTTGATATCTCTTGGGTCGCGTATATATCCAGTAACTCTATCTTGCACAATTTCAGGAATTCCACCAAAACAACTGCCCACAACTGGTTTTTTTTGCAACATAGCTTCAAGGTTAGTGAGATTAAAAGGATCCAGATAAATTGATGGGGTAATTACTACACTGCATCGTTGATACCACCATTGTAACTCTGGTTGTTTTAACCATCCGGTGAAAACTATTCTATTTGCTATGCCAAGCCTGTGAGCTTCTCTTTTCAAAACTTTAGTATGGTTATTAATGGCTCCAGCAAAAACAAGTAAAACGTTTTCTAAATTAATAGATTTCAAATATTTCAATGCTAAACTAGCACCTTTTAAAGGATGTATTCTTCCTGCAAGCAGAATAATTTTGGTTTTTGATGATATTTTATTCGAAATTTGAGGTGTGTTAATTTCAAGCTTGGGATGTAGGTCCATGCCATTGTGGATCACTTTGCTGACAGGAATGGAGTTTTGACTTAACGCTTTAGCCAAACATCGACTCACGGCAACTACTTCTTTACAGGTGCCAAGTATTTTCTTGATCGTTGTATTTCGCAGAGGATTGTAGCTTAGTAGTTGTGATCGCCATTGTTCTAGCCAGGAAATTTTATATTTTATCGAGTCTTTAGAGCTAGCTACTGAGAATGGCTTAAATTGTTTTCCATATGTGTAGCTCATTGTATCGTGAGCTGTAAACAATACGTCAGAGCTATGATTTCGAGCGATTAAAAGAGAAGCATAAGATAAATGCTGATGGATATTATGCGCATGAATTACTTGTGGTTTTTCGAGTCTTAGAATAGAGTTTATTCTAAGTAACGTTAAAGGGTTTGCTAGACTTATATAGTGCCGCAAGATTGAAGGGTATGAGTTATACAGCCGATAGACGATTATACCGCTCTCTATACTTTTTTTTCTCTTAACTTCGCTTTGAGATGTAGTAATAATTACAACCTTATGTCCGCGTTTATTTAATCCTTGGGCTAATAAATAAACTACCCGTCCGGCTCCTCCAATTATGTTTGGTGGATATGAATCAGAAAGTAAACAGATTTTCATGGTGTTAGTAAGGATTGATATTCTTTTTTACTACGATTGATTAACTTTGCCCAGGAGTGTTTATTGATGACATATTTTCTAGCGTTTTTTTTAATTTGGGGCAATTTGTTTTTATTTTTGATTGTCCAAGACATTGCTTTTGAAAGAGCGTGAGCATCAGATAGAGGAGTATGAATGGCGGCTTGTTGGGTAAACATTTGCTTCTCTCCGTTAGTTGAGATTATTGCCATGCCAGCACTTAAGGCTTCCAGTTGTGATTGAGACAAACCCGAGCCTTGGTGTAGTAAAGGATATAGCATGACATCAATTTGTTGGAAAAATTGGATTATGTCTTTGGGTTCGATTTTGCCAATAAATTTTATGGGAAGGCCCTTAACTTTGTCTTTACATAAGTTAACAAATTTGAAAGATCCTTGTCCGGCAGCTATAAGTTCAATATTTTTATGTGATCGATAAAGTTTTTTAAAAGCATCTATGGCGTATTCCATACCTTTTCGTTTACTGATTTTGCCTAGAAAGCCAAAGGTAAATTGTTTTGGTGATTTTTGTCTTAATATTGGCGTTATTTTGCGGGTATTGACTCCATTGGGAAGAAAAAAAAGTCTGGCTGAACATTTTTTTTGTTTAAGTTTTTTAACAAGCTCTTTTTGACGACAGAAGATTATATCCGCACCAAAAGGAATGGCGTTGAGTTTCAATGTTTTAAAAAGAAGATTTGATGTGATTCCCCAGGCTCGTTCAGTGAGGTTCTTTTTTTCGTTGATTAAGCTTTCTTTGCTTTTTAGCTGGCGGTCATATAAAAGGTCATCCCTGATTTTAGGATTAGTGTAATCCCAAGGAAAATCGGCACTAACTATCAAGGGTCTTAGTTGTATTTTTTCAAAAAGAGTTTCAACATTGGTGGGAAGCAAATGAATAATGTCAATTTTTTTCCAGAAAATAATTGGAAGAGCAAATAGGCTTGCCTGAAGCATTCTGATCCTGTCAAAATTAGTGGTTTTTTTGGAAAATGGAACTTTGAGAATTTCTAGTTTTTTTAAACTTTTTACATTACCTTCAATAAAATTGGTGATGACAACAACTTTATTTATCCAGTTTTTACTGGCTAATTCGTGAGTGTATTCCCAAACAATCCTGGCTTCTCCAGTGGCTTCTGCGGCACTAAAAATATGAGTCAATACAAGAATATTCATGAATGTTTAGATTAAGTATAGAAAGATTTGATGGTGTTGGTAATTTTGAATACTTGATGTCTTTTCAATTGGGGGTATAAAGGAAGAGAGAGAATTTGGCTAACCACAGTGTCTGTATGAGGTAGTTTAAGTTTTGAGTAAATTTTTTTGTATGGTGGTTGGTGGTGGATAGGAATCGGATAATGAATCATTGTGGAAATATTTTTTCTAGATAAATAATTTTGAAGTTGGTTTCTGTTTTTGACTCTGATAACAAATAAATGATAAGCATGATGTTGAGGTTTTTTAGATTGAGGGAGAATTATGTGATCTAAGTGATTAAGGTCTGCTTGATACCAGGAGGCAATTTGTTGGCGTTTTTTTACCCAGAGATCCAAAAGGAAAAGTTTTTCTTTTAAAACAACTGCTTGAATCTCGTTGAGGCGATAGTTTAGGCCGATGAAGCGATGAAAATATTTTTTTTCTTGACCATGATCTCTAAGCATTTTAATTTTTTGGTCAAGCTTTTTTGAATTGGTAATGGTAGCACCAGCCTCTCCGAAAGCGCCTAGGTTTTTGGTGGGGTAAAAGCTGAAACAACCAATTTGACCAAAAGTGCCAGCTTTTTGTTGGTTTAATCTGGCTCCGTGAGCTTGGGCGGCATCTTCGATTAAAAATAATCCATGCTTGTTGGCAACCTTTTTTAGTTTTTTTATAGCTGCGAGTTGGCCGTAAAGATGGACTGGAATGATGGCTTTAGTGTGAGAATTAATTTTGGATTCAACGTCTTGAGGATCAATAGTCATGGTTTTGGAATCAATATCAGCAAAAACTGGCTTGGCGCCAACGAGAGAAATGGCCTCTGCTGTGGCAAAAAAAGTATGAGAAGGTAAGATTACTTCGTCTGGATGGCCGATATTTAATGCTAAAAGAGCTAGATGAAGAGCAGCTGTACCTGAATTAAGGGCTGTACAATATTTTACTTGGTGATATTTAGCAAATGCTGTTTCAAAAAATTTTACGTGTTTTCCACAAATAAATTGGCCTGATGAGATAATATTATTGATTTTTCGAACAATCCTCCGATTGGTGGTAGGAGGATTAAAAGCTTTAAAAAAGGTAATGTCATTCATGGGTAAGTACTACTAACAGTTCTGAGCAGTGTTGGGGGAATTGTTTGCCTAATTCAAAAAATCCTTCTACTACTTTTTTGGGAAATTTTTCCACTTGTGAATTTGATAAGGGCTTGAAGAGTATGCCTGAGAATTCAAGAATTTTATAACCTCCAGCTTGGCTGATGATTTTTTTAAGAGTTGTGGGAGTATAAACTCGGCAATGGCCTAATTTTTTATCTTTTTGATTAAGTTGTGTCGGTTTTTTTAACATGCCCATTTGTACTCCTAGTAATCGATGAATTGAGTGGGCGTTAGGAACAATAATAATAAGCTTGCCTTTTGAAGGTAACCATGACTTGATTTTTCTAAGCATATTTGTAGGATGACGAATGTGTTCGAGAACATGGTCCATGATGATTGTGTCAAACTGTTTGGTGGGTTTATAAGTTTCAAATAGTGTTTCTTCGACCAGCACCTGAGGAAATTTTTTTCTAATTTTTTTCATGTAAATTGGAGAAGCATCAATGCAGGTAGTTTGGCGAAAGTGTTTAATTAGATATTGGGTTAGTACACCATCAGCAGAACCCATTTCTAGAACCGACTGGCCAAAAAAGTGGGGTTTGATGCTTCGATATACTAGCTCTTCTATTTTTTTATGGAACATTTTATTAGGTTTGTACCATTTTGAAATAGCAATAAGATTTTTTTTATCTTTTTTAAACTGATTTGATTTCTTTTGTTTCATGACAGTTAGTAGCTCATATTTTTCCAACGACTTTTGTTGTTTTTAAGCCATTTAAATTCTTTTATTAGTCCCTGTTTTAAACTTGTTTTAGGATGCCAATTGAGAAGTTTTTTTGCTTTTTTTGGTGATAATGTCATTCGTTGAAGTTCTTGAGGCAACCGTTGGCGATTGATAATTTTTGATGTTTCTCCTTTTTTGACATTTTCTTTAATTATTTTAATGCAAGGATTTAAATATCTTTTTACTAATTTAGCTAATGTACTAATGGATGTGGGTTTTCCGGTGGATACATTGAATATTTGATTTTCCGAACGTCTATTTGTAATACATTTAATATTTAAATCTACCACGTCATCTATAAACACAAAATCTCTAATTTGACTTCCTTGACCAAATATGACTAAGTCTTTGTTTTCTAAAGCTCGCTTTAATAAAATTGTTAGAACTCGTCCATACCATTCATTTGGTCCGTAGACAATGCTGTATCTTAAAGATGTGACAGGGAGGTTGGTTTGATTACTAATTATATGAGCATATTTTTCAGCTGCGAGTTTGCTAACTCCATATCCCCAATTAGGATTAGTAAGATGATTTTCAGTTTGAATTTTTGTCTTAGCTTGTCCATAAACGCAAGCAGATGAGGCATTATAGCAATTTTTTACCTTGCATTTACCGGCCGCTGATAAAACATTTATAGTTCCTATGGTGTTTATTTTTAGATCATATGTTGGATCATCTATAGCTCTGGTAATTTCTAGCTGTGCGGCTTGGTGGGAAACAATATCTGCCTTATTAAACTCTTTTATTAATAATTTTTTATTTAAAATATCTCCTTTTACAAAAGTGATTTTGCTTCTAACTGTTTTTAAGTTTTGCAAAGTACCTGAGCTTAAGTTATCAAAGACTTTCACTTTGCTACCCAAGACAACCAATTTCTTTACTAGAGATGAACCGATGAAGCCAGCACCTCCAGTAATTACGATGTTTGTGCCCTTAATTGTCATTATTTTTTTCAATAAGGATTGTTTTTACTTTTGCTAATCTGCCAGCTTTTTTATCCATCCAACTGTTACCATATAAAATTACATTATTTTTATTTACTTTCATTAACCTAATTATTTCCAAGATGCCATCTGGCGATGGTTTTGGGTTAGAAACATCATCAAAACCTATGATTATATCTGGCATGATGTTTAAAGAAACTTTTGATAGTGCAGTTAGAATGGTTTCTTTATAGTTATTTGAAAGAATAGCCGTTTTTGGATATTTGTTTATAAGTTTGACTATTTTTGGATTAAAAGTGACGTTTTGAATTCCTTCTTTTTCATATTTTTTAATTATTGGTTTGATTTTTTGAATATAAAGCTTAAGGTTGTTTTTTCTTATGGATGCTATTTGGGTAGCAAAACTAGTGTGTTCTTTTTTTAGACCTACAATTGATCCTATTGTCTTCTTTAGCTTTTTCCAGTCAATTTGCAGGTTTGCTATAGTTCCATCAAAATCAAATATAGCTAATGTCTTTTTTTGCATATTTAGGGTTTTTTAATAAAACTCCTGGACAATCAATGTGGCGACACCAAAACCAGTTTTCTGGTATTGGGTTGTATTGCTTTGGTTTAGAAGATAATTTTTCTCCTAAACCGAGTTTAAGGTAAATCAAAGGCATATTAACGCCAGCTTTTGTAAAAAAGAAACTGGTAGTGAAAAATCTGCCACAGTTAATTTCTGTGGGGATGGGAATGTTTTGCTTATTTTCTCTTAAATCGACGCAAAATATTCCTGTGGCTTTTTTGTCAATTGCCAAAACTGCTTTAGTTGCCATCTGGTTAACATCATCGCGATTAAGAGTTTTGGCAATAATGGGAGTATTGGTTATTCCTGATGGAGATAGTTGTGGATAGATGTATTCTACACGCTGTCTTGCTTGGGAAGTGATTATTTGACCGTTAAACCAAACGCTTTGAAAGGCAATTATTTTTCCAGGAAGCATTTCTTGAGCAACGAATTCCCAATTGGTAGATCTAGCTTTCCAATATCCCAACCAATGCTTAGCTACTTTGATGTTTGGTACAGGAGTGCTACCTCGACTAGATGCACCTTTTGTGGCTCTAAGCCAATAAGGATAGCTAAAACGTTTGGATGCCTTTTTTAAAGATTGATTGTCTTTAATGATAATAGTGTCAATAATTGGTAATCCTGCTTTTTGCCAAACTTGGGCAGATTTATGTTTATTATGACAAATTCGAATTGTTTTATTCGATGGAAGCATTGTTTTAATTGGTAGTTGTTTTCGTATTTTGCCAATTTTGACTACTTCAACATCTGGTTGAGGATGTAAGAAATCAGCTTTGGTTTTTTTGATAATTTTAATTAATTCTGATTTGTGTTTTTTTGAATTTACTGGCGGAATGATATATTTTTCATCAACTTTAGCCCACTCAAGGTGAAATGGATTAATATCTAAACCGATGAGATGATATTTTTGCTTGGATTTTCTGATGGAATTTATAAAATTGACTCCAGCTGGACCACCAGCACCAGTGATGATAATTTTTTTCATATATTAACTTTAATAAATTTGCCTCCTGCTTTAATTGATTTTTGAATTGCTTCTAGTACTGCTACCACTCTGATGCCGTTTTTACCATCGGTTTTTGGAATTGATTTGTTGATTATCGATCTAATAAACTCTTGACATTCTTTTGTTAGGGGTTCAGTTGTATCAATTTTGGGAATAGTAATATCACTTGTTCTGTAGATTAGCTGCTTTTGGATTAGATTTTTACTAAATATTGTTTTTAATTCTGCACCGCTGCGATATATTTTTACGGGCTCAAATGAGTCATTATCATCATAAACGATCGTTGCTTTTGATCCGGCAATAACCATGCGCCTGTATTTTACTGGCGATAACCAATTGACGTTAATAAAACCCTTAAGCTTTGGAGAGTAATCTAAAATAATATAGGCAAGATTTTCCTGATCAGTGATGTGGTTACTAGCAACAGCCAAGACTTTTTTTGGAATTTTTTTCAGGATATAGTTGAAAATAGAAATATCGTGAGGGGCTAGATCCCAAACAACATTAATATCCTCTTGAAATAAACCTAAATTTACCCTGCTTGATTCTACATAATATATTTTTCCAAGTTTATTTTCGGATATTATATTTTTAATAGCTGAGACTGAGCCTTTGTATTCGAAGGTGTGCCCGACCATTAATACAAGTTTTTTTGATGTTGCTAGATTAGATAATTTTTTAGCTTTATTAGTTGATGATGCAATGGGTTTTTCAACCAGAACGTGTTTGTTTGCATTGAGAGCTGCTATCGATAGTCGGTAATGTGTAGAAATTGGCGTGGCAATAGCTATGGCGTCGATTTGAGGGCTATTAATAAACTGTTTGACATTGGTAGTGATTTTTAATTGAGGAAATCTTTGCTTGATGAATTTGAGTCTTTTTTTGTCAATATCGCAAGCAGCTACTACTTTAGCTTGTTTGACTTCCAAAAAATTTCTAATTAAATTTGGTCCCCAGTAACCACAGCCGATTATTCCGACTTTTACTTTATTGTTCATTTTGTGACTGAATTATATATTTTTTTATATTCAGTAACCATGGTGGATATATCAAATAATTTTACGTTTTTTATGACGTTGCTTTTAAGTTTTTGCCTTAACCTGTTGTCACTTTTAAGTAAAGTTAATTTTTTCAGAGTGTCTTGAATATCTCCTTCTTTGGCGATTGAAGCTGATTTGAGCTTCCTAACTATCTCTGGGTTGAGAAGTCACTATCTAATTCGATTGTGGTGAGTAGCGGCCTTTATTTTGAGTTGAAGGGCAAAAAATTGATCTTCTAATCTTTGTTTTACAAGCTTTAGGGATGTTTTTATCTTCATACAAGTTATTTTATCGTATAATTAGACCCTATCAATAATAAATGTTGTAAGATATGTAAAAAGTATGGCAAAAGAGGTGAAATCACTATCTAAATTAATTATCCAAATCCCCTGCTACAACGAAGCTAAGACTTTACCACAAACAGTGAAAGATCTGCCAAAAAAAATTCCCGGAATAAAAAAAATCGAGATACAAGTAATTGATGATGGCTCAACTGATAACACTGAGAAGGTGGCTCATAAATTGGGAGTCCATCATATTATTCGTTTTAACCGCAATAGAGGACTTGCTGCGGCATTTAAAGCCGGTGTTAATAATGCGCTTCTTCTTAATGCTGATGCACTGGTAAATACTGATGGTGATAACCAATATAAAGGGGCAGATGTTGCAAAACTACTCAAACCAATTGTTGAGGCCAAGGCAGATGTGGTCATCGGAACTAGATCAATTAATGAACATCCGGATTTCTCTGAATATAAAAAAATATTACAAAAGTTTGGCAGCAAAGTTGTCAGATTAGTCTCTCGCACCAAGATTGTTGATGCCACTAGTGGGTTTAGGGCATACAACAGAGAAGCCCTTTATAAATTAAATGTATTTTCCAGTTTTTCACATTGCTTAGAAACTATTTTTCAAGCTGGCTATCAAAACTTAAAAGTACAAAGTGTGCCAGTTAAAGTTAACAAGAAGACGCGCGACTCAAGACTTTATAAAAGTGTGTTTCAATATTTATGGCAATCAGGTTGGATCATTATTGAAATGTTTTTGCTATACCGCGCAGCCTGGTTTTTTTCAGTGCTTTCAGGAACAACTTTTTTAATTAGTCTTGGTTTAGTAATTAGATTTTTATTTCGAATTACTTTTTACCCCAATTCTATTTCTACTACTTTTTGGCCAACGGTTGTACTTGCGGGAGCTTTGTTAATAATCAGTTTTCAATTTTATCTAACTGGCATCTTGGCATCACTTATCTCTTCTAACCGCAAACTGGCAGAGGAAATTTTGTATCGCATGAGGGGATTAGAAAAGGATATTTGACGCTTAATGTTTTTCTAACTAGAGCAGAAGTTGGAATTATTGAATATGTTGTAGAGTGGTAAAAAAAATGAAATATAGCAAAGATTAATGATATGAAAAGTTGTCCTAAAATCAATTATAAACAGCTAAATCACTTCGTCTTTGGAGATAACCGGACAGATTATTTGTTGGGAACACATCTTAAACGCTTTGTTGGGTATAGTCGAAACCCTGAGATTCGCCGGGCTGGTGCGAGCGGAGGAATTATTACTCAATGTCTCGTTTATCTACTTGAATCAGGTAGAGTTAATGGAGCAGTGGTGCTCAAGCAAGGAAGCCCTAAGCCATGGCTGGCGGAACCGATTATTGCTACCACTAAAAAACAAGTTGTTGAGTGTTCTCAATCAGTTTATATTCCAGTCGACACTAATAATATATTGCCTCAGGTAAATAATTTTAAAGGCAAATTAGCTTTTGTTGGATTACCCCATCAAGTCGCTGAGATGCGTCGGTTGCAGATGGAAAAACATCCTGCGGTCGAAAAAATTGAGTATTTTCTTGGTCCTTATTTTGGAACCTCAATTGAATTAGACGCAGTTTTGAGTTATTTGCGATCAAATGGTATATCCTCGTTTAATAGAATTAAAGAATTAAGATATCGCGATGGTGAATGGCCAGGATATTTACGAATTACTTTTAAAGATGGTCGTGAATTAAAATGTCCTAAATTCCACTACAATTATTTAATCCCCTTTTATGTAACACTTGAATCATTACTTAGTATTGATTTTACTAACGAATTGACAGATATATCAGTCGGTGATGCTTGGAGCCCACAGTTTGAAAACAAAAGACAAGGTTTTTCAATACTGTTAGCAAGAACAAAAAAAGGCCTTTCACTCCTGGAGCAGATGAAAAAAAATGGGCTGGTTATTTTAAAACCGATTTCCCGCAATGATACCGTGAATATGCATGCCCATATGATTGACTTTAAAAAGCGTGGTTCTTTCATACGAATTAAATGGTTAAAATTACTTAACAAGCAGATCCCAGAATATGACTACCATCCCAAATACATTCCGATGACTAGATATGCGACAGAGATGATAATATGCTGCATATTTCTAGCTGGCAGAACTAGGCTTGCTCGCTGGATTATCGAAAAAATTCCAATAGGTGTTACCGGTAATCTGTTCAATATTTTACGAAAACTTTGGAAATCTCTAAGCAAATCAGTCAAGCGAAAGGGGTTGTTGGAAGTAAAATTTGAGGAATTATGAGCTTAGCTAAATATATAATATCTCAACTACCAAGACTTCTCACACAATTAGATCGCGATCCCGACTCGCCTACTTTTGGTAATTTTGATCGAAATTATTGGCATTACAAAATTCGAGACTTTTCATCATCCATTTTGCAGCAATCCTGTGTTGCTCTTTCGTATTTACCCAAATTGCTTGATGTGTCCCCAAGTGCATCACAATTATGGCTGGAAGGATCGTTAAAGTGTTGGGCCAGAATGCGTAATAAAGGCGGTGGTTTGGAAGAGTATTATCCTTATGAGCAAAGTTATCCTGCAACTGCTTTCTCGCTTCAAGCAGTAACTTATTGTTTACTCAGGCAACCAAAATTAATGAATAAATACATTGATAAGCAAGTCAATATAGCTAGTCAATTCTTAATTGATAATTTTGAATCAAGAGCTTTAAACCAACAAGCAGCTGGTATCGCGGCTTTGGCTCAAGCGAAGCAACTTGGTTACGCTTTCAGTAAAGTGAAGTACAAAAACATAGTGAGTCGGTTTTTTAAATCTCAATCTAAGGAAGGCTGGTTTCCTGAATATGATGGTCCTGATTTAGGCTACTTGAGTGTAACTCTGGATATGTTGTGGGATTATTTTCAGGCTTCCAAAGACGAACGAGCGGTTCGGGCAATGGACTTGGCTGTCGAATTTATTGAAGCTTTTATTACCACTAAAGGGCACGTGTTGACAATTGTAAACTCTAGAGAAACTGATTATTTGGTTCCGTATGGTTTATTTCAATTGAGTACAATCAACAAAAAGGCTAGTACTATTGCCAAGCTTGTGTTCAACCAAATAGATAGTTCGCATTTTTTACGCAGTATAGATGATCGATATAGTAGTCACTACATCTTGAACAGTTGTATTAAGGCTTTGCAGGTAAAGCTTCCGAAAATTACAGGTAAATTCTCAATGACCGTAAAATTTCTGCCACAGTCAGGTATTTACGTTATGCGAAAACCAAAGGAGCAACTGATAATAGCCGGTTATAAAGGTGGCAGCTACCAGCTTGCAGCAAATGATGCTGATTATGGACATCGTTGTTATCGGCAAAATCAAGTGTGGGTTTCACATATTTGGAATAAACAATTAAACATAAATTATCAAGATAACCAACTTACTATTATGGGTTATTTGACTCCAGTTGAATGGCTGGTACCCTCACCTATTAAACATTTCTTTTTACGTCTGCTTAGTTTTGTTTTTGGTAAAAAGATTGTTGGTTATATTAAACAGCGGATGATTTTTTACAAACCTGATAATAGTTTTCTATTTATTCGTCGGTTTAACTTTGACAAAAAACAAGTCGTCACGCAAATTACTGGGCCAAAACACTTTCAGGCAAAACCGGGAATTAAGCAACCTATTCGCCATGTGGCTAGTGCTTTTCAATATTCTCCTTTAGATGTTCAATCCTTGACCAAAAAATCACAAAAGGTGAGGGGTAAATTTACTCAGAAAAAACGTCTTTAATTCGGGTTTGGTATAGATAATTCACTGTGGAGCTTTTAACCAACTCTAAAGATAAAAGTTCTTGATCTTGTTTAGATATAGCTTCTTCGGTCCACAAGTACTTAATCTTGTAATGCGTTACTGTGGGAGTAAAAATCTCTTTGGATAAAGGTGGTCTTAAATAAATCGGCACGGAAGAAAAATATGCTCGCTCCAAGTCGGTGGCTATTATCCCATCTCTTGGTAAAATTTTGGCAAAGTTGGATATCTCTGTCAATCTATTCATATAATCGATTTCTCCAGCTCCTCTAAATTGGTCTTCTGTTAAAATACCATCATAATAATATGTATGATAGTCATTTATTCGGTAGATTTGTGCCGATATAAAGAGTGTAAATGCTAAGCTTATGATCAAAATAAGATAACGAAATTTTGGCTTGAGATATTGCAAGGCAATTAAGCCCGCTAGTAAAAAGAGTGGATACATAGATGTAAAGTAACGAAATTTCAATGTTCTCCAAGAAATAAACATTAAGATGTGAGAAAAACTAAAACAGAAAAATATTACCGAATTTCTACTTTTAATAATATGTTTCCATTTGATTAACCAGACTACATAAAACAGCGGCAAAATAGGCAAAAGAACTTGGATTTTTTTTAATAAAAATATGCCGTTAGAAAACCAGAAATTTAATAGATTTAACCCATAAGTGTCCAAAGAATCTTGTATTTTAGGTGTAAATAGCACCAATCGATCGATGCGCCATTCTCTAACAACGTCTTGAGTAATCCTTGTTAGATTTGTGGCCAATAGTGGAGTTTTATAAAAATAGAGATTGTAAATAATCCACGGACTGATTGTTAAAATACTAATAAACATCGATATAACTAGAAGTTTACGTTTCTTGGTTTTGGATCCAAAATACAAAACGCCCCAAATAGCCGGAGCTACAGATAAAAATGGATAATTGACCATAAAGCCTAAGCCTAAAAGCAAACCCAAAAAAGCTGCTCTCCGCCAGTCATCTGTACGTTTTTGCAACAAAACGAGAAGTAACAACTGAATTAGTACTATTTGCAACATATATCTAGATCCATTTCCCGCTACGTCTATCATTAGATAACTACTTGTATAAATGGCAGTAGTTATAAGACTTTCTTTAGTTGATGTAAATTTGTTAGCTAATAGATACATTAAAGGAATACTTATTATGCCTAGAATAAACGATAATAATTTAGCAGTATAAAAAGTATCGGTTCCAAATAAGCTGTGGATTGTAGCTAGACATGTAATCCACAGGGGAGGCTTGTCTGAAAGTACAACATTATCGGTTATGTCGGCGACTGTCTCGTGAACTGCCCCTGGGAATGGTATTGCAAACAGGCCAGTTGTAAATAATTGCCGGGCAGCAAATACTTCTTGATACATATCGCCGTGAGGAAATATGTTATACCCTACTGAACGCCATCGTGCCCAAATTCCGACAATAACAATAAGAACGAGTAAAAGAATTTGATTATTAGTAGATTTTAAAAGAGGTTTAATTTTCATGCGTGCTCACAATTTCCCGATAAAGACTGCGGTATTCCATAGCCATTCTCTTGGCGGAAAAGTACTCAAGTTGGTCAATTCCTTTTTGACTTAAGTCTTCATATCGCTTTGGTTTGGATAACAACTTTTTAATTTGTTTGGCAAGTTTTAAAACATCACCTTCTTTTGCCAATAAGCCTGATCCTAACATTCCTACCACTTCAGTTACAGCTCCTGATTTAGTAGCAATAAT
>Ga0209976_10000463_pt1 | contig 27382 bp, 27 predicted proteins | sample SumtaG_FD_182806 | JGI IMG/M metagenome (GOLD analysis project Ga0209976, IMG submission 182806) | Deep subsurface microbial communities from Indian Ocean to uncover new lineages of life (NeLLi) - Sumatra_00157 metaG (SPAdes) (version 2) | ecosystem: Environmental > Aquatic > Marine > Oceanic >...
TCGGGCTTTGAAAAGCTTGGATGAGGTCAAAGCCAGAGGCGATGAAAAAATTGGCTTAACTATACTTAGAAGAGCTTTGGAAGAGCCATTAAGACAGATTGCTGATAATGCTGGTCAGGATGGAGCAGTAGTGGCTGATGAGATTAAGAAAAAGAGCGGCGGGTACGGCTATAATGCGGCTAAAAATAAATATGAGGATTTGTTTGAGTCAGGCATTATTGACCCAACTAAAGTAGTTCGTTCTGCTTTGCAAAATGCCGCTTCTGCAGCGGCCATGCTTTTAACCACTGAATGTGTGATTACTGACTTGCCTGAAAAGAAGGATGCGCCAGCCCCAATGCCTGGCGGCATGCCGCCTGGTGGCATGGGATATTAAGGATTTTGAAAAGAAGACACCCCGCAATACTGCGGGGTGTTTTGGTTATAAAATTGACAAAAATTAAAGAATATATTAATATATTCTTTAATTACAGAAGGATGATATTAAACTTAATTGAAAATAAAGGGAGGAAAAAGAGATGGATGATTCAGAAGAGAAACGAATCGAAAAGTATAAAGAAAAGTTTGAGGAATTACTTCAACAGGCAGAAAAAGATAGTTGCATAGGTCGACAGATTGAGTCCAAAATAGAGGAAAATGATATAGAAATTGCAGAAGTTCTTGCTGTCGGTCATTACGGCCTTGCTCCTGAAGTAGTTATAGTTAGAGATACTAAAGGTAAAGTTTGGGCGATTCCAGAAGATAATAATAACAGCACTCCTCTGGAAAATCAATTAGTAAGTCGATGGGATGTCCGTCCAGGTATGAAGTTGCGCTTAAAGATAAAAACTATTACTGAAGAGAAGATTTGTGGAGTTTTAATTGTCAAATAGGCAAATTTAGTACCTTTAAAAATCAAAGAAAAATCAAACCATAAAATTAAGCCAGACACAGATTATTTTGTCTGGCTTTTTCATTTTCTGTAACAATCTTATTTTTCTGGTTGCAAAAGATTTGAAAAGCATAGTATAATGTAAACAGAATAAGTTTAATACTGCCTGAATAATCTCGGCTAATTTTTTCTTTGAAAAACTTGGACGAATTCTTTCAGGAAAAAACTATATGACCACAACTTTATGGATAATGATCGGCATAATTGTCGTTCTGTTCCTTTGGCTGATAGCTATTTTTAATGGTTTGGTTAAGCTGAAAAACAGAACTAATGAGGCCTGGTCAGATATAGATGTCCAGTTAAAAAGACGCTATAATCTGATTCCTAATTTAGTTAATACAGTTAAGGGCTATGCCAAGCACGAACGGGAACTTTTTGAAAAAGTTACTCAAGCTCGGACTGCGGCAATGGGCGCCCAAACAGTTGAAGAACACGGCAAAGCAGAAAATATGCTGGCTGGCGCTTTGAAGTCGCTTTTTGCCGTAGCTGAAAATTATCCTGATTTGAAAGCCAATCAGAATTTCCTGGAATTACAGCGGGAGTTGAGCGATACCGAGAATAAAATTCAGGCGGCTCGCCGCTTTTTCAATGGCAATGTCCGGGACTTTAATATTAAAATCCAGAAATTCCCTAATAATTTAGTTGCGGGGATGCTTGGTTTTAGCAAAAGAGATTTCTTTGAATTAGAAGAAGCTGCGGCCCGGGAGCCAGTGAATGTAAGTTTTTAAGATCTCTAATCTCGAATCAACCTCTATAAATCTCTAATCAATCTCTAATTTTATCTCTAATAATCTCGAATATAATTATTATTAGAGATAATTCGCGATAATATTCGAGATTGATTAGAGATCAATGGCTACTCTCTATACTCACAAAGATAAAAACATCCGGCGGACTTGGTTTTTGATTAGTTTTTTTCTGATTTTTATTATCGGCTTGGGCTGGGTTTTTTCTTATCAATTTAACAGCCCAATTATTTTAGTTGTGGCGGTTATTTTTAGTTCTTTGATGAGTTTTACTTCTTATTGGTATTCTGACAAGATTGTTCTGCGAATGAGTCGAGCCAAAGAAATTAAAAAGCAGGATAATCCAGAACTTTATCGCTTAGTGGAAAACCTTTGTATTACGGCTGGCTTGCCCTTACCCAAAATTTATCTAATTGAGGAAATGTCGCCTAATGCTTTTGCCACTGGTCGTAATCCGGAACACGCGGTCATTGCCGTAACCAGAGGACTTTTGGAGAGATTAGACCGTTCAGAATTAGAAGGAGTTTTAGCTCATGAATTAAGTCATATTGGCAATCGGGACATTCTTTTACAGACCGTGGTGGTTGTTTTAGTTGGTTTGGTTGTGCTACTTTCTAATTGGTTTTTGCGCTGGACTTGGCTGGGTGGTCGTCGCCGCGATAGCCGGGAAGGTGGTCAATTTGGAATGATTATGTTATTGATTGGTATTGGATTAGCTATTCTTTCTCCTTTTTTTGCCGTTTTAATCCAATTATCTATTTCCCGCAAAAGAGAATTTTTAGCTGATGCCAGCGGAGCTCTATTAACCCGTTACCCTCAAGGACTGGCCAGCGCCTTAGAAAAGATTTCCCGCGACCAAACTCCTTTACGAGTTGCTAACAAAGCCACCGCTCATATGTATATTGCCAATCCCTTCAAAGGCAAAAAAGTTTCCAAGTTTTTTAGGACACATCCACTTATAGAGGAACGAACCAAAGTTTTACGGGGAATGGAGGTATAATTATGGCCAAAGCAAAATTTATTAATATATTAATTTTCGGAGATAGTATTGCTTGGGGCTGCTGGGATCCTGAAAAAGGCGGTTGGGCTGATCGACTAAAACAATATTTTCATAAAAAAGAAAATCTTCGGGATGTTCGTATTTATGTCCAAAATTTGTCAGCCGGAGGTTTTAATACCGGTAAATTGTTGGACAACTTTGAGAAAGGAACAGAATTTAGTGTTGGCGACCTGAAGAGAAGAAAAAATCTTGATATTTTTATTTTTGCCATTGGCGCTAACGATGCTCAATATATTAATACAAAAGATAACCGAAATACAGATATAGACAGTTTTGAAAAGAATTTAGAAAAATTGATTAAAAAAGCAAAAAAATATACTGGTAAAGTTATATTTATTGGACTATTTAAGGTTGATGAGAGTAGGACTGTACCTCATTGGTGGAATCAAAAATTTTATAATACCAATAAAGATATTGTAAAATACAATTTAGTCATAGAAAAAATTAGCCAAAAGAACAAAGTAATGTTTATCAGTATGTTAGATTTATTAAACAAAAATGATTTAGCAGATGGCCTCCATCCCAATTCCAAAGGCCATCAGAAAATATTTAAAAAAGTAAAAGATTTTTTATTAGAGAATAGATTAGTCAAGAAATAATTATGAGTATATTTGATATCTTATTTAATACAACTAAAAAAATATATCGGAATGAATTTGAGAATGCCTTGCGGAAAATTCCTGAATTATCCGATAAAGAACGGGCTTATGTCAGTGGTGTTTTTCAGGATTCTTTGCGAAATGGTTTGAGTAAAGAGGAATTAAAAAAAGAGATTAGCCGCTTAAAACACAATTTCAACGACCCATTGGATTCTTTTGAAGTAGAGAAAATAAAGAAAAAATTAATGGGGTATTTTTAGAATTTGACTATAATGGAGAGGTCGCATAGTGGCCGAGTGCCCGCGCTTGGAAAGCGCGTATACCGCAAGGTATCGAGGGTTCGAATCCCTCCCTCTCCGCCAATTAAATTATTATGGACTGGAATCAATTTGATAGAGGAATATTTTTAGTAAATGTCTTAGGTATTGTTTATAATCCTAAGACAGGGAGAGTTTTAATTGGACGAAGAGAAAATGATCCTTATTTCAAGAAAATTTCTTGGTGTTTTCCTGGCGGAAGACCTGCTTATAAAGATGATTTAGAATTTTACCTTAAACATCAAACTAAAATTAAGACCGGATTAGAAATAGATATCAAAAAAATTATTTTTGCCAAAACGTATCCCGAAAAACGAGAACTCCTTTCGATTTATTATTATTGTGAAGCTATTGGCGGAAATGAGAAAGCTGATGAATTATTCACCGAAATTAAATGGATTGAACCAAGTGAAATACAAAAATACTTTACTACATCAATCCATCCAAAGATATTAGAATTTCTTAAAACATTAAAATAACTATGCCTCTAAAAGAAATTCAAAAACAAGTTGATGATTGGGTTAAGCAATACAAGGTTGGCTATTTTAAGCCGCATGAGATATTGGCTCAGTTGATGGAGGAAATAGGTGAGTTGGCTAGGGAGATTAATCATCTTTATGGACCGAAAAAGAAGAAAGCTATGGAAAAAGCCAAGGAAATGTCAAATGAAATAGCTGATATTATTTTTGCTTTAGTCTGTTTAGCTAATTTAAAAAAGATAGATTTAGACAAGGCCTTTAAAAAAATAATGAAGAAGCGTTATCAAAGAGATAAAAATCGTTGGGAGAGAAAGAAATAATTATGTTGGCTCAAATAAAGAAAGATTTAGCCAAAATTATGAAAAAAAACAAAATTAAAAAAATCATTAAAAAGCATTATGGCAAAATCGCAGCTAAAAATGGCTGTTGTAGTAGTTGTGATTGCGGCACCGAATCTACTAATGAACAGATTTCAAAAAGCATTGGGTATTCTGATCAAGAAATAAAATCTGTTTCAGAAGCTAATCTTGGTCTTGGTTGCGGTAATCCAACAGGAATGGGAGAAATTAAGAAAGGTGATGTTGTTTTAGATTTGGGTTCGGGAGCTGGTTTTGATTGTTTTCTTGCTGCTAAGAAAGTAGGTGATTCCGGCAAGGTAATTGGAATAGATATGACTCAAAAAATGATTGATAAAGCAAGAAAAAATGCTGAAAAGTATGGTTATAAAAATGTTGAATTTAAATTAGGAGATATAGAGAATTTACCGATTGATAACAATTCTATTGACGTGATTATCAGTAATTGCGTCATTAATCTTGCCCCAGACAAATCAAAGGTTTTCAAAGAAGCGTACAGAACGCTTAGAAAAGGAGGTAAGATATATATTTCAGATATTGTATTATTAAAAGATCTTTCCGAAGAACAAAGAAATGACGAGAAATTAATAGCTGGATGTGTAGGCGGTGCTTTATTAAAAGATGATTATTTAAAAATTATTAAAGACGCAGGATTTGAAGTAAAAATTTTGTCAGAAGATAAAGATATCAGCAAAAGACAATATCAAGGGACGCCTCTTGAAAGCTTAAAGGTTGAAGCGCGGAAATTATGAAAGCTAAAAAATATGGAGATTACTGCTTAACAGGGAATTTAGCGAGGAAATAGGGCTAAACCTTTTTAAATTATAATACGAAAACATTTCGTATAAAAACAAATTAGGCGTAATTCAGGAGCCCAAGCCTTACATAAAGTTTATATACAAAATAATTAATTATAGTATTACTATGAAAAAAACATGCGCCATTTTAATAATAATTGTAGTGGCTGTTGCTATAAGTATTTTTATATTTAGTATTAGAAATAAAACTAATAATAATCTGGGAACAGTTACAGATGTAAATTGTAATGAATTGGAAAAAAACATTTTTTCCATAATTGACCAAATGCAATTTTGCGAAAATGATAGCGATTGTATTATTGATAAAAATCATAGATTGAATTGTCCCTTTGGTTGCTATATTATTAAAAGTAAAATATTTGATGATGAAGAGGTATCATCACTCTTAGACGAAAGTTTAAATCAATTTATTGATAATTGTCCAATATGTAAATATGAGTGTCCTATTGAACCTACTAGTGAAGACATTGCTTGCCTTAACAATAGGTGCGCTGATATTCGATTTGAAAATTCTAATGATAATGTTCTTAGTATAGACGATTGGGACTGGGATAGCGGGCAAAATTGTAATGGCTTTACAGTTCCAAAACAATGCGAGGAGCTTGAATGGCCAATAAGTTATGGCTGTCGGAAAGCAAATATCTACAATTGTTATGAGTGCTTAGCTGAAAAAAATACAGAACCCAGTATTTGTGAAAATATTATTTTAGATGACAAAGAATCTGAGGACTTTTGGCAAGACAATTGCTATTGGCGATTAGTGATTAAATATAGAGATACTAACAGTATAAGCAAAATCGATTTCTGTGATAAATTTGTTGAACAAGGACATAGAAAAGCTTGTTATGATATTATTAAATGATAAGCTCGGACTCCTGAATTTCAAGAGCGCTACAAAAATCATTTCTCACCTTTAATCAATAAACGTATTGCAAAACAAAAAGAACAAAAAAACCTTACAAAGTAGTGGAAAAATATTTTCTTGATTCGCTCCTTAGGGTTAAATCTTTTTAAAATTAATGATTAATCAAGTTAATAAAAATTTATTGATTGGTTTGATTTTAGTGATTGTGGCAATAGGAACTGTCAGCTGGGCAAAGGCCGCGGAGAAAAGCTATTATTACGAATCAATCAAGGTAGATATTCAAGTTAATCAGGATAGTACTTTTGATGTTGTTGAAGAGCAGACCTATTGGCTGACTGGCAGTTTTGGGTATTTTTATCGGGATATTGAATTAAAGGATTTAGACCATCTTTCTAATATTGAGGTTTTTGATGGCCAGGGCAGGAAATTGAATAAAGATGAGTACGAACTTTCCTACAAAGGCAATCAAAGGCATATTCAATGGGATTTTCCCCGAAGAAATTTTAATAATGAATTAAAGTCATGGATAGTTAAGTATAAGGTTCATGGCGGTTTGGGATTTTATGATGATTATGATGAACTTTATTGGAATGCTATTTTTTCTGACAGAGATGTTAGGGTGGCTAATGCCGAAGTAGTGGTTTATTCGCCGGCTGAAATCAAACAAGTCAGATTATTTGTTGGAAAATCAGGCAGTAAAAATGAAAGCAGTAGTTATAATATTATAGATAAAAATACAGTTCGCTTTTTGGGTTCTAATGTCAAGCCAGGAGAGTTTATGACAGTAGTTGTTACCTGGCCTAAAGGGATAGTTAGTCAGCCATTTCTTGAGCGTAATCAAATTATTAACTGGATAATTTTATTAATCGCTCTGGCTTTGCCAATTTTTGTTTTTATTAGAGTATATCGTCGCTGGAGAAAAAGCGGCAAAGACCCTAAAATTGATAAGACAATTATCGCTCAATACGAACCGTCTGAGGATTTAGCGCCAGCTGTGGTCGGTATTCTTATTGACCAAAAGTTTGATATCAGAGAAGTGACAGCGACTATGATTGATTTAGCTGTCAGAGGTTATTTAACAATTAAAGAAGGTGAAAAAAGATTTTTTAAAAACAAGGAATATATTTTTGAAAAATTAAAAGAAGGACAAAATCTAAAACCCTTTGAACAAAAAATATGGAAAGGGATTTTTGAGGCTGGTCTTAGTAAAGAAGATTCAAAAATAATCTTGAAAAATATCTTTAATCCGAGAAAAATCAAAGAATATTTTAATACTTTACAAAAAGAGGAAAAAAAGATAACTTCTTCAGCTGATCTAAAAAATAAATTTTATCGTCGTTTGCCCGGAGTTAAACAAGCTCTTCATCAGGAATTAAACAAGACAAATTATATTACTGGCAATATTCAAAGAATAAGAAAAAAATTCAAAATTCCGTATATTATTTTAACTGTTTTGGCTTTTATTAGTTTTCTGATTAGCGTAGCAATAACTTCTGGATGGATTGGTTTTGTTGGTGTTTGGGGACTTTTAATTTCTGTTAGTTTATTTATTTCAGGGATAATCGGCTTGATTTTTGGATATTATATGCCTGCCTTAACTCAACAAGGAGCAGAAGAAAAATGGAAGTGGTTGGGCTTTAAGGAATATTTGCATACTGCAGAAAGATTTCGGCTGGGCGCGGAAACCGTGGAAACATTTTCTAAATATTTGCCTTATGCGATAATCTTTGGAGTGGAAAAAGAATGGGCTAATCGGTTTGCTGATTTAAAATATAAACAGCCAGGTTGGTATACGCCAGTTGGTCTTCATGCTGGCAGGGGAGGGGCAATGTCCTCTTTTAGCGGTTTAAGTTCCAGTATTTCTTCCTTTACTTCTTCAATTTCTAAGACATTTGGTTCAGCGCCGGGCGGTTCTGGAGCTGGCGGGGGTGGGGGAGCTGGCGGTGGAGGCGGCGGTGGAGGCGGAGGCGCTGGATAAAAATATGAAAATCAAGGATAAAAAACTTCATCGGATTGCTTCTACGGCGATTATTTATAATAAGCAGAAGAAATATTTAATAACCAGAAGGAGCTTAAAAGAAAACGCTTTCCCCGGCATGTGGACAGTTCCAGGCGGCACCTTAGAAACTGACGATTATATCAATACGCCAAAAACTACCAAAGATTGCTGGTATTTTGGCTTGGAAAAATCTTTAAGAGGTGAGATAAGAGAAGAGGTTAATTTGGAGGTTAGAAAAATTAAATACTTGCTGGATATTGTATTTATCAGGCCAGATGGTGTGCCAGTAGTTATTCTAAGCTGGTACTGTCCATATAAATCAGGCAAAATAAAATATGATAAAGATACTATTGACCATGCCTGGGTTACTTATAAACAAGCCAAGAAATATGATTTAATTGAAGGAATTTTGGAGGAAATTGAAATGGTTGATAAAATACTTAAAGGGGAAGATGAAAATAAGGTAAAATATAGACGATAAACGACAACCGTTGTCGTAATTATATGATTAGTTCTCCAGTTGATGAGATTAAAAATAAGCTGGATGTTATTGAGGTGCTTGGCGGATATATTCGGCTGCAAAAAGCCGGACGGAATTATCGGGCGCTTTGTCCTTTTCATTCGGAAAAGACGCCTTCTTTTATGGTTTCGCCGGAAAAGCAAATGTGGCATTGTTTCGGTTGTAATGCTGGTGGCTCAATTTTTGATTTTGTTATGCAGATGGAAGGAGTGGAATTCGGTGATGCCTTGCGGATGCTGGCCCAGCGAGCTGGGGTGGAATTAAAGAAAGTTGACCCCAAATTAAAAACCGAAAGAAGCCGGCTTTATGAGATTTGTCATTTAGCCAGTCAATTTTTTATTAGGCAGTTGACAGCCAGTCAGATGGGTAAAAAAATTCAGCATTATTTGGCTGAACGTGGATTGAAACCAGAAACGATTAAAGATTGGCAGATTGGTTATGCGCCGGGACAATGGCGGTCTTTACTAAGTTTTTTAGAGGGTCGTGGATATCCTGCAGAAGAGATTATTAAAGCAGGATTAGCCGTGGAAAGGAGTTCTGACAAAAGTCAGGAGAAGAGTTCTCATTTTCGCGAGGACTCCAGTTATGACCGCTTCCGGGACCGAATTATTTTTCCTATATTTGATTTAAATGGCTTGGTTATTGGTTTTACTGGTCGGGAAAATCCCGAGCAGCCGGACAGTAGAATGGGTAAGTATATTAATACGCCCAATACTTTAATTTATGATAAAAGTTATGTATTATATGGATTAGATAAAGCAAAATTAGCTCTTAGGAAAGAAAATCTTTGCGTTTTAGTTGAAGGACAGATAGATGTTTTAATGGCTCATCAAAACGATTTTAAAAATGTGGTGGCTACTTCTGGGACTGCTTTGACGGAAAAACAAATAAAAATTATTAAACGTTATACAGAAAATTTAGCCACTGCTTTTGATATGGATTTGGCTGGTGAGACAGCCACTAAAAGAGGGATTGATTTAGCTATTCAGTTTGGCTTTAATACCAAGGTGATTAGTTTGCCTGAAGAGCAGGACCCGGCTGATTGTCTTCAGAAAAATCCTTCCCTTTGGTCGCAAGCGGTTAACCAAGCCAGCGGTCTAATTGAATTTTATTTTGAAAATGCCTTTAGCAAGTATGATGTTCAGGCAATTGAAGGGAAAAAGGAGATAACTAAAATTCTTTTACCGGCGCTTAAGAAAATTCCTCACAAGATTGAGCAGGCCCATTGGCTTCAGGAATTGGCCCGACGGTTGAGAGTTCAAGAAAAGGATTTAGTTGAAGAAATGGAGAAGATTAAGCATTCTTTTTTGAGCTTCGCTCCCGACAGGAGTCCCGTTGGGAGCGAAGCTCCCAAAAAAGAACAAAGTAGCAGCAAGCCCCACCTTGAAGAATATACCATAGGCCTTATTTTAACTAACTTAAAAAAATTGAAGCGGTTTAAGAAAGAACCAGTTTATCTATTTACTAATTCGGCGCTGGCTGAAATGTTTAAAAATTTAAAAAGAGTTAAAAGTAAAGTTAAATTAAATGATTTTAGAGAGGGTCTGCCAGCTAATCTAGCCAATCGTCTTGATGAACTTGTTTTTAAAGCAGAGAGGCAAAGAGATTTATTGGATGAATTTAAACCAACTAAAGAGATTAGATTTTGTTTTAGTCAATTGCGCAAGCGCTATTGGCAGGAAAAATTAGACCAGCTTAATTTGTCTATTCAAGAAGCCGAAGAAAAACAAGATAAAGAAATCCTTAAAAAATTAACTGAAGAATTTAATAAATTCACTAAGCAAATTAGTTTGTCAAAGAGTTAATTGAGGAATTTTTGAGGTTTTTGTTTTTGAGGTCAGACCTTTTTGATAAAACACAACCCTAAAGGTTCGACCTCTCAAGCGCGACCTCTTCAAGGTCGCTACTTGCAAGGTCAAACCTTTTTATCAAAAAGGTCTGACCTCAAAAACTTCTCCTTTTCTCAATAGTTAAATTATGGCTAAAAAGAAAAAAACAACTGGAAAAAAAGTCGTCTTAAAAAAGACGGCTAAAAGAGGTAAAAAACGAACCTCTCCCAAGAAAAAAATAAGAAAATCGGTCAAGAAGAGAGTCACCAAAACAACTAAGAGAAAAGTTAGAAAGCCGGCTAAGAAAAGAGTAATTAGTAAAAAGAAAAGACAAAGAAAAATTAGTCGTCCAAGCAAAACAATACGGCGCAGGCCGAAAAAGAAGGTCAGTCAGCTGAAAGGAAAAAGGAGAAAAATATTAATCACCGAAGAAAAAATTCAGGAGTTAATCAGTCAGGGCCGGCAGCGTGGTTTTGTAACTGAAGGAGAAATCCTCCAGCTGACTCCTCAAATAGAAAAAGATATTACTGGTTTAGAAGAAGTGGTTCAGAAATTAAAAGAGAATAATATCAGAGTAATTGAGTCAGTTGAATTTTTAGAAGCAGTTTCTCCAGAAGAAAAGAAGTCAATTAAGGAAAAAATTCCTCTAAAGCTGGAGACCTTTGATAATGTTCAGATGTACTTGCGGGAAATTGGTAAAATTCCTTTAATCAACGCGCAAGAGGAAGTCAGGTTAGCTAAACAGATTGAAAAAGGAGATGAAGAAGCCAGACAGAAATTAACTCAAGCTAATTTACGGCTGGTGGTCAGTATTGCTAAAAGATATGTTGGCCGGAGCCGCAATCTGACTCTTTTGGATTTAATTCAGGAGGGCAATATTGGACTTTTTAAGGCCGTGGAGAAATTTGACTATCATCGGGGCTATAAATTTTCTACTTATGCCACTTGGTGGATTCGTCAGGCGATTACCCGTGCTTTGGCTGACCAATCCAGGACTATCCGTATTCCAGTTCATATGGTTGAGACCATCAGTAAATATACGCAAATCAAGCGACAGCTTTTTCAGGATTTGGGCAGCGAGCCCTTGCCAGAAGAAATAGCTGCTGAAATGGAGGAGAGCGTTGATAAAATTAGACATATTATGAGAATTTCTCAAGAGACCCTTTCTTTAGAAGCGCCGGTTGGTGAAGATGGCGAAGAGAGTAGTTTAGGCGAATTTATTGAAGATAAGAAAACTATTTCGCCGGCTCAAGTAGCGGCTCGTAAATTGCTGCGCGGTCGGCTTAATGATATTTTAATTGATTTGTCGCCGCGCGAACAAAAAATTTTAGAAATGCGTTTTGGTCTAAAAGACGGCATTACCCATACCTTAGAAGAAGTTGGTCAGGAATTCGGCGTCACTCGAGAACGCATCCGACAAATTGAAGCCAAGGCCCTGGAAAAAATGCGTCAGCATCGCAGGTCTAAAAAATTGAAGGGATATTAAGCATTTGTCCAAATCTTTGATTTGGCTAACAAATGCTTAACCCCCACACCAATCTTTTGATTATCTTCTCTAATAATTGGTGATTTTGAAAATAAATTTAATTATCTTATTATTGAAGATTCTCAAAAAAATTGGTGTGGGGGTGCTCAAATTTGTAGCGAAATTTATTTCGCTACGCTCATAAATTTCGACAAATTTGGCATGAAAAATAGATATTTTAAAATAATTTTATTTTTAGTTTTATTAGTATGCGGAGGATTCTTTTATTACGGATATAATTATTATTTAGTTACTCCTGATAGTTTTATTTGTCCAAAAACACCAGTCATGCAGTTTTTACAAAATAATATTGGCTGGCACCGACTAACCAGTTATAAAGAGAATTTGGAAAATTCCAGTTCTTCTTGGCTGTCTAATAAAAGCGATATCTGGAGTTTACAGAATATTCGCGGCTACGAAATCATAAAAGCAAAAAGGTATCAGGTCCTGGAAAACTATTTCAGGGGAACGGACTTTGACCATAAAACTTTCAATACCTTAGGAGTTAAGTATTTTGTTCAGGGTAAAAACGACCCGGAAAATACAAAGCTATCTTCAATTAATAGCTTGTTTTTAGTTTACAATGATGAGTCAATTAATATTTACGAAAACAAAGAAGTAATGCCTCGGGCTTTCGTGGTTTTTAATGTTGAGCCAGTCAAAAATTATGAGCAGGCCCTTAATGTTTTTTTAAGTGATTCATTTAAACCAGAAATGACTGCTCTTATAGAAACGGAGAATCCAGAGGGCTTATTGGCTGATTTTGATAATCAGCCGGCGGCCCCTTATCAAACTGCTGAAATTATTGATTATTCACCTAATAGAATAGAAATAATTACTGATATCCAAATGGACGGATATTTGGTTTTAACTGATACTTATTATCCGGGTTGGCAAGCATATTTAGATGGCCAGAGGATTGAAATATATCCAACTGATATTGCTTTTCATGGTCTTTTTATTCCTCAGGGAAAACATCAGGTAATTTTTAAATATCGTCCCAAATTTTTTGAGAAGCTTAAAGTTTTTTGGGGAGCAAAGCCCCTAAATATTTAAGATGATTATTTTCAAGAAACAAAATAAACTTGACTTTTCTCTGATTATTCTTGTTTTGACAGTTGTCAGTATTTTTTTAGGTTTATTTTTTTATCAATCAAAAATAAAAGAAGTTGTTTTCCCTTTTCAACAAGAGGCAGCGGTTTATCAGGTTGTTTATCCCAAGGCAGAAGTTTTTAAATCTTCAAACAGCAATGATATTTGGCTCGTTCAAGAAGGTAAAAGAAGATTAATCCCTAATTCAGATATTTTTCAGCAATTGGGTTTTAAGTGGAATAAAATTAACTTGGTCAAGACCGGAGAAATCAATAAATTTCCCTTAGTAGCATTAGTTAAAGGTTCAGATTCTTCCGAAGTTTATTATCTAACAGAAAGTGGTTATAAATATCTTTTACGCAGTCCAAAAGTTCTCAAAGCAGCTGGATTTGACTGGCCAGATGTAGAAACCATCCAAAAAGAAGAGTTAGCTGCTTATCCTGAAACCAATTTAGTTCGTTTAGAAAAAGGCGATGAAGTTTATCTAATAGAAAAAAAGAAGAAAAGATTGATTAGTTCTCTGGAGGTTTTTGAACAAATGTATAATTGGGAAATGGTTGCCACAACCAATAAAACAGATTTTGAAGAATATCCTGATGGAGAAAAGATTAATGGAGTTTTGCAGATTGAGAAACAAATTCTTCAACCATTAGAGGAAATAAAGATAAATTTTTGGCTGCCAGAGGCGAGTTCGGTTAAATTGAAAATAAAAGATAGTTATGGTCAGGTTTATATTGTTAAGGATTATAACCAGCCAATAAAAAGCGACCAATTAGTAATTAAGGTTGGTAAAAAATTAGGTGAGCAGACAATTATTTTAGAGACAAATCAGGGCAAGATTGCTCCAGAAGTTAATTTCCAAGTTAAAGCAGAGACAACAATTAAGACCGGCTTAGCTGATTTAGATAGTTTCTATTCTCAAGTTAAGGCATGGATGTTTCAGGATATTTCTTATTGCCGGGGATCCAAAGGTTATCGTTCTCCAGACAGTTGGCCGATTTGGATTAGAGACCATACTCACCAAAGCAAGGGCTTTCGTTATTGGGAAGAAGATATGATTAGCATTATTGATTGGTTTTTTAAGAGTCAATATGCTGACGGAAGTTTTTATGATTTTTGTCCCGGCGGCAGAATAGAAGTAGAAGCAGATGTTGAATATCTAATGGTTTTAGCTGTTTATCGGGCTTGGCAGGCGACCGGTGATGACCAATGGATGTTTTCTCGTTTAGAGCAGTTAGAAAACGGCCTAAATTATAGTATGACTAATCCCAAGAGATGGGATGAAAAGCGTCAATTAGTCAAGCGGTCTTTTACTCCTGATACTTGGGATTTTCAATGGAATGATGGATCTGCTGAAATAAATGAAAATACTACTTTTGGAATTCTGTCCGGTGATAATTCTGGAATGTACGAAGCGTCCAGATTATTAAGTAAGATGTTTGGACTAAAGGGCAATGGAGAAAAAGAACGATATTGGCAAAAGGCGGCTGATGGGTTTAAGAAAAGAAGCAATCAATATCTTTGGAATGAAGGACGCGGTTATTATAAAGGTTTTATTCATATAGAACTACCATCACCGCCGACCGGAAAAAACAGCAGCGATATTTTAGGTCTAAGTAATGTTTACAATCTGAATAGGGGAGATTTTGTTTCTCACTCGCAAGCGGTTAGAATTATTCAGGCATATCAACAAAGAGTTAAAACCGCTCGATGGAAAATGGGAAACGTTTTTCAAGAATGGTTTAGTATTAATCCGAATTACGGAGATAATAAATGGGGGACCGAAGCGGCTGATGAAAGTGGTGAATATGTTAATGGCGGCATAATGCCTTTAGTAGGCGGAGAATTGAGTCGGGCGGCTTTTGAGCATGGCTTTGAGGCCTATGGATTTCAAGAATTATCAGAATATATTGACTTAACACAAAGTCAGGGGAATCAGACATATCTTTGGTATTGGCCTGATGGTCAGCCAGGTATAACCAGTTCAGAGACCTTATCTACTGATGGCTGGGGGAGCAGCGCTTTTTTGAACGCTTTTATAGAGGGTTTGGTTGGGGTAGTAGATTCAGCTAAACTTTATCAAGAAGTGAAAATTTCTCCTCGTTGGCCTGTTGCAAAAACCAAAAAAGCAGAGGCAGTTATTACTTATGGAGCCAGTGATGGTTATTTTGCTTATCACTGGAATCTATTGTCCGAAGAAAATCAAATTGAAATTATTTATACTGGTTCAGGCAGCCAAGTTAATTTTCATGTTTTACTGCCAGAAAAGACCAAAGCCGTTTCTGTAATAATTGATGAACAAAAAATATCTTTTATGAATAATAGAATAGAACAAAGCAATTATGTGGATTTCAAGTCAAGAATAAGCGGCGTCCATAAGGTTATCATCATCTATGAATAATTCTTCTTTTTTGAAAAAAATAGTTGTTTTTTTAATAGAATTGATAGTAATTTTGCTAATGGTTTTCAATATTCTGCCGCCAGAGGCCAGTTTATTTTTAACCGGTCTTTTGATTTTTTATTTTATTTTTAGTTCCTTGACTGATTCTCTCTGGATTTTTATTGCTTCTATTCCTTTGTTTATTGCTTTGCCGATTACCGAAAGTTTTGACTCAATGGCTAATTGGCGGATTTTATTGGCGGTTTTGTTTTTAGTTTTATTCTTTAAATCCGGTATTTCTGTTAGTTTAGTTAAAAATACTCTTGGCCGATGGAAATTAAAGGAGAATTTAAAGCATTATCCAATGGAATATCTAAGCGGAGTATTTTTATTAATTGGTTTTCTGTCACTTTTGGTAGCTGATAATCTTTGGGTAGGCATAAAAAAACTTCTTTTTTTAATTAATATTTTTCTGCTTTTTGTAATTATTAGGAACTTGGTTGCCAAAAATAAGGAGATTATTTTTAAGATGATTGGAGCGGTTAAAGTAGCGGTGGGAATAACTTTAGGAATAGGTTTTTTACAGCTAATAATGGTTTTTTTTGTTAATCTTCATAAATTTTGGTATCTTTGGGATAGAAATGTAATCAATATTTTTTATGGTCAGGATTTGAGCAATCTTTTGTCGTATAGCAATACCTGGTTTTCCTATTATTCCTATCAATTGCCAACCTTGCGGATGTTTTCTGTTTTTCCTGATTCTCATTCCTTTTCTCTTTTTTGTATTCTGGCTTTGCCTTTTTTCTTAATAATGATTTTTCAACGGCCAAAACTGGCTAAAGAAAAAGCGGTTCTCTATTATTTTCTTTTAATTATTTGTCTGCTGGCCATTATTTTTTCCGGCTCCCGAGGCGCTTGGGTGAGCGCCGTAGGAGCATTATTAGTGTTTTTATTTATTATTTTTCTTTATTGGTCACCAACTATTCGTTCTCGAACAAGTTTTTTTATTCCCAGATTTTATAATACTTGGAAAAAACAAATCCAGTTGATTTTAGGTTGTCTAATAATTTTTTTCCTTTTATTTCCAACCGCTTCAGCTATTCTTTTTTTGCCCCAGTATATTCAATTAGGTCAAGAAGCAGTTTCCGAAGTTTCTTTATTTGAAAGAGCAAGGAGTATTATTGATTTTATTGAGACATCAGTCAAAAGTCGGCTGGAAATTTGGCAAAGGACAATTGATTCAATAAAGCTCCGTCCTTTATTAGGAGTAGGCATAGGAAATTATCCATTAGTTCTCAATGCGCCGATGTCTTCGGCTAAGCGAGGCACTTCTGCTCACAGCTTATACTTAGATATTGTCGCAGAAATGGGTATTTTTGCTTTAATTATCTTATTGGCTATCTTTTGGCAGCTCTTCAAAGATGCTTGGCAGATTTTTACTCGGCATAAAAGGTCATTTTTTCGCGCTTGGGCTGGTTTTTTCCTACTTGCTTTGATTTGGCTTTTAGGTTATAGTTTATTTGACGTTGTCCTTCTTAATGATAAGGTCCTTTTGTTTTTTATGGCTAATTTAGGTATATTATATGGAGCAAAATCATCCAGTGGTTTCTATAAATCTTCTCACTTATAATAGATGTCAGTACATTAAGAATTGTTTAAATTCAGTTTTTGAGCAGAGTTATCCTTATTTAGAAATTTTAATTATTGATAATGCTTCAACAGATGATACGGTTAACTATCTTAGGAAAAAATTTAGGAACGAGCCGTCTGAAAATTTGAGGATTATTTTTAATCAGCAGAATCTTGGTTTTGCGGCTGGCCATAATCAGGGAATTAAAGAAAGTAGGGGAGAGTTTATTTTATGTCTTAATCAAGATGTGGTCCTGGATAAGGATTTTATTAAAAAAGCCGTGGAGATATTTAAAAAAAATGGTAAGGCAGCGGCGGTCCAAGGAAAACTTGTTAGACCTTCAGGGTCTAACATAATTGATAATGCGGGCTTGGTTATACTGAAAAATCGGCGGATTATTGCCAGGGGTCAAGGACAAGTTGATGAAGGTCAGTTTGAGAAAATTGAAGAAGTTTTTGGAGTTGATGGAGCGGCTCCGGTTTATCAACGGAAGGCATTAGAGGATATTAAAATTAACAATCAGTATTTTGATGAAGATTTTTTTTGTTATAAAGAAGATGTTGATTTGGCTTGGCGAATGCGGCTTTATGGCTGGAAAGCAGTTTATCAACCAAAATCAATCGCTTGGCATGACCGAACAGCTGGCGATAGCGCGACGACAAATTATTTTGGTATTATTAGAGAAAGATTAAAAATCAGTAAATTTGCCAAATACCTCGCTTTTAAGAATCAACGCCTGATGCAGATTAAGAATGAACAGATTTGGCTTTTATTAAAACATTTACCCTGGTTTTTACCTAAAGAAATTGCTTCTTGGTTTTATGTTTTACTTTTTGAAAGGTATACTTGGCGGGCGATTAAAGATTTATTTAGGCAGATACCAAGAGCTTGGCAGAAGAGGAAGATGATTATGGCTAAGAAAAGAGTAGGGGTGGGGGAGATGGGGAAATGGTTTAGATAAAATTATCAATTTTCAATTTCTAATTTCTATTAAATTTTCAATGAATCAATTTTCAATTATTAAATTAAAATTCATTGAAAATTTAGAAATTGATAATTTGATAATTGATTGATAATTGAAAATTGATAATTGAAAATTTATTTAAATGGAATATCAATCAAATAAAAAAAAACATATCTGGCTATGGATTATCTTATTTTTAGTCGGCTTTTTTACTTTTTTCTTTTTCAAAACCAGTTTTACTATTAGCCGAGTTATTGATTGGGCTAACACAGCTCAAATCTTGCCTTTTGGCAATGATTTACCTAAATTGCCTGAAAAAGACCCAAATCGGCTCAATATTTTACTTTTAGGAATAAGAGGTTTAGAAGACCAAGGTGAAGGAAAATTGCTTTCTGATACGATGATTCTGTTAAGTATTAAAAAAGACGATGGGCAGGTTGCTCTGATTTCTATGCCCCGAGATATTTATTTAAGGATTTGGTGTTCAAAAGAAAAGCAAAAAATTAATTTTGCCTATGCCCAGGGCGGTTTGGACTGCGCTAAAAAGACCGTTTCTAACTTAACTGGTCTTTATGTTAATTATGCTGTTAGCGCTAATTTTGACGCCTTTAAAGAAATCATTAATATATTAGGGGGAATCTCTCTTTATTTAGAAAAGCCCTTTGAGGAGGATTTTCAATGGGCTAAAGAAGGGCAGGAACAAAATGAACATTGGTTTATCAAGGAAATTAACGGCGAAGAAAAATGGGTTTTCCATTTGCCTCAAGGTAAAAATATTTTAGACAGCCAAACTGCTCTTTATTATGTCCGTTCCCGCTACTCAACTAATGATTTTGATAGGATGCGTCGTCAGCAACAGGTTCTCATCGCAATTAAAGAAAAGATTCTTTCTTTAGGCGTTTTAGTTAATCCAATTAAAATTTATGAACTTTTAGATATTCTCGGTAAAAATATTCGGACAGATATGGGTTTATCTGATATTAAAAATTTAGTAAATTTGATTCCTCGTTTAGATACATCACATATTAAAAGGAGAATTTTTGATATTAGTCCAGAAGGGCTACTTGAGCATACTTTCATTAATGAGGAATATGTCCTTTTGCCAGTGGGCGATAATTTTGAAAAGATTAGAGAGGTCTGTCAGAATATCTTTAATCTCTAATCAATCTCGAATTTAAATCTCTAATAATCACGAATATGTAAATTATTAGAGAAAATTCGCGATAAAATTAGAGATTGATTAGAGACTTATGCTATCTATCATCATCACTCACCACCGCACTTCGGTTTTATTAAAACTCTGTCTGAATTCAATTAGAGAAAATATCGGAGAAATTGAACATGAAATAATTGTTGTTGATAATCAGGTCGAGCCAGCTAATCAGGATTTAATTAAAGAAAAATTTCCTTTGGTTCAGTTCATCTCTTTTCCAAAAAATATTGGTTATGCTAAACTTGTTAATAAAGGCATTGAGTCAACTCAAGGAGAGCATCTATTTATTCTTAATGCTGATATTATTGTCTTAAATGATTCAATCAATCGTCTGCTTGAATTTATTCAAAATCATCCCCAAGTTGGTCTGGTTGCCCCTCAATTATTGACCTTTAGCAATCTTGTTCAGAGTTCTTGCTTTCGTTTTCCTAATCTTGGAGCCATTTTAGCTAGACGAACCTTTTTAGGCAAATTAGATTGGGGAAAGAAAAAGATAAATCAATTTTTAATTAAAGGTGAAGATTCCTCTCCCAAAACAGTTGATTGGGTTCAAGGGTCAGCCATGTTGGTCCGAAGGGAAGTGATTAAAAAAGTAGGCCTGTTGGATGAACGATTCTTTATGTATTTAGAAGACGCTGATTGGTGCCGTCGTTTTTGGCAAAATGGCTATCAGGTAATTTATTTGCCGACTGCTCAAATGTCCCATTATTATTACCGCAGCAGTAAAAAATTAGGTGGTTTTTTGGATATCTTATTCAATAGATATACTCGGCTTCATTTAATCAGCGCAATGAAGTATTTTTGGAAATGGCGAGCCCATAGCGAATTATGAAAAAATACATCTCTATTCCAATTTGGATTATTTTATTAGCCGCTATCTTTGGCTTTGGTTTTTTTATTGGCCAGACCAGTCAGCCCTCTGTTGAAAAAGTTGAGGGTTTGGCTAATAAAGAATTTGGTCAGCCGACCTTGGTTGATTTTAATTTATTCTGGGATGCCTGGCGTATTATTGAGAAAAAGTATGTTGATAGAGATGACTTAGACCGTCAAAATATGGTCTATGGAGCAGTGGCTGGTTTGCTCAAGTCATTAGATGACCCTTATTCTGTTTTTATGGAGCCGCCAGAAAGTAAGAAATTTATTGACGATATGGGTGGCAGTTTTGAGGGAATTGGCGCGGAAATTGGCATTAGAAAAGGGGTCTTAACTATTATCGCTCCTTTAGAAGGTATGCCCGCTCAAAAAGCCGGCCTAAAAGCAGGCGATAAAGTCCTGAAAGTAGATGATACCATAACAATTGATTTAACTCTTGATGAAGCAGTAGATTTAATCAGAGGAACTAAAGAAACGGAAGTTGTTTTACTGATTACGCGGGAAGAATGGGATGAGGCAAAAGAAATAAAAATTATCCGCGGGACAATTAAAATTCCCATTATTAAATGGGAGAAACTTTCTCTGTCAGAAGTTAACGGGGAAGGCGAAGTGGCTTACATCCAGTTCTATCATTTTACGGAAAATGCCTCTAAAGAATTCAGAAAAGTAATTGGAGAGATTTTAGATTCATCAGTTAAAGGAATAGTTTTAGATGTTCGCAATAATCCAGGCGGTTATTTGGAAACAGCCGTTGACATTGCCAGTTGGTTTTTACCTAAAGGAGAGGTGGTGGTTATTGAGGATTTTGGTAATGGCCAAGATAATAGATACCGCAGTAAGGGCTATGACGATTTAGGAGATATGACAACGGTTATTTTGATTAATCAGGGCTCGGCTTCTGCTTCAGAAATTTTAGCTGGCGCTTTGCGAGATATTAAGGGGATTAAAATTGTCGGTCAAAAAAGTTTCGGTAAAGGTTCAGTCCAACAATTGGAAAAACTCAAAGGTGGCTCCAGTATTAAGATTACGGTGGCTAAATGGCTAACTCCTTCAGGATTAAGTATTAGAGATGAAGGAATAACTCCTGATGTGGAAGTAGAAATAACCGAGGAAGATATTGATGAAATGCGAGACCCTCAATTAAATAAGGCATTGGAATTATTAATGGAGAACTTTCAAAAATAATTCAGGTGAGTCAGTTCACTGTCTTGCAAGCATCCGTCCGCCTGAAGCGGACGGCTCCCTCCCACCCTCCATTTGCTTCGACAGTAAACTAACTCACCTGAAAAAATCTAAAAAAATATGCCTAAAAAAATTTGTTTTTTACATTATGGCATTGGATGGCGGGATGGGATTAATACAGTGATTAAGACCTTGGCTACCGAACTTCAGAAACAAAATCCATCTTTAGGATTTTATTTTTTAGGCGGTCAAATAAAAGAGGAAATTTTAGCCAAGTCCTCCTATAAAGTAATTCCTCAACTTTTGCCAAAAAGAAAAAAAATAACTAAAAAATACCTTCAAGAAGAGGGCGCTTGTATAGCTAAAAAACTCGGCCAAGAGACCAAAGAAATGGATGTAGTAATTATTGAAAATCCTTTTTTAGGGGATTATCATCTACCAGCTATGCTCGGCTATTCGCTTTATGCTAAAAAATACAAGCCCAAATCCGCTAAAGTATTTTTCAGAATCCATGATTTTTATCAGGATTTTTCCAAATACTCTAAAAATTTCCAAAAACTCTTTTCAGTTAAGGAAATTAGAGATATTATTAAAGGTCAGGGAGTAGATGGATTTTTAATAGTTAATCAAGCCTTGCGAGAAAAACTAATTAAAGCAGGAGTCAAAAAAGAAAAAATATTTTATTTACCCAATGGAGTTGATAGTCGGCTCTTTAATCAGTCTCTGTCAAAGGAAAATAAAAAACTTATTTACCAGAATTTAGGAATACAACCCTCAAAAGGAGTGGCGCTTCCAAAAATCCTACTTTATCCAGTCAGAGTAGTGCCCAGAAAGAATATTGAAGAAGCAATTTTATTTGTTTCCTTTATCCGTCATTTAACCAAAGACAATTACATTTTAGTGCTGGCTGGTAAAATTGAGAGAAATGACCCTTTGAGTTGGGATTATTATAAAAAGCTGAAACAACTGGCTGAAATCGTTGACTGGCCAATAATTTTCACTGAACAGGCCTGGCCATTGGAAAGAGAATATAATCAAAAAAGGGAAATTAAAAAATTCAGCATTGGCGACCTTTATCAAGTTGCTCAAGCAATCATAATGACCAGCTTAAAAGAGGGATTTGGCTATCCATATTTGGAATCCTGGCTGGCTAAAAAAATCGTTCTGGGCCGGCGTTTAGGAGAAGTGCTCAAGGATTTTGAAAAAAATGGTCTTCAATTTGATTGGCTTTATACTCATTTACTTGAAGAAAAAGGAAATTTTAATCAGCGCATCAAAAAAGTGATGGAGATTTTTAAAAAGCCAAGATTGAAAAGAAAAATATTAAAATTAAATCAGATTAATTTGAATAAACAAATAAAAATTCTCCAAGATAAAAATAAAAGAGAAAAAATTATTCAGACCAATTTAAATCAAATAAAAAAGGTCTATGAAATTTCAAAGATTAGCCAGCGATTTTCTAAAATAGTTGGTTTAGTTAGGAGTTAGTTAGGAGTTCATTTTTGAGGTCAGACCTTTTTGATACAACCTTTTTAAGGTTTGACATTAAGAACGAAAGAGGTTTGACCTCGGGAGTAGGGACCTCTTTAAGGTCCCGCTCAAGAGGTCGAACCTCTGAAGTTCTGCTCGTAGGTCAAACCTTAAAAAGGTTGTATCAAAAAGTATCAAAAAGGTCTGACCTCAAAAATGAACTCCTAAATACTCCTTTGTGTAGAATTTGATGATAGAAATCAATCCAGAAAAAATCAAAAAAACTGAAATTGTGGTGGGGGTTCCTTCTTTTAATGAAGCAGATAGCATTGCTTTTGTGACTAAACAGGTTGATAAAGGGCTGCAAAAATATTTCAGCCGAAAAACTGCCGTGATAATCAATAGCGATAATCATTCACCTGATAATACCGGTGAAGTTTTTTTACAGACAAAAACCAAGACCCCTAAAATTTATATTTCCACGCCAGCTGGTCAGCGAGGCAAGGGAAATAATTTAAGAAATCTCTTTTTAAAAATTAAAGATTTAAAAGCATCGGCGTCCATAACGGTTGATGCTGATTTAAAAAGTATTACTCCCCAATGGGTAAAATATCTTTTAGAGCCAATTGTCAGTGATTATGATTTTATCACCCCAATCTATCTTCGTCATAAATACGATGGTTCCATAACTAATCATCTGACTTATCCTTTAATCTATGGACTTTTAGGATATAATATCCGTCAGCCCATTGGCGGAGATATGAGTTTTTCAAAAAGAATGACTGAATACTGGCTTCAGCAGAAATGGCCAGCTACGGCTAAAGGTTACGGCATTGATATTTTTATGACTCTTAATGCCATTAAATCTGGTTTTAAATTAGGTCAAGTAGATTTAGGTTCAAAGATTCATAAGTCAAGCGTTCCTAAATTAGATAAGATGTTTTTAGAAGTAACCGAGACACTTTTCAGTTTTTTATCAGTTAATAAAGATTTGTGGTTAAGAAAAATAAATTTAAAAACCCCTTCTTTGTTTCGTCAGGTCAATAGGAGAACTCAACTCCCAAAATTTAAGATTGATTACAAAAAAATTAAAAAAGCAGCTCTAACTGATTTTCCCAATAATTATAAGCCGATTAAAAAATATATTTCGCCAGAGATTCAAAAATCGCTGGAAAAAATGTTTCTTCGAGAAAAGTCCTTAGAAATAAATGCGGCTCTTTGGGCAAAGATAGTTTTTCAAATGCTTTATCTGTACCAAGCCGACTCAAATAAAAAATCAATAGTTAAATTATTACGGACCCTTTATTTTGGCCGGATGGCCTCGGCTATTAAAGAAAATCACGACAAAACCCAAGCCCAAGCGGAAAAATTAATTCAAAATCAAGCCAAACATTTCTTTGAAACCAGAGATTATTTATTTTGTCAATATGGAAAAACAAGTGATTCTTAAAATTCATGGACGGGTGCAGGGTGTTTTTTTTCGGGATTCAACCAGGCGAAAAGCCAGAAAATTAGGTTTAACTGGCTGGGTTAGCAATGAATCAGACGGGGCAGTTAAGGTTGTGGCTGAAGGAGAGGAAGAAAGGTTGAAGGAATTTATCAAATGGTGCTATAATGGACCTATGGTGGCTCGGGTGGATAAAATAGATATTGACTGGCAGGAAGCAACTGGTCAATTTAAGGGATTTGAGATAAAGTATTGATAGTTTAAGTTCCTTACCTAATCCATTTCTCAAACTGGTACTCAAAACTTTGAAAATAATAGTCATTTTTCTGATGAAAAATTCCTTTATTTTCTAAAGTTTTTCCGTATGTTTTCAAAATGAATTAGGTAAGGAACTCAAATAAAGTTTAGTTGTTGGGATATAATAATATGAAGATAATTCTCTTAAAAGACGTAGAAAAATTAGGAAAAAAGAACGATATAAAAAATGTGGCTGATGGTTATGCCCGTAATTTTTTAATTCCGAAAAAATTAGCTGTTTTAGCGACTAAATCAGAAATAGCTAAATTAGCAGAACAAAAGAAAATTGAAGCAGAAAAAGCTGAAGAAGAATTGAAACTTTATCAGGAGCTGGCCAGTCAAATAGATGGTTTGGAATTGGAAATATCAGCTAAAATTGCTGAAGAGGGCAAACTTTTTGGAACGGTTACTACCAGCCAAATCGCTGAAAAATTAAAAGAGAACTTGTCCGGCAGCAAGGCCTTACAAGAAGGACTTGAAATTAAAAAAGAACAAGTTAAATTAGAACAACCAATCAAAGAAATAGGGGAGTATGAGGCAACTATTGAATTCCCCCATAATTTGGAAGTTAAAGTTAAAGTTATTGTTGTTGAGGAGAAATAATATGGCTAAATACATTTTTGTTATGGGAGGGGTAATGTCCGGAATTGGTAAGGGAGTGACCACTGCTTCTATTGGCAGAATTCTTCAAAGCAAAGGTTATCAGGTCACCGCCATTAAAATTGACCCCTATATTAATGTTGATGCCGGAACAATGGATCTTGTTGTTCATGGAGAGGCTTTTGTGACCGAAGATGGTGACCAATGTGACCAAGATATGGGAAGTTATGAAAGATTTTTAGACCAAGATTTATACAAGGATAATTATATGACTACCGGACGGGTCTATGAAACAGTTATTCATAGGGAAAGAAATTTGGGTTATAAAGGAAGATGCGTTGAAGTAGTGCCCCATATTCCAGAAGAGGTTATCCGCCGTATTTATAAAGCAGCTCACCGAAATAAAGCAGATTTTGTTCTGACTGAAATTGGCGGAACGGTTGGCGAATATCAAAATATGCTTTTCTTGGAGGCGGCTCGAATGCTTCGTTTACGACATCCAAAAGATGTCCTTTTTGTTTTGGTTAGTTATTTACCCGCCCCAAAAAAGATTGGCGAGATAAAAACTAAACCGACTCAATATGCTGCTCGTACCTTAAATTCAGCCGGTATTCAACCAGATATTATTATTGCTCGTTCCGAATACTCCTTAGACGAATCTCATAAAGAGAAAATTTCTATCTTTTGTAATATTGATAAGCAAAGTGTCATTTCCGCTCCTGATATCGCAAATATTTATGAAGTTCCTTTGAATTTTGAAAAAGAAAACCTAGGCAATCAAATTTTAAAAAAATTTAATCTTAAAGCGCGAAAAAATAACTTAAGGAATTGGCAGGTATTAGTTAAGACAATCAAAGAAGTCAAAAAACCAGTAAAGATAGGTATAGTTGAAAGATATTTTGAGGCGGATGCGACTGCTCTAACTGACAGTTATCTCTCAATAGTTGAAGCAATAAAACATGCTGCCTGGTTCTTTAAAAGAAAACCAGAAATCCATTGGTTAGAATCAGAGGAATACGAAAAAAATCCTCAAAAAATTAGGAAAATAAGAAATTTAGATGGATTGATTGTTACTGGCGGCTATGGAGAACAGGGGACTGAAGGCAAAATTAAAACCATTGAATTTTGCCGCAAAAATAAAATCCCTTATTTGGGACTTTGTTATGGTATGCACTTAGCAGTGGTTGAATTTGCTCGGAATGTTTGTCAATTAAAGGGAGCTCATACCACAGAAATTGAGCCAAAAACAAAATATCCGGTAATTGATGTAATACCAGAGCAAAAAATTAATCTGCAGGATAAGCATTATGGCGGCTCAATGCGATTAGGCGCTTATCGATGTCGATTAGTAAAAAATACTCAAGCCCGCCAGGCATATAAATCCCCGGAAATCCTTGAACGGCATCGCCATTGTTATGAATTAAATAATGATTTTAGAGATATTTTAGAAAACAATGGCTTGGTGATAGCCGGAGTCAATCCAGAAAAAAATTTGGTGGAAATAATTGAACTTAAAGACCATCCATTTTTTGTGGCTACCCAATTCCATCCGGAATTCAAATCACGACCCTTGCGACCTCATCCTTTATTTAGAGAGTTTATCAAGGCAGGGTTGAAATAAAAATAGGGGCACGCCATCTGGTATGCCCCTTAAATTACCTAATATCGTTCCAGCAATAATTTGCTCGAATCCAAGCAATAATTCGCTTGAATCTTTCTCTTAGTCCAACTTTTACTTGTACTGATTTTTTATCAATGTCTTTGGCTTGTATTCTCGCGTGTTTCAATAGTTCTTCAATTTCTTCCTTTTCTTTCATTATATTTCTCCTTATCAATTTGCAAAGTGCTGAAGCTGGTTATTCTACATTAACGACTTTGGCAATTCTTCTGGAGCCATCAAAGCGTTTGATTTTTTTAGTGGCAAATTTAACTATACCCTTGGCAATAGCGTAAAGGGTATCATCTCTGCCTTGACGGACATTTTTGCCAGCAATAAATTTAGTTCCTCGTTGACGAACAATAATACTGCCCGGCTGAGCTTTTTGCCCGCCGAATAATTTGACCCCCAAATATTTTGGCCGGGAATCCCGACCGAGTGATGTTGAACCCGCTGATTTTGTTTTACTCATAGTAAGGTCAAGGTCAGACCTTTTTGATACAACCTTTTCCAAGGTTTGATATTAAGAGTAG
>Ga0209976_10000464_pt1 | contig 27373 bp, 28 predicted proteins | sample SumtaG_FD_182806 | JGI IMG/M metagenome (GOLD analysis project Ga0209976, IMG submission 182806) | Deep subsurface microbial communities from Indian Ocean to uncover new lineages of life (NeLLi) - Sumatra_00157 metaG (SPAdes) (version 2) | ecosystem: Environmental > Aquatic > Marine > Oceanic >...
TACCTACTGCTACTCACGAAAACTGGAAAGCCACTCTTAGTAAGAGTTCTACTAAAAACCTTTTCTCTCTTTATTCAAATACTTACTTTTCCGACTCAAGCTTGCAACCCACTATTATCAATGGTTGGCAACAAGGTTGGATTACTACTAACGAACATTCAGACAAAACTCTTACCGCAATTTTTACGCCCAATGTCTTAGCTTACCTTGGATTTTTCTTAGGAATTACCTTTACCGCTTTAGCAATACTGGCGCCAAAATCCCCTCCACCTTCTGCTTAAGCCACACCAACCTCTGACTCTCATACAAAGCCACCACACTCTTAGCAGGCAATAACACTACTCCCAATTCCAACAAAAATAGCATTACTCCTCTCAAACTTGGTCTATAACCAAACTTGACTATTCCTCTAATTCTGGCCCACACAGTCCAATAAAAGGTCTTTTTTACATCATGATAACCATTAGACATATCAGTCTTTCGATACTGATACACCACTTCATCCACATTGCCAAACTCACCATCACTCAATAACTTCATAAACAAATCTACATCCTCTGCTGTTCTCATTCGTTCATCATAACCATATTTTCCAAAAGCAGTAGCTCTTGCCATCACAATTGGATGCTGCATTGGCACCGCCCACATAATCATTTCTCTTAAATTCTTTGCATCTGTAGGAAAACGTTTCTCAGCAAATACTATTCCTTTGTCGTCAATCATTTCCGCCTGACCCCCAACTGCTACCACTTTAGGATTTTTCTTCAAATACTCAACTTGGAATTTAAATCTATTTGGTAGTGCAATATCATCACCATCCATTCTGGCAATCAAATCGCCAGAGGCAAACTCTAAAGCCCAGTTCAAAGATCTGGAAATACCCTGATTATTGCTAAAACTAATCACTTTAATTCGCTTATCTTTCCCTGTAAACTTTTTCAAAATCTCATCAGTTTCATCATTGGAACCATCATTTACCACAATCATTTCCCAGTTTTTGTAAGTTTGCTTTCTCACTGATTCAATTGCTTCCACCAAAAACTCTGCCGCGTTATATACCGGCATAATCACACTCACCAATGACTGTCTATTTTTTCTTTTCATTTTTTTCTGCTCAATTTTTATTAAGCAGTCTTCTAAACCCTCGACTACAGTCAAGATTTTAGATGATACAGCATATTGTTGTTTAAACCCAGAAGGGTGATCCAAAAAGGATCCAACAATAGAGGCTGTATGAGGTATACATGTACAATTACCACAGGAGCGGTAATTAATAAAAAAAGTAGTTGATAACGGAACAACCCGTCCGGAGGACTACGTCCTCTGACCCTTTTCAGGTTTAATATATTCAACTGTCGTGCAATTCTCATGGCAACACCTCCTCTCGAGCATATGCTCGGATTCAGCACTACCAATCCAGCGCCAAAACTTCAAATCCGGTACTGAAATTTCCGCGGCAATCAACTAGACTCCAAGCTTGACCACCATCTTCTGTGTCAACAAAGAATCGCAAGTCATTACCATAGCCAGCAGTCATAGCATTAGAACTACCTTCACCATTACGACCTTCGTCCAAGTAGAGAGCACACTCAACTGCATTAAATGAGTATTGCCCCTCTTCCAGAGTGATTGCTACTGTATGAGCAACACGCTCTGAACCGGTTGGTAAGTCTTCTTGCCACAAACGACCGTCCATAGTCCAACACGCATCGTAGTCGCTATCATGCGAGTCTCCGACATACCCGTCATAGCACTGCCCCGCCAATGGATATTTGTCAATCACGGGTGTAGCAGGCTGTTTGGTAGGCTCGGGTTCATCAGCCGCAGTGTCTTTGGGAGGGGGTATCCGAGTCGGCTGGGAAGCCGGCTGTTGCGGTTGCGGCTCTTCACGGATCTCTGACCCATAAAGGCACTGAAGCACACCTTGTGCATCACGGTACTGATCACTCAGTGGCACTCCGTTAATGTTTGACGCCGGACACCGATCCTGCACAGCGGGACGCGACCTTTGGATCAAAGTTCCGAGTCTTGCAAGCCCTACAAGCAGTGAAATAACTACTATCACCACAAACACTACATAGGCAGCATTCCTCAACCACGGCCAGTTAAAGGCAAACCCTGTGCCCAGCAGGAACACAAACGCCAACAGACCAAAGGTCAGCCAGCCATTCCAGCCAAAGTTGATTGCCAAAAAAGTGATCGCCGCAATCAAAACTACAGTAATCACTCCCCAAAGAATATTCCTTCCAATTGCTCTCAACATGGTTAATTCTCCTTTTTCTTTTTCCGGTCAGCCAACGCCTGTTGAAGCCAATCCAGCCTTTCTACTGGATCATTGGGAGGGGTTTCCTCTCTGGATTCATCATCGGGCTGATTATCTGTCACGATGTTAATAGTAGCCAACCTGAGAAATTCGGCCAAGTTGCCACCTGAATCTTCCCAAACCAAAAACAGATCATCCGACAATTCGGTAGGATCAACTCTCATCCGCTTCGCCTTTATTTTGGATTTGGGATCCTTTTTCCGATCCACTACCGGCTCTTGCTCTTCAAGCTCTGCCTGAATCGCTCTTTCAAGCAAACCATCAGGATCATCCTTCAGGTACTGCCGGAGTTCCGCCGCAGTGATGTCTTTCCGATTGAGCAACATCATTCCTGCCATGACCAGCGCAGAAACCCACTCATCTGCCTCATCGGGAATAAGACTCCGAGCCATATCCTTGATCGTTTCAAACATAGTCTTCTGTACATCTACATGCTCACCGTAAACGATTCTCTCTTCCTGCTCTTCCTTTTCGACTGACGTCTCGACAGGCTGAGGGCTCAATCGAGCCAACAGTTGATCAGCCGTCGGGGGTACTGGCTCCACCACATCATCATCATCGAGAGGAGCAATGTGGGTCCGGATGGAGTTGACAATAGCAAACACTCCAAGACCTTTTATCGGAAGGTTAAAGATAACAGCCAGGTTAAACACTTGTTGAGGTTCTAATTCGGGGTAGTCCAACATCATAACTACCTGAGATTTCGTCAGATTTTCTGACATGATTTTTACTCCTTTTTGGGCATTTTCGCCCGGTCTAGTTTCATACTTTATTGAACATTGAACAACAACATTTTCTTTCGGTTCCTTTCGATAGAACCTCCTTTTTTTCAACTTGTGCTCAACACTCTTCCGATCGGAAGTTACCCTAAGAAGCTAGGCGCGTGTCTTGCGTTGGATACGCTACTTCACTTTCGTGAAGTGCCCAAACACTTAAAGTGTAGGGAAACCAAACCACAACTATCTTATGGCCTCATTCCCCCACACTTCTTTGTATTTTTACGCACGACTATAATCCCAATTAATCCATCTTCCCAATTAGAAATTAGGTCAATTAGATCAATTAGAAATTTCCAGTTTCGAAAACGAAACTGGTCTTGTATACCTCTGTTAAAGTGCCATCTAATCAGAGATCTTACTTGGGCTTCCCAAGTGTTTCTCATGATTAGCGCAAATTTATGCTTGTCCTGTACAGCAAAGTACAGGGCTCGCTTAACCCACCATCCACGCGTTTAGCATTTAGGTCAGTTAAACGTCTCTGCCTCCAACTTCAAGTTGCTGGCAGAAAGGTAGGTAGCTCCTGCCCAAAGCTACCCACCTTCCTACCCACAACCACACCATTCTTATTTTTCCTTTCCTCAACCTTTCCCCCCATACCCACTCATCTTTACTTCATCGTGTTAACATATTAATTTAATGTACCTCTCCACTCTCAAATCTTGATTCCTAAATACCACAAAACACCGAGGCCCTTTTTAGCAGACTTTTGCCGGGCAGGCTAAGGAACAACCGATGTTTTAGTCCAAAATATACACGTGACGAGTTAAGCGGGACAGACTATAGAAAACAGCCCCGGCAGTTCCTGCCAATAGAGCCACTAACATAAAGTTAACGTCTTCAAATCCGGCTTCAATCACTTCTACTTCAGGAATTTCTTCATCTTCAGTAGTCTCACCACAAACCACACCTCCACCATAAGAAGTAGTACAGTTTACCTCGTCAGCAAAAACTTGGGCCGGCACAACCAAAAAGCCAAAAGCAACTAATGCTCCGGCTATCAAATACTTACACATTGCAGTGGCAGTTTTCATCATTTTCTCCATTAAAAAACGGGCAGGGATTTTTTTATAAACAACTTATGATATATAACAAAAATATTATAAGATAATTATTAGATTCGAGGATTATAACCTATAATATGGAGAGTGTCAACCTACCCATCTACTCTTTTACCAACCGCGCGTACTTAAAAATTCTCACCGGTGATTCCAAAAACTGACACGTATAAAGCACTAAATCCGCCGTATAATCAGTCACTTTTTCCCCCTCTTCTCCCCCATAAATCACATACACATACCTCCTCTGGTCCCAATCCACAATCACCTTATCCCCTTCTTTAAGCTTGGGTAAGTTATAAAACGAATTTTCTCGCCTGTATTGATTACTCCAGGCTAAATACCCATATCTATGCGCCACCAAGATCATAGGCAATTTTCGCGCGTAAGCACCACCAAAATCAGGCGTTCTCCACACTCCCTGCCTCAAGGCTTGCTCAAAATTATCATAACTTTCCTCAAGTATCTCTGTATCTACCCCTATCGAGGAAATCGTCAATCTATGCCCCAAGGTTAGATTTGGATCAATTTCAGGCTGATAAACCTCCCTTTCTCCTTCTTCCACCAACAAGTCTCCAAACGACACTGGTTGCCTCTTAAGTATCTCTCCCAAGGCAGATACCGTCTGGGGCCTTATCCTGTACCACACCTCTGGCACTATTGGCACTCCTAGGGCAATCAAAGCCAACAATAGACTAACTAACGCCAGGGTGCTAAAAACCAAAGACAGAGTGGATGGCTTAGCCCAAAAAATCACTCCCCTCTTCTTCTTGATTTTGGTGACCATTGCTTCTTTTTTCACAGTTTTCACACATCTGGCAATTGCTATTTACTTCTGCCTAACTCTAGAATACTAAAAATCTCGCCCAAAAGCGAGACTCTTTTTCTTTTCTGGGAAAATGTTTACTTATACCCTCTAAAGGAGACAGTACGCCTGCCCAACACACTGTCTCCATCAAAAAGTACAAGTTTTTTAAAGTACGCCCTGCCTGTCGGTTTACCTGCCTTTGGCATGGCAGGCAGGCTGCCCAACATATTTACCCCGTACCGAGCTCCGCTCTGGTATGGGGCTATCCCCAACACAAAAAACAAATAAAGTAGCAATCACTACATATTGACTGCTAACAGATTAACGTGTTAGTTTGTTAAACTAGATCATGCGTTTCCTGTCCGAGCGCAGATCGTCCAAAAGGGCATTGCTATTCGTGGTTGTCGCACCAGCGGTAGTAATGCTCTTTTTTTGCTTTTAATCTTATTCTTCTCTACTCTATTTTCACATTCACAAATATTATCCGAAAAAAGTCTAGCACAAGTTGTCAAACCTGTCAAAACCCATAATAAAATAAGTCGATAAAAACAATAACCCTCTAATAAATACTACAAGAAATTACTTGAGAATAATCCACTTCAAATCACATTTTGTGAAAAACTCTCCCACTATGTGGATAACCAACAGAACTCGCCATTTGAAACCTATGCAGTAATTATTCCTACCTGGAACGCAGCTGATCATATTTCACCTCGCGAAGTTCGCTCTTTCCTCTTTCGCTCATCTGTTCGTAGCTAATCAAGCCGACAGCGAGTAAATACCTTTAAATAGAACCTGCTTACCCGAGCTTGACGAGGGTGACCAAAGGGAATCAATGCGCCTAAATGAGCAGCCTGAAATCCTGATTGACCACGCTCCATGAGCGAAACTTTTGGTTCTTTTAGTTATAAAAGAACTTGAATAAAAATAACTTAAATAAAAAACAAAGAAAAAGTCCCTACTCCCAACCAAAAACTCCTTTTTAACCCCTCCCAATACTTCCACCCCTAGTACTTTCTCCCCTTCTAGCTTGCCGTGTAGTATGCTTTGCTTTACTACCCGCGGTCCCCCTCAAGTACTTACTCACCACCTGATTCAATCTCTTATACTTTTCCGGCGTCATCACCTGAGTAAATCCCATCTTTCTCGCCTCACCAAGCCTCTTCTTAAGCCCTGCCACCTGCCTAACCTCCCCCAAAAGTCCTACCTCACCCACCGCTATGCTTTTTTTTGGCAAAGCAATGTTTATAAAACTGCTAGCAATTGCCAACGCTATTCCCAAATCCGCCGCCGGCTCCAACACCTTAAGCCCCCCAGTCACCTTCACAAAAATATCACTACCCGATAATCCCAACCGACAACTTTTTGTCAACACCGCTGCCAACAACTGTACTCGCTGTACTCCCACCCCCTCCGCCACCCGTCGTGGCACTACCAACTGAGAAGGTGTCACCAATGCTTGTACTTCCGTCAACATCACCCTCGTTCCCTCCATCAACGCCACCACTACCGATCCTGCTACTCCTCTTTGACTCTCTTCCAAAAACGCTTTAGAAGCATCTGTTACCTCAACTAAACCAGCATCACTCATCTCATATACTCCAACCTCATCTGTTGGCCCAAACCTGTTTTTTACAGTTCGCAGTAACCTAAAACGCCCCATCCTCTCTCCGGTTAGTTCTACCACCACATCTACCATATGTTCTAAAACTTTTGGTCCCGCAATTGCTCCACCTTTAGTAACATGCCCAACTATATACAATGGTATATTAGCCCTTTTACACACATTGAGTAATCTATTTCCACTCTCCCTTACCTGACCCACCGACCCTGCCATACCCGCCAGATCTGTCGTCACCATCGCCTGTATACTATCTACTATCACTAACGATGGATTTTCTTGTTCAATTATGCCAATTACCACGTCTACATCAGTCTCTGGCATTAGCATTATTTGTCTCTGTGCTGCCTTACTAGTCTTCTTATACCCAATCAATCGCTCCAATCTCATCTTTACCTGTTCAACTGACTCTTCCCCACACACATAAAGTACCTTTCCATGTTTACTAGCAAAAAACAATGTCGACTGAGACAGCAATGTTGACTTTCCAATTCCCGGCTCACCCGCCAACAAAACTCCCGATCCTCGCACCAACCCTCCTCCCAAAACCTGACTTAATTCCCTACTTCCCACTTCCAACCGTCTTTTAACACCTTTAACTGCTTTTACCTCTGACAATACATACACTTTCCCACCCATTTTCCCAATTTGAACATCTTTAGGTTTTGGGCTCTTTCCCGCCACTACCGTCTCCACTAACGTATTCCACTCCCCACACTGAATACACTGCCCCTGCCACTTACTATGCTCAATCCCACATCCTTGACAAATATAAACAGTCTTAGATTTCGCCATACATCAATCCTATCACAATAAAACACCTACCTTTTTGTTAGGCAGGTGTTTTAAATTTTTATTTTTCCCAATCTCTACGGGTTTGCAGCTGACAACGTCAAACCAGGATTAGTACCTATCTCATACCTCAAAGCCTGATTTCCACCATCATTAATTACAAACGGCGAATTATCAGTTGACTCAAGATATGTATTCAACTCATAAGTGTCACCATTTGACACAAACTCATACACCATTCCTCCGGCTGCAATTGTCGTTGTTCCATCTGACAATCGAGTTGTATCTGTTGCATTTTGTCTGGGATCAATTGGCAGTACTGACAAATACTTAGATACATCTGTTCCCACATAGTTATTAGCTGAATCAGCTGAATCGCGATTGCCAGCCGATGTTCCAGTAAACGACACTGCTAATGTTCCGGGCAGAACCGCGCCATCAGCTACAGCCAAATCAACCGACTGTCTTAATGTCGCCACGTCTGATAACCTGTTTGAATCTCGAGTTTTTCTTTGTGCCTCTGCAGGATTTATTGCCAAGATCAAAATCGCCGCTAAAATTCCCAAAATCGCTACCACTACCAACAATTCAACTAGCGTAAAACCTTTCTCTTTAAATGCTCGGACAGTAAGCATTTACCTCACCCCCTTCCCTCTAAAAAACTAATATCTAATATTACTTAAAGGGTTTACCCTGAGATTTACTCGAAGGGCTCTAATTTGCCTACACCTCCACCATACAAAATTTCTCCACCTGATTCAACCCTGGTTCCCCTCTCTTGTAACTGTACCCACAACTCTTCAAACTGACTCACTTTTAAATCAGCACTTTCCCCTGGAGGAATCACTACTACCGACGTATACCACCGCCATGCTACCGCCCCCACCCCCACCAAAAATACTATCAACAATCCCACCACTGTCATCACTCTAACCCTATAAAAACCGATTAAATCTTTATAATCCCTGTTATTATTCGCCATATTTCTAAAGCACAAAATGTGCAAAAAGCCAACCTAACTAATTTTTAATTTAATACCTTCTCGTGCTTCTCGTACTTTTTGTACCTCCCGTACTTCTCATCTAAGATACATTACTCCTTCAAACTCAATCCTTACTCCTTCACCCAACCTCGGCAACCCCACTTTTATTTCAGAAAAACTCATCAAGTACGGTAATTTTTCTACTGCCTTAAGCCAACTTAAAACTCCCTGATAAGACCCGGTTGCTACCACTGTCATTCCCAACCCATCCTGATATACTCCCCCCACATCCACCTGATCTGGAAAATCCTCAAACGCCATTACCAACTCCACTCCAAAACTATTTGCTAACCCTTCCAAACTCTCCGCTACCTCTGCCACTCCCTCTTCTCCCAAAGCCAAAAATTCTTTCATTTCCTCCATTCTTGCTCCTAGTACTGCCTCTTGCTGCTCCAATTCTTCTATTCTCTTTGTCTCCTTACTCAATTGCTCCACGCTCGCCCTCAGCTGCCTCACATCATTCCAAGCTTTACTCACCAGCATAATCAACCCCACACTCACCACAATCCCAATTACCACCATTCCCATCCCTACTCTTGCTCCAGCAGTCAATGGTTCTTTATTTGCCATAAGTATCTCCGCTAAACCTAAAAATTACTCCCTCACCAGTCTCCAAGCTACTAAAATAAAGTTGTGCCTTAGCGAAAAACCCACTCTCTTTTAGTTGTCTATCAAGCTCCAATACATCATCTCGTGTTGGCGCCACCCCAGCCATAGACCATTGACTATTTGCTTTATACCCAAAAGAGGTCACCCTTACATCTTGTGGCATAACTGCTGCCAACTCTGTCAACACCTCACTGTGTTTTACACTTTTTTCTTCTATCAAGCTTACCACTCTTACCACTTGATTAAACTCCCTACCCCAAGCCAACAATTCCGCTTCTCTATCTTGAGCAAACTGCGCCTGATACTGCCTTTGAAGCGATATTAATGCCCTCTGCTGCTCTCCAATCCACCACCACCAACCACCCAACCCCAATGCCACCAACCACACTACCAAACCCATTATTACCAATATTTGTGTTAATGATTGTTTTAATCTTTTGCATTCAGCCTTTTCTTTGGGCCACTTAGGTAATAAATCAATCAAGCCTTTCTGAGCAAGTTTACCTCTCATCGCCAAACCCAACACCGGCGCAAATGCCGCTGTCGCCGCATCTTGCACTGCATCAGAAGGCATTAGTGCCACTCCAGACTCAGCTCTCCTCACTGTCACTTCAAACCCCGTCAAACTCTTCTCTATCATCACTACCCCACTCCTATCTCCGCTATAAATCACCTCACTTATTGCCGCTAAATGTTCTTCTTTTCTCTCTGTAAAAAACCCCACCACTTGCCTTACTGTTGCCACCACCACACCCTCTCCTCCCTCTCCTACTACCAATTCTCGACTAAACCATAACTTGCCATTTACCAGTGCCGACACACTCAAAATCCCCCCATACAAATGTACACTCACAACACTTTTACCCAATAATTTTTTTGGATCAAGTAGTCTTGCTTTAGCCACCGCCAGTGACTCTATCATCGCTATTTCTATCCCTGCCATCGCCGATGCCGCCAAATACCCATCCACTATCAATTCACTTACTGCTGCCAATAACACTTTTACATCCCCATTTTTACCCTTTTCCATCACTTCATAAGATGTATATGCTTGAGCAGGCAACACTGGTTTGAGAGACCCTACATGCCAAGTAATTGCCTCATCCAAATCTTTTCCCTCAAACGCTGGAATCTGAAATACTTTTAAAAACACGTGTTGCTGTGGCAATCCCAACACCACCGGTCCTTTAAATTTCTTTGGCCTACCACTAGCCATTAGCTTCACCAATTCCGCTGCCAATGCCTTGGCATCATTTACTTTTCCATCAACAATCACTCCTTGGGGCAATCTTAACCACGCATAACTGGCCACAAAAAACTTTCCACCGGATTCACCCAGCTCCAATGCTTCCAAAGTCGAGTCTGTTATCGATAGCCCTAAGGCAGGTTTACTGGCCATCATTTTCACCGGGTACCGTCTGGTACTCGGCTCCATTACCAACATCACCACACTGTGATGTCTTTACTCCATCTTACACCAATTTAAACCCCAGTAACTAAACGAGAAACAATCTATTTACTCAAAAATTAAACTCTGACTTAACCCAAAAATCTACTTCTCATACTTCTCGTACCTCTTTGTACTTCTTCTTCTACTCCACTTCCCTATATCCCGTCACTGCCCATCCTCCCAAACCAGTTTTTAAAATCACTGTCGCCAATCTCGGATCATATTCAATCGATGAATTATTTGACAAATGCACCACTTTTGCCAACACTCCTCTTACAAACGAATTCGCTTCAAAATAAACACATCCCTCTGGGGCTGAAAACACCACTGTGGCTGTGTTACTCGCTACCCTAATTGCCGGCACTGCCGCACAATTATCCTCAGTGTTTGTCGAAACAAACACTGCCGGACCCCCCACACTTGTCTGATAAAAAGCCACATTACTTGCTGTCTCAATCTTGCCTCTAGCAAACGTATCACTTGGATAATCCACCACTACCACCACCCCTTCACTCCCTAAAGCCTCATCCACATACACCTCTGAATTAGAATTTATTGTCACATCTCCCTCCACCCACACCGGACCTGTTAATGTAAAATCAGATCCAGGCTCAACTATCAAATCTCCCTCAATCTTGATTGAACCCAATTTTCCATCAGGAACTGAACAGTCTCCAGACTTACCACCAACCACACAATCACCCACCCACACCGATGACTGTTCTGCTTGTTGTTTCCAAAAACCAATATCAATTGTTTCTACCGAAGCCGGCTCTGGCGCTTCACTCACAATATACTCACCATTATATGGACAATTTGCCGGCGGAACCGGCGCTATCACATCTCCCAAAACTCGACACCGAACTGCATCTCCCACCTCCACATTCCCCGTCACATACACTCCACCGCTACCATCTCCATCCAGTCCGCTGATCTTTCCCACTGCCCACACATCACCAAAAACTTTGGACCCAGAAGTGCCCCCAGAACGATTCTCGCCCAATATATCCCCATTAGAATAAATATTTCCCGCTGCCCCATCCTTGCCTTTTATTTCTGTATTTTTCTCCAACTCAAACCCTCCAGTTCCAGACTGCACTGCAAACAAAAATGAAGTTTTACTTGAACTGCTAGCCAACTGTATTTCGATTCTTCTTGTGTAATCCTCAAATGTTCCTGTTACTGTCGCAATCTTTACACTCAAATCTCCTGAAATCGTCGCATGAAGTACTGCCCCATTTTCAAGCTCATCAGTCATCGTCCACTCGTTACCAAAATTATGATGGCTACGTAGTCGAATCATCAGCTCCTCAATTCCACTTTGAGCCGCGTAATATGCCTTATCTGAATCAGTCAAAGCTTTCTGAGTCAACACTTCCCTTGGTCCAAAAGCCGAAAATCCTAAAGCCACCAATACCCCCATCATTCCCAAACCAAACACAATTACCATCGCCGCTTGTCCTGAGCTTTGTCGAAGGGCCTGTCCTGCCTGTCCTGAGCCTAGTCGTAGGAAGTTTTGTCGAAGGGCCTGTCCTGAGTTAAATCGAAGGGCTTGCCCACTAGAACTTCTATTTATTAGTTTTGTTAGAAATTTGAAATTAGAAACTAGAAATTTTCTCATATCTCTTCTTCCCACTCCGCATCCATTACATTTACAAACACTTGAGAGTAATTTTGTACTCCACTCCACAATGGCCGATACACTCCCACATCCATCTCCATCATTACCGTTCTTGCCGAATCTGTCGCTTCAATCATACTAAATTTCACTCTTTCAATATTTACCCCAGCAGATGTCAAATTTTGATCAGTAGTAATCGGAGCAACACAATCCACTGCCTCAGATCGCCCATATTTCATCTCTTCACTCACCTCATCCCACTCAAAGGTAAAACACTCACCACTTCGCTCCACCTCCAACCTTTTCCCACCATTTGCAATAGAAATATTCTCAGCTTTCCTCACCGCTGTTCCCACCATCGGAAACACCACCTGAGATTGCTCTATTGCTTCTATCTCCGCTATCGCCTGATCTCGCTGGGTAAATACTGAAAACAAAAATGACACTGCCAGCGTTGCCAACACCGCCATTCCTCCTATTGCTACCACCACCTCCACCATTGTAAAACCCCTTTGAAATTTATGATTTGGTTGCCCTGAGTTTGGCGAATAGGTACTTTCCACTTTTCTCTATCTCCAAAAAGTTAATAAACTTTCCAATTCTTCTCTCTTAGTTCCATCACGCTCCTCCCACTCCACCACTACTTTGGCTCTAAAAGTCACTGGATCAACCACTCCACCACTTCTTACAATGGGGCACACCCGCTCCCCTCCACACGACAATTGCCTTTGAATCTTGTTAATCTCCACCCATCTTGTCAAATCGCCCACCACTTCATTTCCCGCCACCAAAGACCACTCCCCATCTACAACTTTCGGATGATAAGTTCCCTCGTTTAACACACTAAAATTACCAGCTCTCACTGCCATTGTTTGCTCCATTGTTTCTCGCAAAGTTGTCGTCGATTTCACCCGCAAACTAGCCAACTCACTCGATCTTACTGATAACTGTCTTATACTGATCAACCCTACCACCAACACTAAAAACAATCCCAAAGCCACCACAACCTCTACTAATGTAAACCCGCTATCTTTCGTACTTTTTGTACTTTCTATACTTCTCATACTTCTAATACTCAATCGCTCCCGAATAAAGTATTTGTATCTGATATATTAAACTTCCATATAACTCTCTCACTTCATACATACACCCCGCCTCACACCCCAATACCCTCCCATCTACTCGCCCAAACACAACTTCTGCCAACGGTCCCACTAGCATATATTCTTCCGGCAAATTATAACTCTCCATCCCCATCCCATCCTCAGTCTGAAGAGTTACTGCTTCTGCATTCATCACTACTTTCCATGCCCTATCTTTCTCACCAGTCAATGATTTAGCATGAGCTTCTTCCAAAACATTCACCACACTCGCCGCCACAGTTGCAATGTCTTCACTTTTTTTTATCCGACTCACCGACACCACTCCAATCATCGCCACTGACGCTACCAAACCCATCACAATCAACAACTCCATCATCGTAAAACCCTTTTGAAAATTATTCTTGATTCCCTGCCTACGCAGGCAAGCTAATTCTTGATTCATAATTCTATTTAATTTGTGTCGTTACTCGATAAATTGGCACAATTACTGCCAATGCAATCCCAATCACTCCTATCCCCAAAAACATCACCATTATTGGCTCAATCAAACTAGTCAAGTCCTTCAAAGCTGTCTCCAGCTCTTCCTCATAAAACACTGCCATTTTAAGCAACGTCTCATCCAAAACTCCTGTTCTTTCCGCCCCTTTAATTACCCTCCCCATAATTGGTGGAAACAACTCTTTTTCCGCACTCAACGAATCCGACAAACTTCGCCCCAACATCAACCGTCCCTTCAACCGCTTGCATGCCTCAGCATAATAGTAATTATTTAAACTTTCTGACAAAATATCAAAGCTGTCCTCCACCCCAATCCCATACTTATAAAACCCAGCCAAAAGTCTTGCAAATCTCACTTGGTTATACCGTCTTATTAAATTACCCGAAACCGGAATTTTCAAAATCACCCCATCTACTATTCTTTTCCCCTCATTAGTTCTCAAAGCCTGCCACAACCCAACTCCCACACTTGCTAAAACCAATAAAATCAGCCCCCAATTAGTTTGAATAAACACAGTCACTGCTACCATTAATTGAGTAATTATTGGCAATTCTGCTCCAGACCTCTCCGCAAATGTTACCACCTTAGGCACTACTGATAACGATATAAACGTCATCACTGCTATCATCGCAATCACCACTACCACCGGATAAATCATTGCCGACTTCACTCGATTCCTCAAATTATGTTCTCTTTTCAACTGGTCTCCCAAATAAGTCAAACTTTCTGCTAATGTCCCCATGGTCTCGCCTGAGCGAACCACATTTACATAAACCTTATCAAAAACTTGCGGGTACTCTTCTAAAGACTCCGATAATTTTTTACCACTTTTTAACCTATCCATAATCCTTCGCAGTATCACCGATGACCCAGTTGGTTTTTCATCCACAAACGCCTCAATCGCCTCAGTAATTGGTAGTCCTGTTTTAAGCATTGATCCCAACTGTGATGTAAACAGTATCTTCTCAACCATTTTCATCCGCTCACTCAAAGGTTGAACTAATTTCTCAACCAACTGATCTAACTTTAAAGACCCTAAAGAAAACTTACTCTTCAACTCCAAAATATATCCACCCTTCTCACTTACTTTTTCCGCAGCCTCAACCAAACTCTCAGCTTCCACCAGTCCGGAAGATTTTTTGCCTTTTCTACTCACTTTATATACAAACTGCGCCATATATTTTAGAAGTACAAAAAAGTACAACAAGTATTAAAAGTACAACAGGCAAATTAACTTATTTCTCGTACCTTTTGTACTTTTTGTACCTCTCGTACCTCACTCTAGACTTACTCTCAACACTTCATCAATTGTTGTAATTTTTTCACTCACTTTCTTCATTCCATCCAATAACATCGTCCTCATCCCCTCAGCCACTGCCGTTTTCTTAAGCTCAGCAGCCGCTGCTCTCTCACTAATCAGATTTCGCACCGCTTCACTTACCACCATCATTTCAAATACCCCTTCCCTTCCTCGAAATCCAGAATAACGACATACAGGACACCCCTGCCCCCTAACGTAATTAGTCGGAATCAACTTTAATATCTCTGCTAACTCATTTTTATCTTTCACAATCTCTTCCAATGCCACTTGCCAATTTTGTTCCGGCTGATACTCCACCAAACAATCCTGACAAATTTTTCTCACCAATCTCTGAGCCACTACCATTTCCAAAGTAGACGCCAACAAAAATGATTCCACCCCCAAATCAAGCATTCTCGGAATTGCTCCTGGAGCATCATTTGTATGCAATGTACTCAAAACCAAATGTCCAGTCATTGCCGCGTTGACTGCAATTTTTGCTGTTTCTTGATCTCGAATCTCTCCTACCATGATTATGTCTGGATCTTGACGCAACAAACTTCTCAAACCATTTGCAAACGTATATCCTGCTTGGTTGTTTACTTGTGTCTGATTTACTCTTCGAATCCGGTTTTCCACTGGGTCCTCAACCGTACTAATATTTACCCCTACTGTATTCAAAAGCCCCAACACTGTATAAAGCGTCGTCGTTTTCCCCGATCCAGTCGGCCCTGTCACTAAAATCATCCCATGCGGTCTGCTGATTTTCTGGTTTAACTTCACTACCCTATCTTTATCTAAGCCTAAAGAGGTTAATGAAAAATGCTGAAACGTCTCTTCAAGAATTCTCAATACCACCTTTTCACCCAACACTGTTGGTAATACCGATACCCGCAAACTTACCTTCTCTCCCTCTTCACTTTCAAACTGCATTCGTCCATCTTGAGGCAATCTCGTCTCATCAAGCTTCAAACTAGCCAATATCTTAATCCGTGCCACCATCGCCGGATCTAATTCCAAAGGCAACGTCAACATGTCATGGAGCACTCCATCCATCCTGTAGCGCACTATTACTTCATCGGGCAACGGTTCTATATGAATATCACTTGCATCTTCTACAATGGCAAATTCGATCAAGGTATCTACCGCCTTCACAATGGATACATCCTTTGCCAATTCCGTTATCGGCGCCTGTGCTGCCGTGGCCACTGTTTCCTTTACCAACTCTGCAAATTCTTCCTTTAAACTCTTCTTATAAAGCCTTAGTGCATATTGAATTCCCACTCGATCCACATACACAGGCTTAGCTTCATACCCAGTGTGTTTTTTGACAAACTCAATCGCCTCCAAATCTGTCGGATCTTCCATTGCCAGCCATAAAGTTTTCCCCTCCACTTTATAAGGAACCACATGTCGATTAACTGCAAATTCTTCACTAACTAACCCTAAAGTCTCTTTTGGAATTACCACTCCCTTAAGATCTGCGTATGCAATTCCCCGGGAAGTCGCCAACATTTGACCTAATTCTTCCGCTCCAATCAATCTTCTACCTACCAACACTTGCTCCAAAGGCACTTCCAAGTGTTTTGCCGTCTCCACCGCCCGCATCAACTCATCACCATCAACTTTTCCAGACTGAGTAACAATTTTTTGAACTTCGGGCAGGCTAAACGGCATATCCAATCGCTCCCATCTTGGGGAGTACCTCTTACTTCCAGTCTAACCCAAACCAGAAAACTAAGCAATAAAATTATTTCCTCAAAAACGGCAACCACTTAACAAACGACCCCAAATAAGTCACTTCCTCTCCCCCAAACCCTTGCTTAAATCTACTAAACCCTTTCCAATTCTTAGTATTTTTATACCGAGAATCATAAACTCCACCAAAATCAAACCATTTCAATTTTCTTCTTTTTGCTTCCCTCACCCCTTCCCAAACCATCAAATTTGACCCAAAGTTCTTTCGTCCCTCATCAGTCGTACCATTATGGGAGTAATACACCGTATCGCCAGCCACTAAAAACAAAGCCACTCCAACCAAGTAAGGTGAATTTAGCGGGTGGCGCGGGTTGGGGAATCCCCAAAAAGGGGCCCCTTGTAGGTGTTTTTGGGGGAAAACCCGAGACAGGACCCGCTCTGACTTTCTGTTATTAAAACACCCACCATCACAAGCCATCACCATAAAACAATTTTTGCCAAAACTCTCCACCAACTTCTCAAACCAACCCCTAGGATACGTCAATATCTTAATCCTCTTTGAATTTTCTTTAAATACTTTATAAAAATCATCAATTAATTTCTTATCTAATTTTTCTCCAGAAATAACTTGAGCTTTTATTCCGCGCCTTTCCGCCAACCCAATGTTATACCGAGTCTTACTCTTCATTTGCTCCAAAAGCTTTTTCTCGCTCACACGCAGATCAATTCTTCTAGTTTTCGTCGCCAACAAACTCGTCTTATCTTCTTTAAACCCATTTTTCCTCATTTTTCTCGTCCACTCTTTCGATCCTTTTTTGCCCGAAATTACTTTCGGTTCGAGCTTAATAAAAAGTACTCGATATTTCTTAGATTCCTGATTTACCAATGAGAAATCAATCGCGTATTTTACTCGTTGAATTTTCATCACACTAATCAGCGGAAAAAATGGCAATCTCTTTACATACTCCACCTGACCACCGCCAACACCTTCCACCACCCATCCCAACCTTCTCATGAATTTTTGGTAATCCACACACTGCCGCAAGTCAACACTCATTAAACAAAGTATATCAGCCTACCAAACAACTATTCTTCCCCAACCATTCCTTGGACTGCTTCCAGGTAAGCTCTCATTTCCTCTTCTACTTTTTTCCAATTTCCTTTAGCTTCACGGATGGCATTAAAAATCAACTCCATATCTATTAGTAGTTGATCATCATAAACCACCATTCTTTTTTTGCTCATACATCCTCCTTTTTAGCTATTACTTATTACTTATTACTTATTACTTGTTACTTGTTAGTTATTAGCTATTCCCTATTAGCTATTACTTATTACTTGTTAGTTGTTAGTTATTAGCTATTTCCTAACTACTTATATCCCACCGGCACTTCTTTTAATACCATTCCCAAACTCATCCTTCTATGTTCCAAATCCACACTATCCACAAACACACCCACTTCCTTGCCTACCTTCGGCTCATCTCCCGAAGGAATCTTCGAAATATGTATCAATCCATCCACACCAGGCTCAAGCGTCACAAACGCTCCAAACGGAGCCACTCGAGTTACTTTACCCTTCACTTTCTTTCCAATTGTGTATTTTTCTTTTACCTTTAACCAAGGATCATCACTTAACTGCTTCACGCTCAAATTCAACTTGCCACTACCTTCTTCAACTCCAAGTACCTTAACTTTAATCTTATCCCCTAATCTAAAATAATCATTAGGATCATTGACTTTTTCCCAAGAAATCTCACTTATATGCACCAAACCCTCCATCTTAGCCACATCTTTGTCTTTAGCTTTTGGCTTTTTAGTTTTGACTTTTGATTTTGTTATTGGCACCCTTACTGTCACAAATGCTCCAAACGGCATAATCCCACTTATCACTCCTTCAAATACCCCACCCACTTTTACATATTTTAAAGCTTCTTTTTTCTTAGCTAATGCCTCTGCTTCACTTACTAATTTTTCAGAAAATATCAACCGATTTTTCTCCCGATCCACTTCAATTACAAGCACTTTAAACTGCTTGTTCAACAATTCCTCCATCCTTCCCAAATATTCTTCACCAAATTGGCTACTAGGCACAAATCCTCGTAAACTCTCCGCTCCCACAATCAAACCACCCTTATTTACCTCCAAACCTCGCACTGAAACCGGCTCTTCTGTCTCCATATATTGGGCAAACTGCTCCCATTTCTGATCCACTGCCGCTTTTCGCAAAGAAAGTAAAATCTGTCCCCTATCATTTTCTGGACTCAATACATATACTTGAATTGTATCGCCCACTGACATTTGACTAATCAAATCCACTGCAGCCTCATATTCCTTATCAACCACAATTCCCTCTGTTTTTCCACCAATATCAACTAGCACCACCTTTTTGGAAATCTCAGTTATCAACCCTTCCATTACCTGACCACGCTTGGGCGCCTTCAGCTTATACCCAGTCACCTCCAACAATTCTTCCATGGTTGTTGGAATCTTAGTTTTCTTCTTGGTCGTTTTTTTTGTTTGCCCTGCCTGCCCGCCGATTTGGAGGGAGCGCGTCAAAGGGGAAATTTTTTTAGAAGTAGTCTTTTTTACTGCCTTTTTTGAAACAGTTTTCTTCTTTTCTTTATTTTTTGCTTTTTGCTTTTCGCTTTTCGCTAATTTTGCCACTTGTCATTAATCTCCTTTCAAAAGATGTTTGAATTCTACCAGATACACCCTCAGGAAGCAATAAAAAAACCACCTTTCGGTAGTCTTTCTAACTAAAGTTCACTATTCCCGCTGCGAGCTATTTTCGCCTAGGGTTGCCCCTATACTATCGTCACCGCTGAACCGTTTTACGACTCTGTTCGGAATGGAAAGAGGTAGTACCAGTCCGCTCGAGCAACGGGAATACTAAACTCTAGTTATATTTCTTATACCTTTATACTTTTCGTACTTTTTGTATCTATTGTACATTTCGTACTTCTCCATAGTGGGTCCATCTCGGAAGAGTCACTCACATCTAGTTAGCTTAAAGCAAACTAAAATCCGTTTGAAAGCTACTCTTCGACCAATTAGTACGGCTAAGCTAAACACATTACTGTGCGTACACCTGCCGCCTATTACCTAGTAGTCTCCTAGGGGTCTCTCGTTTACCCGAAGGTAAACATGGAATTCTTATCTTGGGAGTGGCTTCCCGCTTAGATGCTTTCAGCGGTTATCCATCAGCAATGTAGCTACCCTGCGCTGCCCCTGACGGGTACAACAGGCACACTAGGGATTGCCTCAGTCAGGTCCTCTCGTACTGTGACCAAATCCCCTCAAAATTCCCACGCTGGCAGCGGATAGAGGCCGAACTGTCTCGCGACGTTCTGAACCCAGCTCACGTAGCGCTTTAATGGACGAACAGACCAACCCTTGGGACCTTCTCCAGCCCCAGGATGCGCTGAGCCGACATCGAGGTAGCGAACCGCGCCGACGCTAGGGACGCTTAGGCGCGACTACTCTGTTATCCCCGGGGTAGCTTTTATCCGTTAAGCCCGGTGCCTTCCACAAAGCACACGAGGATCACTATGACCTGGTTTCCCACCTGCTCGACTTGTAAGTCTCACAGTCAAGCACCCTTATGCCATTGCACTTACAGCCTGATTTCCATCCAGGCTAAGGGTACCTTTGAGCGCTTGCGGTACTCTTTAGCAAGCGACCTCCCCAGTCAAACTACCCACCAGACACGGTCCCTGAAAGCGTTTCCAACAATCATAGGTAAGACATTTAAAGTAAAACGAGCGGTATTCCACTGACGACCCAACACAAGGTTGGACCTCCCGCCTATTCTCGACGATTTCACTTGAAACATCAATGTCAAGCTGTAGTGAAGCTCCACGGGGTCTTTTTGTCCTGCTGCCAGTAGGCCGCATCTTCACAGCCATTTCAATTTCGCCGGGTCCCTTCTCAAGACAGTTGCGAAGTGGTTAAACCTTTCGTGCAGGTCGCCAATTAAGCGACTAGGGACTTCGCTACCTTAGAACAGTTATAGTTACTGCTGCCGTTAACCGGGGCTTAGATTGAAAGCCGCTAAGTAAACTTAGCAACCCTCGCACGTAACCTTCCGGCACCGAGCAGGTTTCAGCCCGTATACTTCCTCTTTCGAGTTTGCACAGACCTGTGTTTTTGTTAAACAGTCCCTCCGCAATCTTTCGCTGCGGCCAGGTACCATATGGTACCTGGCAGGGCATCTCCCAAAGTTACGCCCAGCTGATTTGCCGAGTTCCTTAAGAAGGGTTCTCCCGCTCGCCTTAGTCTTCTCGACCTGTCCACCTGTGTCGGTTGTTGGTACGGTTTCCTACGATTCTGGTTGCGACACTTTTCTTGGCAACTAACATCACTTAACTCTTCCGCACTTGCGATTGGAATTGCATTCACTGCTTGATTAAACATTTTGGCGGATTTTCCTACCAAAACTATCTAACAGCTTAGACACCAAATCATTACGGTGCTCAAGTTAGCTAACTGCGTCCTGCCCCAACTCATAACGAACCATAGAAAGAACGGGAATATTAACCCGTAATCCATCGGCTACGCCAATAGGCCTCGCCTTAGGGTCGTCTTACCCTGAGTCGACGAACGTTGCTCAGGAAACCTTGGACATTCGGCGAACTGGATTCCCACCAGTTTCTCGCTACTCATACCGGCATTCTCACTTCTGTCCGCTCCAGCAAACCTCACGGTTCACCTTCACCGCAAACAGAACGCTCCCCTACCACCTCGCGTGCAACGCGAGAAAATTCAAAAAACAAGCGCCAATTTCCAAACAATAATCAATAACCAAATCTCAATAACGAAATGTTTGAAATTTGAAATTTAGAATTTGTAATTTGTTTGTCATTTGATATTTGTAATTTGAAATTTCCTTGTGTTACACACAAGGTTCCCATCTTCGGTCCTCTGCTTCAGCCTCGTGAATCTTCGGCGCCATGTTCCTCGGCCAGTGAGCTATTACGCTTTCTTTCAAGGATGGCTGCTTCTAAGCCGACCTCCTGGTTGTTTTAGCAACATGACTTCCTTTACCACTAAGCAGAGAGTTAGAGACCTTATATGAGGATCTGGGATGTTTCCCTCTCGCCCGACGGGCTTAGCCCCGCCGTACTGAGTCCCATGAAACACACATACGGTATTCGGAGTTTGCCTGAGTGCCGACGATTTCTCACCAACACCCAAACAGTGCTCTACCCCCGTAGTGCTTAACATGAGCCTATACCTAAATATATTTCGGGGAGAACCAGCTATCTCTGGACACGATTAGCATATTACTCCGACCCACAGTTCATCCGAGCCACTTGCAACTGACACCGGTTCGGGCCTCCACTAAGTTTTACCTTAGCTTCACCCTGACCATGGGTAGCTCGTCCAGTTTCGGGTCTATAACGCATTACATTTATTTCGCCCTATTCAGGCTCGCTTTCACTCTGCCTTCGCGATTTCAATCGCTTAAGCTGCAATGCGGTATAACTCGCCGGTTCATTCTTCAATAGGCACGCCGTCATCCTGATAAATCAAGACTCCGACTGTTTGTTAGCAAACAGTTTCAGGTACTATTTCACTGGGTCTCTCACCCTTCTTTTCACCTTTCCCTCGCGGTACTAGTTCACTATCGGTCACTGTGTGTGTTTAGTCTTGGAGTGTGGTCACCCCAGATTCCTACAGGAGTTTGCCGTCTCCCATAGTACTCAGGATACTCTGGATGTATTTTGGATTTCGCGTACACGGCTTTCACGTTCTTTGGCATCCTATTCCACGGTCTTCTGCTATCCTCCGTACACCACTGATAGAGTCCTACAACCCCGAAATAAATTTCGGTTTGGACTAATCCCTTTTCGCTCGTCGCTTACTAAGGGAATCTCTTACGGTTTCTTTTCCTCTCCTTACTAAGATATTTCAGTTCAGGAGGTTCCCCTCCCTTACCACAATTGATAAGGGATCCTGTGTGATAAACACAGGGGGTTTTCCCATTCGGACACCGCCGGATCACTGCTTCTTGACAACTCCCCGACGACTTTCGCGGCCTTACACGTCCTTCTTCGGCACACAATGCCTAGGCATCCACTGTTCGCTTTATGTGAGTAGCTTCCAAAACGGTTCATCCTGTACTTAATGTACAGGGAAATGACTCTTCCGATTTGGACCCACCATTTTTATATATAAATCTTTATATCGATATTTCTCATTCAAAAAAATATTCACTTGTTAAAGAGCTACTAAGCCTTTTTACATCTACATGATCAAAGACTCACAAAAACTTGCCTTTTAGCTTCTGTCAATCTTCGATCCAATCTTTTTAAAAGGTGCTTGCACTGAGACCAGCTCTTTACTGGTCGAAGTGGACTCGGAGGGATTCGAACCCTCGACCTCTACATTGCAAATGTAGCGCTCTAGCCTACTGAGCTACGAGCCCTAATCAATTTTAATAAGTTGGAGAATCTTTCACGTTGGCCAAAAAAAATCTCCTCAGAGAGGAGACTCCTCGATCTCTGAAACGCACTTTAAGGCGCCATATCCGCGCCTCTAAATTTATCTGTAAAAGTGGTTTTAACCATAGGAAAATTTAAATTCTCCAAACTTAATTATTTAGTATCCTACCAGACGAAATCCTCACAGTCAAGCTTAAACCAACCGATCCACCAGACTTACCTCCTCCTTACACCACTCACTCCATTTGCCTTCACGATCTTCTTTTAATTCCTTTCCAAACTCCTCCCATTTCATCCACTTGTAATCTTTCACTTCCTGTTTATCTACCTTCACCTCTCCTACTGCTTTACCCATAAAAACCGGACAAATCTCGTTCTCCACTACTCCATCTCGTTCAAATCGATATCGATAATCAGAGACTTTTTTAAAATCACTCACATCCAACCCCAACTCTTCTTTTACCTCTCGTATTGCTGCTTTTTCATAACCTTCACCAGGCTGTGGATGACCACAACAACTATTGCTCCACACCCCAGGCCAAGTTATTTTACTCTCAGATCGCTGCTGAACCAAAACTCTTCCTGAATCGTCAAATAAAAACACCGACAACCCTCTATGTAGAGGAGTGTTTTTATGATGAACTTTGCTCTTAGGAAGAGTTCCCAACTCCTCATCCTCCTCATTAACCAAAACTATCAATTCATCATTAGTGTTTGTAAATTTAGTCATTGAAATTTGTTTGGAATTTGGAAATTGATAATTGGAGTTTAATCTTTGTGGGTGAGCGTGGGATCGAACCACGGACCTCTATCTTATCAGGATAGCGTTCTACCACTGAACTACTCACCCTTATTTTCAATGCACCAATTTTACCACAAAAACCCCGCCACCTCGGCGGGATTTCTTTTGACAGTCTCAGATGTGGCAGGAAGACCTAGGCAACTGCACTAGGATTTCCTGTTTCGGCCGAATTACTTCAGGCCGGGAGTCAGTCACTCAGGCGTGAAACCGAGTACCCATTCTCCTTAGAAAGGAGGTGATCCAGCCGCACCTTCCAGTACGGCTACCTTGTTACGACTTAGTCCTCATCGCCAACCTCGCCTTAGGCCAGGAAAAACCTAGACTTCGGGCGCTGCTGACTTTGCTGGCTTGACGGGCAGTGTGTACAAGGAGCGAGAACGTATTCACCGCAATCTGCTGACTTGCGATTACTACCAATTCCAACTTCATGTGGGCGAATTGCAGCCCACAATCCGAACTGAGACCAGTTTTATAAGGATTAGCTCAAGGTTGCCCCATCGCGACCCGTTGTACTGGCCATTGTAGGATGTGTGTAGCCCTGGATATAAGGGTCATGCTGACTTGACGTCGTCCTCTCCTTCCTCCCTACTTGTTGTAAGGCAGTCCCGCATGAATATTTAACATACGGCAAGGGTTGCGCTCGTTACCGCACTTAAGCGGACATCTCACGACACGAGCTGACGACAGCCATGCAACACCTGTGTACCACTCTCGAAGAAGGCAAGGTTTCCCAAGCCGTGCAGGTACATGTCAAACCCAGGTAAGGTCCTACGCTTTGTATCGAATTAAACCACATGCTCCACTGGTTGTGCGCTCCCCCGTCAATTCCTTTGAGTTTTAACCTTGCGGTCGTACTCCCCAGGCGGGACACTTAACGCGTTAGCTTACGCCAGCCAATAAAAATCGGCCAGCTAGTGTCCAGCGTTTACGGCTAGGACTACCCGGGTCTCTAATCCGGTTTGCTACCCTAGCTTTCGTGCATTAGCGTCAGTGCTGTCCTAGAGGCCTGCCTTCGCCCTTGGCGTTCCTCTCGGTATCAACGGATTTCACCCCTACACCGAGAATTCCAACCTCCCCAAACAGACTCAAGATAAGCAGTTTGATGGGCATCTCCACAGTTGAGCCGTGGCATTTAACCCACCACTTACCTATCCGCCTACGCGACCCTTTACGCCCAATAAATCCGGATAACGCTTGCACCCCACGTATTACCGAGGCTTCTGGCACGTAGTTTGCAGGTGCTTTCTAGCAGGGTACCGTCAGAACTTCTTCCCCTGCCACAGTGGTTTACACCCCAAGAGGCGTCTTCCCACACGCGGTGTCGCTGCGTCAGGCTTTCGCCCATTGCGCAATATTCCCGGTTGCTGCCACCCGTAGGTGTAGGCCCCGTGTCTCAGTGACCTTGTGGGGGGCCATGCTCTCACACCCCCTACCCGTCATCGCCTTGGTGGGCTTTTACTCCACCAACAAGCTGATAGGACGCAGGCTCCTCTCTCGGCGGCCAGTTACGGCCTTTCATCCAAAGATCTCATGCGGTATTACCTCCGCTTTCGCGGAGCTATTCCCCACCAAGAGGTAGATTCCTACGCGTTACTCACCCGTCTGCCGCTGTCACCCCGAAGGGATCTCGCTCGACTTGCATACCTAAGGCACACCGCCAGCGTTCATCCTGAGCCAGGATCAAACTCTCAAAAAAAATAAACGGAAAAATACTACCAATCAACAGATGTTGATAGGTTCGACTATTTTTCCGATAAAGTTTTCGTCCATAGACGAAAAACTTCCTACCACATCTGAAGCTGTCAGGATCTAATACCATGCGTGTTTGGTATTAAATCAAGTATTCACTTTTCAAAGAGCTATTTTAGATTCATCCTTCGAAGCTTTATGCGAAGGAGGATAAAAAAACCCGACCAAGTCGGGTTCAATTTGGGTATCCCCAATCCTAAGTCACAGTTTTTTTATCATATGTAAGTTAAGTACAATTACTATACCAAATTCCTCTGGAAAGTCAACGCTTGCTACATTTGACGCCTATTTAAAAAAACGCTAATCTTATCTTGTGAACAACAAAAAATTATACAACATCATAATTTACTCCATCATCGGCATTCTCACTGTTCCAACTATTGCCATCCTTGCTACTTGGAATACTCTCCCAGGAGAAAAACTCTACCCTGTCAAAGTTAGTCTGGAAAAAATCGCCGCTGCTATTGCTTCTCCATCTTACGCCGCCCGTTCTGAATTAGAACTCCAACTTCTTGAACGCCGCATCAGCGAAAACGAAATGCTTTTTGCCGATCTCTCCACTGCTGGTCTTGATGAACTCACTGCTCAAGCTTTATCAGCCAAAGAACTTATTCTTCTTCGCAAAAAAGGCGCTGATCCTGAAATCATTCAGCAGTTTGTTATCAAGCTTCGCCAAGCCAACACTCGACTTGAAGCCCAAAAACGCCAAATCTCCTCCACCCAACCCACTATTATCACTCAAACACAAACCATCATAGAAACTACAACTATCATCCAAGAAGTTCAAGTCCCAGGTCAACCTCAACCCACTCCCCAACCAGAACCAGAAGAAGTCATTGAAGAAATTGAAGAGACTCAAGAAGAAATTGAAGAAATCATCGAGGAGCTTGAAGAAGCTGCCGAAGAAGAGAATGGAGAAACAGAAGAACCAACAGTTTCTTCTCCCTCTACACCTGCTCCAACCACAGAACCTAAACCAATTATTTCAACATCCCAATCTGACGAACCCGATGATTCTTCTGATAACGACTCACCTGGACAATCAGGTGATGCCCCTGGCCACAACAAGGACAACGACGACTAAACTAAAAAATTACCCCTCCCCCCAAAATTACGTCTCTAGAATAAAACACCGCCGCTTGCCCTGGTGCTACCCCAAACACTAACCTTTCCAACATTACCTTTAGTTTTTTGTTTTTAGTTCTCAACTCAGCTCGAACAAGCTGTCCCCCATGCCTTATCCTCACCTTTATCTTCTTACTTGTTAGCTTTTCGCTGTTAATTTTGTTAATCCAATGAACATCTTCAACATCAAACTCACTACTCATCACTTCTTTTTTGCTTCCCACAACTAATCTATTTTTTTCAACATCTTTACTCACCACATACAAAGCAGGCATTTCTGATTTCATAAACTCAGGCTTAATCTTAAATCCATGTCTCTCCCCAATCGTATAAAACCACACACCCTCATGTTTCCCTATCACCTTGCCTTTAGTATCAACCACTTCCCCCTTCAAAGGTTTAATTTTTTTCTTTAAAAATTCCTTCACATCTACCGGACCAATAAAACAGATTCCTTGCGAATCAGGCTTATCTGCCACTGGCAACTTTCTTTTTTTAGCTTCCCGCCTCACTTCTTCTTTGGTCATTTCTCCTACTGGAAACAAAATCTTT
>Ga0209976_10000465_pt1 | contig 27361 bp, 20 predicted proteins | sample SumtaG_FD_182806 | JGI IMG/M metagenome (GOLD analysis project Ga0209976, IMG submission 182806) | Deep subsurface microbial communities from Indian Ocean to uncover new lineages of life (NeLLi) - Sumatra_00157 metaG (SPAdes) (version 2) | ecosystem: Environmental > Aquatic > Marine > Oceanic >...
AGCACTTTCACTAGCTGATTCAGAAGCAGAAGGTGAAACACTAGCAGACTCACTAGCTGATTCACTGGCAGATTCTGAAGCACTTTCACTAGCTGATTCAGAAGCAGAAGGTGAAACACTAGCAGATTCACTGGCAGATTCTGAAGCTGATTCAGAAGCAGAAGGTGAAACACTAGCAGATTCACTGGCAGATTCTGAAGCTGATTCACTAGCTGATTCACTGGCACTAGGTGAAACTGAAGCAGATTCAGAGGCACTTTCACTAGCTGATTCAGAGGCTGATTCACTGGCAGAAGGTGAAACACTAGCAGACTCTTCTGAAGCACTTTCACTGGCAGATTCTGAAGCTGATTCAGAGGCTGATTCTGAAGCTGATTCAGAGGCTGAAGGTGAAACTGAAGCTGATTCTGAAGCAGATTCACTGGCTGATTCTGAAGCAGATTCACTAGCACTAGGTGAAACACTAGCTGATTCACTGGCAGATTCAGAAGCTGATTCACTGGCTGATTCTGAAGGTGATTCACTAACTGATTCAGAGGCACTAGGTGAAACTGAAGCTGATTCTGAAGCAGATTCTGAAGCTGATTCACTGGCACTTGGTGAAACTGAAGCTGATTCAGAAGCTGATTCACTGGCTGATTCTGAAGGTGATTCACTAACTGATTCAGAAGCAGAAGGTGAAACACTAGCTGATTCAGAAGGTGATTCACTGGCTGATTCTGAAGGTGATTCACTAACTGATTCAGAGGCACTAGGTGAAACTGAAGCTGATTCACTAGCAGATTCAGAAGCAGATTCAGAGGCACTAGGTGAAACTGAAGCTGATTCAGAAGCACTTTCACTGGCTGATTCAGAGGCTGATTCAGAAGCTGATTCACTAGCACTAGGTGAAACTGAAGCTGATTCAGAAGCACTTTCACTGGCTGATTCAGAGGCTGATTCAGAAGCTGATTCACTAGCACTAGGTGAAACACTGGCAGATTCTGAAGCTGATTCTGAAGCAGATTCACTGGCTGATTCTGAGGCGCTTTCACTGGCACTAGGTGAAACACTGGCAGATTCTGAAGCTGATTCTGAAGCAGATTCACTAGCTGAAGGTGAAACACTGGCAGACTCTGAAGCTGATTCTGAGGCTGATTCTGAAGCTGATTCAGAAGCACTTTCACTGGCTGAAGGTGAAACTGAAGCTGATTCAGAAACACTTTCACTGGCAGACTCTGAAGCTGATTCAGAAGCTGATTCACTAGCTGAAGGTGAAACACTAGCTGATTCAGAGGCAGATTCAGAGGCCGATTCACTGGCTGATTCACTGGCAGATTCTGAGGCACTTTCACTGGCTGAAGGTGAAACTGAAGCTGATTCTGAAGCTGATTCTGAGGCAGATTCACTGGCTGATTCTGAGGCAGACTCACTAGCACTAGGTGAAACTGAAGCTGATTCAGAAACACTTTCACTGGCAGACTCTGAAGGTGATTCAGAGGCTGACTCTGCTGACCACGGTCCATCAGCAAAAGAGTCTCCTGATCGAACACCAAGAGTTAATAATCTTGGTTGGTGAGTATAAGCATTACTTCCTAAAACTCTTACTTGATATCTATCACTTGCATTACCTGCACCTGGATCATAACTAGCTGTATAAGTTTCAGTTCCTGTGCTTGAATAAGAGCCGGATGTTCCAATTGTTTCTTGAGAAGTACCTGTACTATTAACTCTCCTAATGGTAAGTTTTAAACTAACATTAACATCTTCTAAGGCGTTAATATCAACTTTTGCTCTATAGTTTCCAGAAGGCCAATCTGCAAAATTTGGGTTATTAACATCTGTAGTGAAAGAAAAAGTGTATTCGTCTACTGCACTTAGAGGAATATCTCTAGTAACATTATCAACTGTAGTGGAAGTAGAATATAATCTGAAGTTACCACCAAGGGCTTCATCGTCTAAAGCTACATCATCGTCAGGACTACTTCCACTTCCACCATCTGTACCTCTCCACCAATAAGTTATCGTTCCTTTAGCTTTTAACCATCTGCCTTGATCTCTCTGCCCTTTTAATAAACCGAACTCATCGATTTCTTCAGCTTCCAACCCTTCTGTCCATTCCCTCCAACCTCTTGTTCTATCTCTACTATCAAGATGTGTCTGTGCTAATTCATCTGATACCCAAATACCATGTCTGGTAATTTCTTCAGCAGGGGGTATAAATTCTTCCCAATGTTTTACTTTTGCATCAACAAAGTTTCTTGAAACTAATTCTTTATATGCCTCAGTTTCTGCATAAAATATTACCTCTTGTTTAGTGTTAATTGCTCCGCCTTGTTCTGAGTCTGGTGTGAGAGGATGAATTATAGTCTCCCTTGCATATTTATATCCTCTAGGATAGTCTTTGGGATCATCACACCAAGCAGTGAATTTAACCGAGCCATCTGGTAATTCTTCTACAGCTACATGGTCAACTGTTCCAGAATGAAGTCCTTGAATATTGACGTCAAAAATCCAACCTTGTTGGTTATCAATAATTTCACTACTAACAGGTTCTGGCTTCTTAGGTAAACTAGCCCACTCAGAACTATCAATTTCTATCCAGTCTGTCGGATCTTTGGTTGTCCACTGTATTAATATTTTCATATTGTTCTCCACCACATAAAAACCGCACCAAAAAAGCCGGCTAACGCTATAATATTACACTTTACCCTTAAAACACAATCTGGAAAAATACACAATATAGAACTTACCAATCAAATCACTTAAAAAAATCTTTGAACTTTCCCCAACCCGGAATTTCTTTAGATTCAGTCCATCCCTTTGTCCATTTTTGATTACGAAATTGATCTTTACTCCATCTATTAACAGTTAAATTACCACTATGTCTTATATCTACATTTGGAAAAAGTGACTTAAAGTTTTCTGAACTATATTTATTTTCCCATTCAACTCTTCTATGAGTTCCCGGCTCAAATCCCATATTGCGTTCGAATTTACCTTTTTCTTCTACCTTTTTAATTCTCTCTTTATAATGCTTAATCAATTCTTCCCGATAGCCTACTAATCCACTTGTCTGACAACATACATCTACCTTTAAAGCATAACCATCTTCCTCTCTAACCTTCCAAACATTTATGTTGTAGTAGAATACATCTTTCTTCGCAGGAATAAAGTCAAAATGTGACTGGTGATATAACACATCATGCTCACAATTATGCACTATTGAAGATTGAACAATATATGAATTATCTTCCTCAACCTCTAAATTATAAACATAATTAGCGTACTTACCAGTTCTAATAGTATTTTTATACAATGGCATTGGTGACATTTTTGCATGCTTAATATTATGTATCGATATCCCAATATAATCTTTATCAACCCAATCTGATTTCAAAATGTCTTTTAATTTTCTATAAACTATCCTTGAAAAATTTAATGAATATACTTTTCTCTTATCTTTAAAGTTTTTCTTTTTAGAAAATTTTGTTTGTAATCTCTCTTTTATGTCATTATCCCATCCAATACCAGAATTATTTAATAAAACAATCATATCTTTTACTAATTGCTTACTAGCAACATTAAAACCATAATAAGAATTATCATTTATGCTTTTACTGCCATCTCCTTCTAAAAAACCTTTTACAAAAGCCAATTTGTTTTTAATATTCCAATTAAATACAAATTTAGGAATTTTTTTTGTTGACGCTTTGCCTCCGAACCATTTTTTAAACAAAGGACCTAATTGCTTTCTCTCTCTAATCCTTCTATGAAATTTATTATCACAAGTATTTTTAATAAACTGATGTAATTCTTTTTCATTATAGTGGCCTTCAGCTAAATATAACCCTAAAAACCTTGCCAAATTAATATCAACTTTTAATTTATTAATAAATATATCTTGCTTGCCATAACCTCCATTTTTGGTACTTTGTCTAAGAGATATATTAAAATCAAGATAATCTTTCCCCTGCTTTGATGGATAAAGTAATAAGTCAGTTTTTTCAAGAAATGATGCCGATAACCACTGTTTTTTATTATTTCTATATACATAAAAGGGGTGTTCTGGCGTACATCGAATAGAACTAAATTCAGTATTAACTTGTATTATTGGTCTTCTTTGTTTATATGGTCTCTTAAATACTTTTGTAACTGACCTAAATCTACCAAGATGTGTTTTTACTAATTCTCCAACTTTTATTTTATCTATCCTTTTTTGACCAATAATTGTTTCTACATGCATATTTCCTTGAAAACAGAAGAAAACAATATCAGCATCACTAGCCTCAAGACCAGCTAAAATTTGCTTAAACATGGTTAAAATACCTTTTTTAAGCTTCAAGTGAACATTCTTGCCAAAATGAGGCATCGGCTTAAGAGAAGCGCTGACAATCGAAATACCAAAATCTTCACTGATTTGTCTCAGTTTCTTTTGAACCGTATGGGCAATTTTAAGCTTTAATTGGTTGTCGGTATAAAAAATAATTCCTTTACTTGGCTGAGTTGATTTACTTGGCTCCGCAGAATAAATTACCCCACTTTTCCCTAATTTTTTAACTAAGTTGCTTTTAATTGGCTTACTTTTAATTGGCTTACTTTTAACTTGTTTGCTCTTAGCTGCCTTGCTCTTAATTAGCTTAAAATCAGAATATTTAGCATAAAATTTAGAATCATTCTTCTTTAATTTTTTCAAGTCTTTCTCAGTCCAACCTTTAACCGGCCAAAATCTTTCTACTAGCCAAGAAAGAGGCCGAATCTGCTTAGGCCATTTATTATTAAAAAACAAATCTCGGGCAAAATCTCGAGCTTTTCTTTGCTGCTTGCCTGACATTTTATAAGGAAAACCAAAATCCTTTCCTTGAGTTCTAAACATATGACTATACCAAGTCTTTTTATTAACCATTACCCGGCCGCCTGACAACCAGGTTTTAACTGCCACTTCAATTCCTTGAGAGCCCCAACTGCCAAACTTTTCATCACAAATATTAAGCTCCCAGTATTTATCCCGGGTCAACATCCAGCATGAACCCTGAAGAGACATTGTTTCAGTAATCTCACCTTTACCCTCAGGCCGCTTAGCATATTCCTTAAAATATTGGAAATGAGGAGTAGCATCAAAACAATAGGAAATACTTTGAGGATTATTTTTTCCTCTCCACAAAATATCCCGCTTTGTTTTTTTACCACACTCTTTGCATGGCCCACTTGGCCCTTGATATCTACGATGACCATCAGAACAAATCCAATCAAAACCATGAAGATTTTTCATCAAAGGCACCATCGTCCAATCATCATGCATCTCCTTCATCATTTTCACATCAAAGCCTTTGTCAAAAGAACAGTGAGCATCTACCTTCATTAAATACTTAGCTTTAGACAATTTTGCCGCCTGATTAGTGGCTGCCCGCTGGCCAATGTTTTCAGAATAGTAAATTAAAGTTACTCTGCTATCATCTGGAATTCCCGAATCTGACCAAACACCATCTAAAACAGCAATTACTTCAGTATTGCCTCTAATATTGACCAAAATATCCTTAATTGTTCTTGCAAGAAACATCTCATTTCTAGCAGGAATAAGTATACTTAGCTTATATTTCATATTATTTTTACAATAATCTTTATTATAAGCCAAAAACTTAACAACATCCAATCAACTGAAACCATCAACAACAATACCCATCTCTCTTATTCATCTTCTGCGATACAGCTGAACAATATCAGATGCCTTTCCCCAATGAGGTAACTCCTTTAACCTCGGAAACCCTTTTCTCTTTTTTTTCCCTAAATGACCATATCCTACTGCGTCCTCGTGAGAAAACACAATATTTGGTACTTCCGTATGAAAAATCTCAGTTTTGTTAATCTTTAACCCTAATTGTTTCTCATAATTCCTGCCCGGCTCGCTAAATACACTCCCTTTTCTTGGTGATTTTCCTCTTAGCTCTTCCCACTTAACAAATCTCTCTTCTATCGCCTCAATTAAAGCTTCTCTTTCAGCTATCAAACTATTTATAACCAACCTGCTTATATAAGAAAACATCGGTGGATCAGACCAAGAAAAAATAGACCACTTATGAATATTATAGATAAAACTTGTCTTTCTCGGTAAAGTCCTAAAATGTTCAACTGAATATAAAATATCATCCTCAGCCATAGCCACATACTTTGTCTTAGCCGCTTTAGCTCCTATTAATATTTGTTTCCAAATATTTATAGCGTCTCTGCCAATATCTCCAACACAGATATTTTCCCCAAAATCCATAGGTTTCTGGGAAACACTTATCAAAGGCAAACCAACAATCGCCTTCTTTAATTGTGACTTAGTATTCTCAGCAAACCACTTACTGATAAAATTAGCAGTATAGTAAATCACAGTTAAATCCATTTCCCCCACTCCTTTCCTTTATTTGCCACTAAAGTATTATTTGCTTGATTTTCCTCATAGAAAACTCTCATAAGCTTTCTCATTTGTCTTCTAGTTACCCCTGGACGATAATTCTTAAACTTTTCCTCCTTAGAAGTATATATAGAATCTAATAACCTATTTGGCATCTTCTTAAGTTTCGCTCCACGCCTGTGAAGTCTTACATCTATATCTTTATCGCCTGGACCGTAAAACTCAATTCTCTCATCATACCCACCACACGCTATGAATTCTTCTTTTCTACAAACTATCACGCCTTTTAAGTGCGAACACTGCATCCATACTATATCCTTATCAGCTTCTAAAGAATTTCTTACAAATTTAAAAAAATCAGGTGCTGGAATTATATCTGTTAAAAAACTAACTATAAATTCGCCTTTTGAAAATAATGAAGATAAATTTTGAGCATGAGTTAAATGATAATAAGGCCTGGCAGTATATTTAGCATAAGATAATATATTTCCCTCTGCTAAGTATTCTGTTCTCCGCACTGTTTTAATATAGTCATCCAAATCATCTTGGGAATTATAATTCAAAATAGAAATCTCAACAGGAGGACTAGCATTTGCAGACTTAATAATATGCGGCATTATCTTTTTCAAATCATAAGTTCTATTTTTACAAGGAATACAAATACTGATAAGAAAAGAGTTTTTTTTCATGTTTCAATCATAATATATTTTCCAATAATTTGTTCTCTGTGTACTAGCGTAGACATTCATTTACGGTTTTACCCAGAAAAAACTAGGCTCCCTTTCATCACATATAAACCATTCGTTTATCTGGTGTGCCTTAATATAAGCATCAACAGCATCAACCACTCCTGCCAATCTAAACCTGTAATAATCATGCCCTGATATAATACCGCCTTTCTTAACCCTCTTACTCCATTCAACCAAGTCCTGTATTACATAATCAAACCCATGATGCCCGTCAATATACACAAAATCCAAAGACTCCATTGGCACATCTCTCACAGCGTCCATACTCATCGCCTTAATTAACTTAACGTTGTATGGAGCAAGTACTTCTTTAGTCCTGTTATACATCCCCTCCTGATTAACTTGACCCCTGGGGTTTTCCGCGTATCTTTCCCATGGATCAATACATAAAAGCTCAAGATTGGGGATATAATTGCAAAGCTCCAAACTATAATAACCTCCAGCCACGCCAATCTCAGCACCTTTTCTAAATCCAAGTCTACCGAATGTTTCTGCTAAACTCTTTCTCTTAAATCTCTTGCACCTTACTGGCGGTATCTGATCAGACTTTCTATTAAATTTCTCATGTAAATATTTTTTAGTATCCATATAAGACCTCCTATATAATTCTCGTCATAACACTCTTATACCCCATTTCCTTTAAAATTGCCAAGCGATGCCCGCCATCAGAAATCTGACCGGATAACTGAACCAATAAAGGCTCTTTCAATCCATTATGTTTAACATCATACATTACATCTATCTTTTCCTGAACAAACTTCCTCGCATTTTTATGACGCTTCTTATCCCTCCTATCTATATGTTCTTTATAAAATTCAGTATTCAATACATTTATCGTATCATTTTGCGCTACCTCTTTTGCCAATTTCTTTAGAGGAATAATCATCCTCTTTGCGCACTGCGTACTCCTTCCTAGCCTTACATTCTTAATGTAAATATCATCTATTTTTCTCCTTTTCAATCTGCTTTCAAACATTAAACTATACAATTCTTCATCTCTTGGATAAGGATCCCTTTTTGAAGATATATCACAAATCGCTCCAATTTCCTTCCAATCCTTAAAATAAAGCCTTATGTCTGAGAATTCTGTACTAGGCACCCAATGATTAGTTTTCTTTAAATGTCTTGATACAATCAGACAATATTGTGTTTTATACTGAAGTTGATCAAGATATTTTAACCAATCATTTAAAGTAAAATAATAGTGAACCGTTGACAAAACAGTAACATCAGCAACAGGAATTTCATCAAAATTAAAATTATGATCAACTGTACGATAAAGTATCTTATACTTCAAACCAAGAGAATCCCTATACCTAACTCCTTCCTTAATTGTGCTTCTTGATTTATCAAAACCAACCACATCCCTAAACCCTTTCTTTTCAGCCATTTTCAGGAACAACCCTGCATTACATCCAACTTCAACAAAAGTCATATCCGTACAGTCTTCAGGTAATAACGGATTAATAAAAGTATCCCATTTTCCCTCATTCCAAAACTTACTATATTTTTTCTTTGGATTTCGACCTAAATCTTGCCCATCTATTTTTATATTTTGATATAACTTTCCCTTTCTCCATTTCTCTCTTAGCTTTTCCCAGTCACAGCTTTCCCACTCAGGCACAGGCGCAAACTTATCAATTAACCACTTAAGGTCTAATGTCTGCTTATGCCATGCCTCTCCGATTATCCATTTATTGGCAAACTGGGTAGGCTTTACAAGAGTTCCTTTACCTATGACATATCCCCTTCCGTATCTGTGCCCCTTATGAAGATGAGCATACCAAGTCTTTTTATTCCTTATCACTCTTCCGCCGGATAACCAAGCCTTAAATCCTATCTCTTGGGCCTCCATACCAAAATAACCATAATTTCCATGATCTAATAGTTCCAATTCATAAAAGTAAGTCTTATGCATAAACCAACACGAGCCCTGAAAAGTCATACAATCAACTATTAAATCCTTCCTCAACGCTTTATCATGATTTTTCTGTCTCCACTTTATTCCCGCAAATCCAGGACCGTCCACGCCCCAATTGCTTTTGCTGTCAACAAAAGATAAATACAAATAATCAATGTCAGGCTTGCCTACATCCTTCACTTCCCATTTCTCAGCATCCAATCTTTTCCTTGTAGGAACTGCTACCCAATTTTTCTCACAATCAGCCGCCAGCTTAACATCAAACCCCTTGTCAAACAAACAATGAGCATCTGTTTTCATTATATACTTGCCTTTAGCCACAGCCACTCCAGCATTAACTGCTAATCTAAGACCTTTCGGCTTATCATGATGAACAATCCTAACCCTAGAGTCTTTCTTAAGTGAAGGGTCAGGCTGATAACCATCTAATACTGCAATTACCTCAATCTCTCCTTCAGCTTTTGCTAAAATATCATCAATAGTCTTTTGTAAAAATTGTTCATTACGACTTGGAATTATAATACTAACCATTTCAGGCTTTTTATCCCAATTATAATTCTCCCAACCCGGAGGATTAAACTTATCAATCAACCATTTAAAATCCTTTGTCTGCTTTTTTTTATCCCAAGCAGAATTAGTTAACCATTTCTTATTATATTCATCTCCTTTTAGATGATCTTTCTTACAAGCAAAATACCCCCGACCATACTGTCTGCCTTTGTAAAGATGAGCATACCAAGTCTTCTTATTTCTCACCACTCTGCCACCAGACAACCAACACTTAAAACCTAACTCCTGTGGCTCTTTCCTGAAAGTCCCATATTTTTCATCATCAAGCCCATCTAACTTATAAAAATACTCCTTTTCTATAAACCAACAAGAACCCTGAAAAGCCATCAGATCATCTATAAGCTTATCTTCAAGTTCAGGACGCTTCCATACTTTTCCGGCCAAATCACCTGGATTATCATCATTCGGACATTGTACGTAAATATAATCAATCGGTCGTTTATCCTTCCGACACCATTTTTCAGGATCTAAACTATATCTTCGTGGTATTACTATCCAATCAGATTTACAATCAACAATAAGCTTAACATCAAAACCCTTGTCAAATAAACAATGAGCATCTACTTTCATTATATATTTGCCTTTAGCCACAGCCACCCCAGCATTAATACAATAACGCATCCCCTTATTCCTCTCAACAGTTCCCACATGAACCAACACTAAATTCTTATAATTCTTCAGCTGAGGATCAGGCCAGTAGCCATCAAGAACCACAATTACTTCAATATCTCCTTCAGCTTTTAACATTATGTCGTCAATTGTTTCTTGAAGGAATCTTTCTCTTCTGGTTGGAATAATAATTGACAAATCTGGCATTATCGTCCCAGTTTTACCTTAAAATCAGACAGGCGTCAAGATACAAAATCAATTTAGATAACCAAACCCCACCCATGTTTGTAAATCCTATAATAAGCAACTACCCCCATCAATTTCAGTAATCTGATAGTCATCGGTGGGTCTTATGTCACTTTTATCTCCACCAAAACTTGGCACAAAGACCAACTCTTTTACTACACTAATTTGGAAAAAACTCAGTTTTACTTTCAAAGACAATCCTTTCAAGCATGTTTTTTTCCTTTTATAGATTTTTTCCTTGTCTACCCCATATTTCTAGCACAACAGTTGCCTAATTTATCTACTATTTTCCCACATTACCAAACTCAAACCCAAATCCAACCAATCACCTCACAAGTTCACTTTTTCTGCTTCAACCACCAGCTCCAAATCCGCCAGCTGGCAAATTACCAGCCCCTGCAAAATAGCCTATAACTTGATTAATTTCCCTCCTCTAAAATTAACCTATAATTATTTCAATTCCTTATCTTCCCAAGCTATATTAACACTCTTAAGTTTCTCTAAATTATAAGACAAATTACCATGCCCACTAAACATAGACATCGGGACAAGTGGCTAACATAGAATATATATGAAAAACTCACGTATTCCAATTAAACCTCCCGTTATTGTTAATAAAAAAATATTAGGTGGCACACCTACAATTGAAGGTACTAGGATTCCTGCAGTTTTAGTGCGAAATTTGTTAAGAAGGGGCTATTAGATCAAGTTGATTAAATCAGAATATCCTTCACTTACCGCTTCGAAACTTAATGCTTTTAAAGCATTAATAACTCAATCTTCTAATGTCCCCTCGGCGGCGGCGCTTTAAGCTTCTACTTGATGAAATAATGCCAAGAAGGAAAAAATTCCCTCAAGTAAATGATTATCACTATCTTAAACATATAGTTCATAATAGACTTCTTTGCCAAAAACAGAAAGTTGATCTGATTGGAGTAACTCAAGCTATAACTCCAGGAAGGCTGGACATTAACTTAATGGCTCATTTGAGAAGGAGACAAAGTTTGAGAATGGCTGGAAGATTTAAAAAGTCTTGTAAAAATAATCATATTTCAACTTTTCCCTGTTATTCCAGTTTTGGGAAAATCCTTTATCTCCCTGGTAATAGCGGAATGAACCTGTATCTGAGTTTTCTTTCATAATAAACCAGGCTCCACCCATGTCCGTAAATCCATAATAAGCAACTTCCCCCTCATCAATTTCAGTAATCTGATAGTCATCGGTAGGCCTTGTGTCATTTTTATCTCCACCAGAACTTGGCGCAACAGGCATTCTCCCTCCGGTTAGTTGACCAATAAATGGAATCTCTTTCTTTCTACTAAAAAGGGAAAACAAGAAAAAAGAAATTCCAGCTGTGCCAATGATCTTTAAAAAGTCACGCTTTTTAGTATCAGTAATGCCCCCACTGCTCTTAGACATCTTCACCTGATTTTGGGGTGGAACCAAGGTTTTTTGATAATTAACCTTAGGAATCTTATGAAGAAAAGACTTAAATATAAAATAGACAAATAACGGATAACAAATAATTGCCACCCCTAACTGTAAATAGCTTGTAGCTGTGACAAACATCCCGATAATTACCAGGCTAGAGATTATTAAACCAATGTAAATTATAATTTTCTTAAACATTAATTATCTTCTCCTTTTATCTGAATAAGTTCTGCGAATATAAATCCAGTTAAATTATCATCCAGTTTAATCTCATACCAGTCTGAACCTGTGGAAACCAATTCAAAACTATCGCCATTTTTAGCCTCACCAATCTTTTTTGACATAACTGTTGGTTCTTGCCGAATATTAACTTCAACTAATTCACCATCAGTCTTAATTATCGCCATTTTCTTAGTTTCTTCCTCTACTTCTTCCTCTACTTCTTCTACTTCAATCTCTTCTTTTTCTCCTGAAGCCGACTCTTCTATTAGCTGGCTTGCGCCTACCTGACGAATATTGTTAAGTCCTAAAAACAAAAGCACAGTAAAAACTATGGTTGCCGCCGCAAGTTCAGCAAAACCAAACTTCGGCGCAAGAACCGACTCTGCTGCTGGCGCTAACACTGGAGAAGGCTCAGTTTTACTTTCAAAGACGATCCTTTCAAGTATGTTTTTTTTCTTTTGGTCAAGCTTATGTCTTTTAACAAAGTTTTGATAGCTCATCCCGCGTCTTTTTATGAAAGAATGAACAATCTTTGTTTCTACCCAAGAAGCCTCTTTTTTACCTATATATTCTGGGTATGAAGACCTGGCTTTGGTTCGATGAAAATATCGCGTTAACAGAGACAAACCTAACTCATCCTTAACCCTAATTGACTTATATCGGCCGCCAAATAAAGAGCCAGTCCGACGGTACTTCCGATTAAAATACATTGAATATCTGGTAAATATAGACCGGTTAAAACTCTGAATAGCGCCTTTAACCTTCTCTTGAAGAAGTAAATGAAAATGACTGGCCTCTAAACAGTAAGCTATTAATCCAACTTGATTAAAGAAATTCTTAGGTTGATGTGGTATGCCTTTATAAACTCGACCCTTGACTGTAAAGGTCTTTTTAACACTCTCAGGATCAGGCGGAGCGCTTAAATAATCCTTTAAATACCCGAGAAAGGTTTCATAATCTTGCTTGTCATTGAAAATAACTCTGCCTTCCACTCCCCGATTATAAATGTGAAAATATTGTCCTTTTTTGCTTGTTTTCTGAGGTCTTTTGGCAGGCATGCTATCTACTATATAGTATACTAAAATATACCTTGTAAAAAGGAACTTTGCAAGTATCAAAATGACTTTTATAGATTTTTCCTTGTCTACCTCATATTTCTGGTACAGCAGTTGCTAATTTATCTACTATTTTCCCCCATTGCCAAACTCAACCCCAAATCCAACCAAAACACCCTACAAGCTCTTTTTTCTGCTTCAAAGATCAATTTTTAGCTTAACTTTCCTCAGAAAAATAACTAATATAAACCGAACTTCTCAGTTTCCAGGCAAAGCATCCACTTATAGGATAAAATTGACCTTAACCACCCTCTTTGCTCCTCTAGTCAATTTTTATTCAATCTGACTACATTTTATACTCAAAATCTACCCTGTTGAATCAAAAAAAGCACCCTTTTAAACAACTCTTCATATCTTTTAATTTTTCTAATCTCCAACCAATACTTTAGTTTTATAGGTCTACAATTATATTATAACTTCTTCCTATATCATTCCAGCCACTCTACCCTAATATCTACTATAACCTTTCCTCTCATTCTAAAAAAGAAAAACCAACATCTCTGCTTCATTTTTTACTAAAATATTCTTGCTATATAAAAAGTCGTTTTTTTAGCCCTTGACAATAATACTATCAACTTTTATACTTAATCATTACAACATTATCTTCATGCCTCAAGAACAAGCCATTCTAACCATCTCTATTACTTCCAAATTAGTCAATTTACATCAAAGAACTTTAATGCTTTATGAAAAAGCCGGCCTTATTGCTCCTCATAGAACTAATACTCAAAGACGCCTTTTTTCCATTAAAAATATTAATCAATTACAGTTTATCAAACATTTGACTCAAAAAAAAGGTGTTAATTTAAATGGCGTTAAACTTTTACTAGAGGCAATTGATGTTTGTGAAGAAAACGGTATCAGGCTTCAACGCCGCCTTTTTCCTGCCTTTAAACTCAAAAAACTAATCTAAATTCCCTTAATTCCCCACCCTGTAAATCCCATCTCCTTGCTAATCATATATTTTTTCTAAAAACTCTCCTCATCCCTAATATTAAAACAGGTACTATCAAACTATTAACAAGTAGTACAAAACATATAGAAATACATAAGAAAACCGGACAGAAAGTACCTCCAAAACTACAGGCAGAAGTTTATTAACTAATCAAATTCTATCAAATTCTCTCCGGCCTAGCTATTATCAATAATCTTTTCCAGGTTGTTCCCGGCGGCCAGCATGTCTGCAATACTAATTTGTGTCGACTATTAGGATTAACAATTTCACTAATATCCTTCGGACTTACTATCTTCTTCTCTCCCACTCTGTATTTATAAAGAACATCATCATAAGACACTATAATAACATCATCTTTTTCTAATTTATTCAATAAATAAAACACTGCATTAAATCTCTCCACATTAAAATTAAAGTCAGTTGAATGACCAAAAATATACACTGCTCCCATTTCACCCGGCACTGCTGTCCCTGCCGCATGAGCCACCCCTCCTAATCGCCTTAATGCTGATTGATATTTATCAGCATCACTGGCATCTACATTTTCTGTCACTGCTACATTAACAAAAATCTTAGGAATAACTAAACCAAATTGTGATGATATTGGTTCTTCTACCCCAATTTCTTTTAACTGCTGATTAAAATCCTCTCTCTTAGATTGCGATCTGTAATTTGCTTCCATCCATGCAGTCGGACCTATAATCCACGCCAAGAAAACCACCACTAATACTATAGCTAAATTAATCAACCAAGCTAAATCTTCCCTTATTTGAGCCATTTAGACTTAATCAATACTAGTAATCCTCCCAATCCTAACAATCCCGCCATAATCCAGGTCGGCGTTCCAGTATCTGGTTGCTCTGAAGGAAAACTTGGCTCCGGAGTTGGTGAAGGTTCTGGACTTACCTCCGGAGTTGGTGAAGGCTCTGGACTTACCTCTGTTGGTGAAGGTTCTGGACTTGGCTCTGGACTTGGCTCTGGCTCTACTCCCGGCTCATAAGAAAATATCAGCAAAAAATCATTAAAATCTAACACCGGATTATCTTCTGGTTCCCAATCACTCCAGCATTGTATAGATTCTAATGATTCCCCTGCACTAGCCGCATCTTGTCTTTGCCAACTAACATTATCTCTTGCATATGGTTCTTTTCCACATGTATTATCCGAATTAATATTTTTCCAGCCATAAGCTTTTTTAGTATATCCAGACCCTTCAAACACTTCTATTCTAATAGTATCACCAGCATCAACTTCAATCCCTGTATTCACTGGATTATCTAACTCACGAACCCTAAAAGATTTTGTTTCACCTCCATGCTTTATTCTTATCAATCTAGTTAAATCATTATAAATATAATAATAATAAAATCTTACTCTTCCTGATTTGGAAAAATACACATTACTAGGATTATTCAATACTGCAATTACTGCTTCCTCTCCCTCTACTAAGCTATTCTTATAAACCAACATTGACACTACCAAGCTTAAAGTTGCTAAACCCACTGTTAAAGCAATCCACTTACCTATTGTTAATCTTTTAAACATAGCGTCTACGACTAATCCTAACTTACTTTCCTAAACTTTTCAAGAATTCCTTATTACTCTTAGTCTTTCTTAATCTTTCCAGCATTACCTCAGTTCTTTCATCACTGCCTAACACATCTATCATTCTTCTCATTACTACCACTTTTTCATAATCTTCTTTAGAGAATAATAATTTTTCTTGTCTTGTGCCGGATTTCTGAATATCAATTGAAGGAAAAACTCTTCTTTCAGCCATTTTTCTGGATAAATGCAATTCCATATTGCCTGTTCCTTTAAATTCCTCATAAATCAACTCATCCATTCTTGAACCTGTATCTACTAAGGCTGTTCCAATAATTGTTAATGAACCGCCTTTTTCAAAATTTCTGGCTGCTCCAAAAAACTTTTTAGGTGGATACAAAGCTGCCGGATCAAATCCGCCTGACAAAGTTCTGCCTGATGTAGGAATACTTAAGTTATAAGCCCGAGCCAATCTGGTAATCGAATCCAATAAAATTAACACATCCTTTCCTGTTTCTACTAATCTTTTAGCTCTTTCTAAAGCCAACTCTGCTATCTGGGTTTGCTTTTCAGCTGATTCATCAAAATTAGAAGCAAATACCTCACCTTTTACTGACCGGCTGATATCTGTTACTTCTTCAGGTCTTTCTCCTACTAATACTGCCATCAAATGAATTTCATCATGATTTTCTGCTATTCCTTCAGCAATATCTTTTAATATTGTTGTTTTGCCTGCTTTAGGCGGTGATACTATCAAACCTCTTTGTCCTTTACCAATCGGTGCCACTAAATCAATCACTCTATTAGATAACGGATCCTTACCCATCTCTAATTTTACTTTTTCATCAGGAAAAATAGGAGTTAACTTATCAAATACTGATCTTTTTCCACCTTCTTTATAAGCCTTCCCATTTACTTTCTCTACTTTTAAAAGACCCCAGTAACGTTCATTTTCTTTAGGCTTGCGAGCCAACCCTGTTACTAAATCTCCTGGTCTTAAACCAAATCGTCTGATCTGTGATGTTGAAATATACACATCTTTATCTGACGGAGTATATTCCGGCCTTAATACTCCATATCCTTCTGTAGAACTATCTAACAATCCTGATATTTTCTCTGTTGGCAAATCTGCATCCGGAATCACTCGACTATCAACCATTCCACTAAAACCACCTCTATTAACACCAACATTTACCGCCTGCCCCATCATTGGTCGTCTTACTTGACGAACTGGCCTAGGTGCCATTGGTCTGGGTGTCATTGGTCCAGGTGCCATTGGTCTGGGTGTCATTGGTCTAGGTGCCATCGGCCGTCTAACCTGACGCACTGGTCTAGCTACCATTGGTCTGGGTGTCATTGGTCTGGGTGCTATTGGTTGCCTAACTTGACGAACTGGCCTGGTTGGCACTGGCTTAGCTGCCACTGAATCCCCTCCTATTAACTCTTCTACTGAAGGCTTAACTGCTTTTTTAACTACAGATGTTTTCTTTTTTACTGGCATTATAAACTCCTTTTTAAATACAACTTAAAACACACTCTTTTCTCGGGGAATTAAAACTACCCCTCACTTTATCAAGGCTTTCCTTTCTTGTCAAGGGTTGATATAATCCCCTCACTCCTGCTCTGTTAACATGAACCAAACCACTCTACCTTATCAAAACGGCAATCATATTGTCATCTATGATGCCAGCCTTGCCAAAAAGCAACCTGCCTCTCAACTCAAAAAAAGACTAGGGTATACCTGCCTTGTCTTCAGCCTCCTTACCTTTCTCTCTCTCTTCTTCACTCCTTTAATCCTTGAGGCTCGCTATCAACTCCACCAGCCCCAACAACCAAACTATTTTGCCTCTTATCTTAATAAAGACTTCAAACTCATCATTCCTAAAATTAACCTTAACACCAACGTCACCAGATCTGTTAACCTAACCAATGAAACTGCCTGGCAAACCGCCCTTAAAACCAATGTTGCCCATGCCCAGAATACTGCCTACCCTGACGAATCCGGCACCGTCTATATCTTTGGCCACTCCACTGACTACCCCTGGAACATCCAAGCATTCAACGCCCTTTTCTACTCTCTCAACAAGCTAGAACTAAATGACCAAATCATCATCTCCTACCAAAAAAACATCTACAATTACCAAGTTAAAGAAAAAAAGATCCTCAAGGCCGATGACTTAACCTATCTTACTTCTACAAAAAATCAATTGGTCCTGCAAACCTGCTGGCCTCCGGGCACCACCTGGAAACGCCTTGTCATCATTGCCACCCCTCAAGGAAAACCATTGACAAACCAAACTTAATATCATAGACTACATATGATAATATAATCTGCCTGCTCTTAAGCAGGTTTTTTAATTAAATGAAGTTAGTAAAAATTGTCACCACTTTAACCCTGCCTCTTCTGGCCCTTCTCCTTCTCACCAAGCCAACTCTTTCTGCTGTCAGATGTGAATCTCAATACGGTGGCAATGAAGTTTGCGTTAAAACTGCAGAACTCCAACTGGACAAGCAAGTCTGGAACAAAAACTCCAGTTCTTTTGTCGACAATCTTGGCCTCACTACCTACAAATTCACCTCTGAAGAAGAAGTCATCTTCAAACTCAAGATAAAAAATGTTGGCGATAAAAAAATAGACACTGTTTATGTAAAAGACACTCTCCCTAACTACCTTGAACACACCTCTGGCGACCTGGAATTTGAAATCAAAGACCTTGAGGTGAACCAAACCAAAGAACACGAAATTAAAGCCAAAGTAGTAAAGAAAGACAAACTCCCTGACAACCAAAACATTATCTGTGTCATCAACTCTGCCGAGGCCTGGTCAGGTGACGAAAAAGACAGCGACACTGCCCAAATCTGTATCGAGAAAAAAGTCCTTGGTATCACCACCACCCCTCCTACCGGACCAAACCACTGGCAAATAATCCTATCTATTGCTCTCATCAGTAGCATTATCGGCCTTTATTTATTAAAATCTAAACCTGAATGGAGGTGAAATAATTTATGAGACAAGAAAAAAATTTAGCATTACTTAGCACCCTAATATTGGGACACCTGACAGGATGCATTCAAATCGGTGCCCGTGCTCAGGAAAAAATTGATGATCCTACCAAAAAACCAACACCTACAGAAATTCTGCCAAATGAATCTTCTCAACAATTCACTCTAGAAGAACCAGATGCTTTTATAGCAACTCATGTAGCAGCTACTGTGGCTAATCTAAATGAACATAAATTGGCAACAATAACACAGCCTACTAAAACGCCAACACCAACAGCAGAAACTACTAAAACGCCAACACCAACAGCAGAAACTACTAAAACGCCAACACCAACAACTCCTGAACAATGCTACGATGGAGAACAAGAAATTAATCACTATGCCCCCTTAGATGGAGTCCTCGATCGTACAGTAATCGGAAATGGCCAAAAATCAGGCATATACGCCCTTAGTTGGCCAGAAGAGAGGTTAGCTATCCTACTACTTCCACCAATCGGAGAAAATCATCGGGTAAATATTAAAATAGGCGCCAGAAGCATATATGGTATCAACTACTGTGACCAAAATGTTACACCTGGACTGATTGATGAAGCTATCACCCATTATCCTATAGACTTAGCTGAAAGTGCTGTCGATGAATTTGGCAATATGCCTACCCCCGTTGAGGACGTCGGCGTTTACTCTCTTAATCCTTTTACTGGAGAATTAACTGAAATTAAACCTGGGAGATCGGTACCTATTAAAGAATTTGCCCAACTAATAGATGCAGAAGAAGTCGAAGGCGGAGCAATCGATATAACAGTAGTCGAGTAAACAAAGAAAAATGGACCAAAAACCACTAATATCGGTAATCATGCCGGTCTATAACCGGTCTGCCTATGTTGCCGACGCCATCTAAAGCATCTTAACTCAAACTTACAAACAATTTGAACTCTTGATTGTCGACGACCACTCAACTGATAATTCCTGGAGTATTATTAAAAATTATCAAAAACATTATCCTCTATTAATCAAGGCTTTTAGACTTAAAAAAAATCTTGGCGGTGGTGGCAGTAAAGCTATAAACTTTGGCTTTAAAAAAACTAAGGCTAAATTCATCGCCCTCATGGACTCTGATGATATCTCTCATCCTCAAAGACTAGAAAAACAAATCCACTACCTCCTCAAACACCCATCAGTCATTATCCTTGGCTCTCAAGTCAATATCATCAATCATGCCGGCACTCTCACTGGTAAAAAAAAGCTTCCCCTTAACCATAAACAAATATATAAACAATTCTCCATTATCCACCCTATAGTTCCCCCCAGCTGCATTATCAGAAAAAATCTGCTGCCAACAGCAAAAAAACTCTACCAAATCAGGTTTGGCTTAGACGACGACTATTACAACTCCTTCAGACTCCTTAATTACGGTAAATTTGCTAATCTTAAAGAATATCTCTTAGATTATCGCATCCATTCTAATAACTGCTCTTTCCATCATCTTAAAAAGAATTTTTTTAACACTCTCAAAATCAGGTTTATTGCCGTCAAACAACTTCACTATCGTCCTCCTCTCCAGTCTTTCTTTTTAATTCCCGCTCAAATCTTAACCGCTCTTTTAATTCCAGAAAAATTTATATTTACTTTCTACATGTTAGTTAGAAATAATTATTCTCTAAACTACCTCACCCAACAAATATTTAAAAAGATTAACTATAACTCCTTAAAACCTGTTAAAAACCTTTCATGAAACTTCCTTCTCTTCTAAGGAAAAATATCTTTCCTATCCTAATCTTACTTTTTGAACTAACTCTTTTTTACACCAACTACAAAACTGGTACTTTCTTAGTCGGCTGGGATAATCTTTTTCCAGAATTAAACTTCCCTGCCAATCTACAAAGAAGTCTTTTTGCCATCTGGCAGGAATACCGCGGCCTCGGCCTTCTTGACGGCATGAGTTTTGCTGCCAACTTGCCTCATTGGATATTCAGGTATTTACTATCTCTCCTTCTACCACTAAATACCATCAGATATGTTTTCTTTTTTCTCATGCACTACCTTGGCGGACTAGGTATATTTTATCTCCTCAACCAAAAAATCCTCTCCCCCAAAGTCTCTCCAATCAACTCCAAACTGATCAGCTTCTCCGCCGCCCTCTTCTATATGTTTAATCTAGGAATTATTCAAATATTCTATGCCCCTTTTGAACTCTTTGCTATCCACTTTGCTTTCCTTCCTTGGCTTTGTCTCTATCTATTCAATTATCTCCAAACCGGTCTTAAAAAACACTTAATCCTTTTCACTTTATTCTCTCTTTTCTCTATCCCCCAAGCCCATGTCCCCACCATTTTCCTAGTCTACCTCCTTCTAGTCTCCTCCATCCTTTCCTTCTCTCTCATTCAAAAACAGCCTCACGCACTTAAAAAATCCCTCGTCATTATCACTGCCATTTTTTGCCTCAATGCCTTCTGGGGACTCCCCTATATCTACTCCACTGCTCTTAATGCAAAAATAATTACTCGGGCCAAAATAAACCAGATGTCTAGCCAAGATGTTTATTTAGAAAACAAGCGCCGCGGTAATCTTGAAGATCTCATTTCTTTCAAAGGCTTTCTTTTAGACACAGTCGAAACTATTGATAATCAAAACAATGACTACATTATGAAACCCTGGCGCCAACACACTCAAAAACCTGTCTTTAAACTCACCACTATTCTCCTTACTTTCACTGCCCTTCTAGGCCTTCTCACCAGTATCATTAAAAAACAAAAACATCTCTACCCTTTCATCTTCTGTCTTTTAACCTGCTCTTTTTTTCTCGCCAGCAATACCTCTTTAATTGGTCCAATAAATGACTTTTTAAGAACCAAATTTCCCCTTTTTGGAGAAGTCATCCGTTTCAGCTTCACCAAATTCATCATCCTCTTCATTTTCTGCTACACCATCTTTCTAGCTCTTGGTCTAAATATTATCTCTACTATCATCCATCCATTTTTCTTTCTTATCTTAATTATCAGCTCTTCTCTGCCAGCCTTCAAAGGCTACTTTTTCTTTAACTCCCTTAAAGCAAAAATTCCCCAAGAATATTTCCAAACTATAAACTTCTTCCAGTCTCAACCGCAAAATACCAGAATCACTCTTCTGCCTCAACCTACCTTTTGGAGTTGGCGCTTCTACAATTGGGGGCCTCGCGGTTCTGGTTTTCTCTGGTATGGTCTCCAGCAACCATCTCTTGACCGAGCTTTTGACCCTTGGAGTCAAGAAAACGAAAACTACTATTGGGAAATTTCCCAGGCAATATATTCCCAAAATCTCCCCTTATTTGAAAACGTCTTGGAAAAATACCAGATCAACTGGCTTCTTCTGGATGAAAACATCATCAATCCTCCCTCCTCCAAAGCCCTTTACTATGACCAAACCAAAACTCTCCTCTCCCAGTCAGACAAAATCAGCCTATCAATCACCTTTGGCAATATTGCTATCTATCAAGTCAACCTCACCACCCCTGTCAATAACTTTGTCTTTCTGGCTCAAAACCTACCCACCATTGCTCCTCAATATCAATGGAACAACTATGACTTAGCCTTCTTAAAAAACAACCACTACATCTCTACCTCAGATCTTAAAACACCACCCAGTGTCTACTACCCTTTCCGCTCTCTCTTCACCAACCGCAGTCAAACAGAATTGGAATTCAATATTAAAGAAACACCTGAATATTTTATCTTCCAACATACCCTGCCTGAACCACTGCCTGACTATCATCTAGAACTTCCTCAGCTCAAACAAGAACTAATCTGGATCAACCCTCAAGCCCTTAGTCAACAAAAACTCTTCACTCCAGAAATAAGGTATGATGGCCGACAAATCCAAGCTTTTGTCCCCAAAGTTACCGGCTACTATAGCACCAGCATCGACTCTGCCACTCAACCCCAAACTCAAACTCCTAAAAACTGTAATCGCTTTAGTCAAGGCATAAACCAAAACCAAGTAATCAAAACCAATAATACTAATTTGCTCCGCCTCACCTCAATCAACAGCTATAACTGCAGTCCTTCCTTTTTTCTTCCCAATCTTCCCCACCAACTAGCCTATCTTATCACCGCTAAAACCCGTAACATCCAAGGTAAAAGCCTGCTTTTTTGGCTGGAAAACCTCAATACCAACAAACAAAACCTTGATATCTATCTTCCTCAAGAAAAAACTCTCACCACCTCATATTTTATCCAGCCTCCTATGGAAAAAGACGGTCTAGGCTACACCCTGCACTTTGACAACATTTCCATCGGCCAAGTTAAAACCATTAATGATCTCGGAAAAATCCAAGTTAACCCTATCCCTTATCATTTTCTCACCAACTTATCCCTCAAACCTCCAACTCCTAATTTGCCTCCCCAAACCAAAACTTTAAAAACCAATCATCCCAATCCTAGTCTCTACTCTATCCCCATCAACCAACTAACTCATCTCCTTCAAGAAAACACTCTCTTAATCTTATCTCAATCCTACCATCCAGGATGGCAAGCCTACCAACTTAAACAGAAAACTCCTAATCTGTTAGCCCCACTCTTAGGAAAAAAAATACCCACTCATCTCTTAATAAATAACTGGGAAAACGGCTGGCAAATAAACAATATTAATACCAATCAGTCAAACCAACCTCAAAAATTAGTAATAATCTTTCTTCCTCAATTCCTTCAGTACTTAGGAATAGCTTTTCTGCTGATCTTTCCCTCTCTTCTTTTACTCTCAAAAAGAGAGTGATAGGCCTGCCCAACTTATCACTCTCTATCTGAAATTCCAAGATTAAACTTAGAAGTTATTTCAATTAAGAATTGACAAATAAATTATTCAATGATATCAATGTAACTTAGGAATCGACTTTTCTGTCCAAGTCGACCCGCATAAAGAGCATTTCTATTCGAGTTCACTACTGCGATAGCGATGCTCTTTTTCTATCCCTTGAAATTTACCAAAAAACACCCCTTTTGTCAATCCTATAGGAAAAAATAACAGAAAAATAGCTAAACTTATAACAAAAACTACCAATACTTCTACTCAAGAAAATCACCACTAATCACCCAATTTTCAAACTATGTGGATAACTCGAAGTATTCTTTACACCCCGGGGTGTTCTAGTGGAAAGAACCGACCCTTCCGTTTTACTCAAGTCATTCCGTTCCGGATCGGAAATACTTATTCCGATCCGGAACGGAAGAATTTATCTTGTTTGACAAAAAGTTTTCGCAGGCAAAAAACTATTGATAGTAACTGGCGCAGACAAATGCAAATTTCAGGAGCGCAATCATGTGCACTATCCATGTGTAAACGCGTGAGCACCTGGAAATTTCTGCATTGTCGAGCCAAAACCGTCTTATCTCAACAGCTTTACTGCCTGCAACACTGTTTTCACCTGTTCCGGCCCAATTACTCTCGAGTAACCCAGCTTCTTTGCCTCTCTAACGCGTTTTTCTATAAACCCTACCCTTCTTACCTCACCCAAAAGCCCCACTTCTCCAAAAACCGCTGTTTTTTGCCCCAAAACCTTATTTTTAAAACTAGAAGCAATTGCCATACAAATTCCTAAATCAACTGCCGGCTCAATCAGCTTTAAACCTCCGGCCACATTTACATACACATCCATCTGCCCTAAAGACAATCTGCACTTTTTAGTTAACACTGCTGTTAATAATTGTAATCTTTTCTGATCTATTCCTGTTCCAATTCTTCTGGGTATTGCTAATTGACTAGAAACAACCAAAGCCTGTATTTCCACTAAAACCGGTCTTGTTCCTTCCATGGTTGCTACCACACAACTGCCGGCTGCATTTTTCTGTCTTTCCTCCAAAAACACATCCGATGGATTCTTTACCTCTGTTAAACCTTTATCTGTCATCATAAACACCCCGACTTCATCCACTGATCCAAACCTATTTTTATAAGATCTTAAAATTCTAAACTGATGTTTTTTATCTCCTTCTAAATAAATTACTGTATCTACTAAGTGTTCCAATACTTTTGGACCGGCAATCGCCCCCTCCTTAGTAACATGTCCAACCAAAATAACCGGTATATGAAGCTTTTTAGCCATATTGAGTAATCTATATGAACATTCTCTTACCTGCCCTACACTGCCTGCCATACCCGTCAAATCACCTGTACTCATAGTCTGAATTGAATCAACTATTACTAGTTGAAGAGATTTTGCCAAACTCTTAACACTTTCTATTATTACATCCACATCCACTTGCGCTAGAAATGATAACTTATCACCTTCCACCTTACTTTCCACCTTAGAGGTGGAAAGTCTGTCTATTCTTAATTTTATCTGCTCCGGACTTTCTTCTCCACAAACATACAAAACGGAAAGAACCGACCCTTCCGATATTTTCAAAGCTAACTGAGTTAACAAAGTAGACTTACCTATTCCCGGCTCTCCTGCTAAAAACACCACACTCCCCGGCACTAAACCACCACCCAACACTCTATCTAACTCACCAATATTTGTTTTATCTCTCTCTACTTTTCTGGACTTAACCTCTGATAACTTTACTGGCCTTATCCCTCTTACTCCTCCCCCAAATCCACTTTTTTTCTTAGCTACCAAAGTCTCAACTAATGTATTCCACTCCTGACAACCACCACATTGACCTGCCCACTTAGGGCTTTCAAACCCGCATTTCTGACAAACAAACTTAGATATCTGCCTACCCATTCCTATAGTATATCACTACAAATTTATTTCTTCTTTAACTTACCCTGTCTTTTAGCTTTCTTTTGCATCAGCTACATGAATTCCCATAAATCTCCTTTACGGGCAGATAATATTTTTTGTCAGGATTCTGTCAGAATAACACCAAAAAAAATAACTATAAGTCAATAAACAATAATATCAACCTTACTCTTCCTGACTATTCATTGACTCTAAATACTCATACAATTCCTTCTCTACCTTTTTCCAGTCCCCTTTTTCTTCTTTTATTGCCTTAAATACTAATCTAAAGTCAATTAATATTGTGTCATCTCTGACAATCATTCTTGTTTTATCCATATTTATATTTTAGTTTGTAATTTATAATTTGTCATTTGTAATTTTACTTATACTCCACCGGTTTCTCCAGCAAAGCCAAAGAAAGGCTCATTCTTCTGTTTTCTGGATCAACACTTTCCACAAAACATTCTATCTTTTGTCCTGCTTTAAATTCTTTTTCAGATGGAATCTTGGAAATATGAATCAATCCATCTACTCCTGGTTCAAAATTAACAAAAGCCCCAAAAGCTGCCAATTTGGTAATCTCACCTTTAACTTTAGCTCCCTCAGAATATTTATCAGTTATCTTTTCCCATGGATCATCCCCTAACTGCTTAACTGATAAATTCAATCTGGCGCTTTTCTCATCTACTCCAATTACTTTTACTTTAATCTTATCTCCCGCCTTATAATGACTTCCCGGGTTTTCTACCTTTTCCCAAGAAATTTCGCTGATATGCACCAATCCCTCAAGAAATAACTCGTCTTTTTTGCTTTTTGCTGAAACATTAGCTCTCACAAATACTCCAAATGGCATAATTCCTGACACCACTCCTCCTAATTCATCTCCTTTTTTAACTAAACCTAAGGCTTTCTTTTGCTGAGCTAAAGCATCCTGCTCACTCACTGCTTTTTCTGAAAAAATCAGTCTGTTTTTCTTTCTATCTACTTCTATAACTTTAACGCTAAACTCCTTGTTCTGTAACTCATCCATTCTTCCTAAATATTGCCTGCCGAATTGAGATGAAGGCACAAATCCTCTCACGCCTTGTATTCTCACAATAATCCCGCCTTTATTAACCTCCAAACCATTTACTTTAATTGACTCTCCGGTTTTTAATAATTGATCAAAAAAGTTCCATTTTTTATCCATTGCTGCCTGTCTAAGTGACAATAAAATCTGACCTCTGTCATTCTCCGGCATTACTACGTTTGCCTGCAAAGTATCTCCTACTGTTAAATCCCCTATCATGTCTTTTGAAATCTCAAATTCCTTACCTAAAATTACCCCTTCTGTCTTAGCTCCAATATCAATCAACATCATCTTTTTAGTTATATCTGTTACCACTCCTTCAACCAATTGACCTTTTTTTAATCCTTTTAAAACATAACCCGTCTGCTTTAACAGTTCCTTCATTGTTTGAGGTATTTTAACTTTCCCAGTCTTTTTACTCACAATCTTTTTAACTGTTTTCCCTGCCCGCCTAATTGTTTTACTTTTGGCGGGTTTCTCTACTTTCTTTTTCTTTGCTGCCATGATTTCATAATTCTCCTTTCAAAAGAATAAATAAATTATACTATAATCTAATCAAACATTCCATATTTAAACAATCCACCCAAAAAGTGAAACTAGTTTCTCCTCTTAATATCTACCCAATCAAAGGAAAATGAGTACTAATTGTTAACGATACTACTATCATCTACCTCACCCTTAAAAAACCCGTAAATCTCGACAAAAAATCCGGCCTTGAGGTACTTTCATGCTCGGCTCGCGCCGGCACTATCATCCCCGCTGCTGCCTTTCACGACTCTGTTCGGTATGGAAAGAGGTGGTACGACAACGCTACAAAGACCGGAAAAATATATTTTAATATTTTATATTT
>Ga0209976_10000466_pt1 | contig 27269 bp, 23 predicted proteins | sample SumtaG_FD_182806 | JGI IMG/M metagenome (GOLD analysis project Ga0209976, IMG submission 182806) | Deep subsurface microbial communities from Indian Ocean to uncover new lineages of life (NeLLi) - Sumatra_00157 metaG (SPAdes) (version 2) | ecosystem: Environmental > Aquatic > Marine > Oceanic >...
GGACGGAGGGACTGACGGGTTGGAGAAGATTCGAGCGATTGCTGCTCAACTTCGAACGTACCTTCGACCGGACGGGGTTGTTCTGATGGAAATCGGACACGATCAAGGCGTGCACGCCCAAGAGATTCTGGAGAACATCGAGCTCGCCGATGTCAGCATTGAGTGTGACATGGCAGGGAAGGACCGATTTATCGTGGGGCGATGTTCATCATGATCCAAGTTTCCGAACTGCACTTTTCCACGGAGGACGGCGTCAAGGTTCTGGAAGATATTCATCTCCACGTTGAACAGGGCGAGTTGATGCTGATCTTGGGATCGGCTGCGTCCGGAAAGTCCTTGCTCCTGGGGTTACTGGGGGCCCAAATCTTTCCGCAGCGAGGCCAGATCCTTGTACACGGACGGAACATCGCCCGGTTGGGCCCCGACAAGATGCTTACGCTGCGGCGGCGCATTGGCGTGTATCCTCAGGGCTTCGTGCCGCTTCCCAGGACTGTTCACGAGAACGTGGCTTTCAAATTACGTGCGTTGGGCAACTACCGGGAGCAAGCCGAGGAAAAGGTCCTGTACGCGCTCGAAACGACGGGATTGATCCGGCAACAAGGTGTCGATGCCCTCGAACTATCGTCGATCGATCGCATTCGGCTGGGAATTGCGCTGGCGCTTTGCCACGATCCCCTGTTGTTGCTGATCGACGAACCGTTTGAGGGATTGGCCGAAGAAGAGAAGGCGGAAATTGCTCGCCTGCTCTGCCGAATGAATACGGGACACTTCTCCATCCTTGTAGCAACTCGCGGACCGGTGCCGCCGGGATTGGAGATGTTCCGACGTATTCGGCTGGTTGACGGGATGGTAAGAGGAGCATGAATATGCAACTGTTTGTGTTCCGAGAGTTGTTGGGTGCCATTCGAGCCAAGAGTGCCACCTTCTTTACGTTTTCAGGATTCCTGCTATTCCTGTTCTTGGCTTCGGTCTCCAGCTTCTTCATGATCGCTCCAGGCAGCGTATCCACAAGTGTCGAAGGACAACCGATCGAGGAAATCCGAGTCTTCTTGTCGCCGCGGCTCTCCTCCGCAACGGTCGATCAGTGGTTCCTCGAATGGCGTGAGCGAGATGACATCGTCCGGTTGCGCTTCCAATTCGCCCAGGAGTTCGATGCGTCCGCTTCCGGGGGTGTATTCATCGTTTCACCAGCCGACACCGTGATGGGCAGTGCTTTATCCAGCGAGTTTCGGAGCATCGATGGTGTTACCGAAGTGATCGAAGTGCCGCGCGAGCCCACCATTGAAGCCCCGTATATCTCTCTCACGATTCGCATCTCATTGCTTGTGATTCTGGTGCTCTCAATCGCGGCCAGCTTGTTTTGTTCTCGGCGAGGATATCGCGAATTACTGACGGCGTTTTCCGGTGAGATCCGCATGCTGCGACTATCGGGGATCTCAGAGCGTGTCGTATTCACGCTGGTTGTCGCTCTCGGTGTTTTGATCGGACTGTTGGGAGGTCTTTTCCTGTTGGCCGTTCTGTATTTGTTGCATCAGATTGCACTTGCGAAACCCGATGCTTTTTCCCTATTCGGAGGATTGACCAGTGGAATCCGGGTCCTCGGTATGGGATTGATGGGGGTTATGCTGGGAACGTTATTCGGCGGCTTGGCCGGACTGCTCGGTGCAAGTTTGCTCCATCGACGCGAATTCGACCCCCTTCCCTGAAGGGAGGCTCGCTTCAGAACGATAATCTGCCTTTCTGTTCTATGACTCGGATTAGACCGCTGAGTCGTTTGCGATTCCCGGATCAGGTCCCGATCGACTCTGCATGGATTGGATGCCTCGTTTTGCCAGGTAGGCCATGCCGACGGCGACGAAGATCGATTCCGCAAACTTGAAGATCAGCGAATAGGCGACAACTCCGGCATTTGTAACGAACGGAATCACCAGTGCGAACACGCCGACCAGAGCTGCCTCCGCCGTTCCCAGCCCTCCCGGCGTAATCCATAAGAAGAACGACAGCATGATGGTGAAGGTGAAGATCAGCGACAACTGCGGGAACGTGAAATGAATCCCGGCGGAGAAGAGAAAGAAGAACTGAGGACGCATGTAAACAAGAAACGTGGCCACGGTTTGAAGGAAGAATGCTACCAGGGTTCCCTTCCAATGCCTCGTGAAGGCGAAATGGATCTCGTCTTCAGTTTCCGACACCTTGTTTGCCGCCTTCTCGAGTGCAGTCTTCCAACGAGGGAAGGGCTTGCTCAACAAGCGGATAATGCGGCTGATCCATTTGAAATTGCCGGCGAAATTAACCAAGCCGACCAGAATCCAAAACGTGACGAAACCGATGGCGGACGCAAGTAGCCGTCGCTCCGACGGTGGGATCTGGGGAGAAGACAGCGCATAGAAGCTTCCCATCAGAATGAACACGATCATGCTGAGGCCGCCTAGGAAGCGTTCGACCACAATGGTGGCGAAGATGCGGGTGGTCGGGGCGTCCGACTTGGCCACGACGAGTAATGCTCGCACCGGTTCTCCTCCGAAGTACAAGGTCGGTGTGAGATAACTGACGGCATAGCCGGCCAAACGAGCTCCGATGATCACTCGCAGCGGAAGACGAATGCCGTAGGAGCGCAGAATCACCCACCAGCAAAGGATCCAAAACGTCATCGAGATCAGCACATTGCCTAGGACGCTGAGAATGCCGAACGCTCCCAGTGCATGCATCTCGGCAAACATTTTTCGCCATCCTACGAAATACAACACCGCAGCCAGGATGGCGAACCCAATGGCGATCGAAAGAATGATCTTCCACCCGTTCCGCTTAACCCTCATGGCAAGCATGCTAACACAGGCGTTTCGAATCGTTCAAGAAATTTGTCGGATGGTGATGGAGCCTACGTCTCGTCTGCGATCGCTCCGAGAATCAGCTTCAGAGCAGCAGTAATCGCACTCTCGCGTACTTGAGATCGGTCCCCGGGGAATCGATGCTCCTCGACGTGGGTGCGTTGGGGGCCGGCTACCGCGATATAGACTAACCCCACCGGTTTTTCGGCCGATCCACCGCCAGGACCGGCAATACCCGTGATGCTGACGCCGAAATCGGTCTTGAATCGGCTACGGCTCCCTTCCGCCATGGCGATGGCGGTTTGCGAACTGACGGCACCATGGTGTGTCAAGGTCTCCCGGGGCACGTCGAGCAGTTGCAGCTTGACGTCGTTGTGATAGGCGATAACACCTCCGATGAAGAACGCCGACGCTCCAGGAATTTCCGTAAGCAAGCGTGAAAGCCCTCCGGCGGTGCAAGATTCGGCAGTGGCCAGCGTGAGATCTCGATCCGATAATACGGCGGCAAGACGCTCTTCGAGCCTCATGGCTTGATACCTCCCTTGTCTGGTAGAGACGTTACCGCATGATTGTGTTCGGGGTCATGCGAACGTGTCCACATGCACTCAGATTGCAGTGGACATCGCTCACAGTCCGGTCTTCTTGGATGGCAGGTCTCGCGGCCCAAGCGAATGGTCAGCAAATGCAGCCGCTGCATAAGAAGCGGATCGGCCGGCAGTAGTTGGTTCAACCGCGGATGCGGGTCGCCTCGTTCCGGAACAAGCCCCATGCGACTCATCACCCGCCGTATGTGCGTATCGGCTGGGAAGATCGGTCGATCGAACGAGAAAAGCAGAACGATGCCGGCGGTTTTCGGTCCCACTCCCGGCAACTCTAACAGCCAGCGAAGCGCCTCGTGCGGTGCGAGATCATTGAGGAACTCAAGGTCGAGGCCGCCATGTGTCTGCACGATCCGGTTAAGAGCCTCTCGGATCGATCGGGCCTTCTGCTGCTGCAGACCGCCGATTTGGATGGCGGAAGCGATGTTCCCCAACGGGGCCACTCGCACGTTTTCAAGCGTCCCAAACCGCTTCATGAGGGACTCGAAAGCACGATCGCGATTGACGTCGTTGGTGTTCTGCGAAAGGATAGTGAGGACGAGATTCTCGATCGGATCACGAGGCCGGACGGTCGGGGCTCCGTAAGTTTCGATCAATCGATCGGCGATCCATGTGATCTTTGTGTTCTCGTTCATCTCGATGCGAGCATAGAGGCCAATGGCTCCAGGTACAACTGGTGTCTCACCAGACGGATCGAAAGCACTATGATCGAAGCCACGACTGCACATGAATGGGTCGTCCGGCTGAAGGATGGAGAGGATCTCGTGAGTGCTTTGCGAGCGCTGGGAGGTGGATCAGCTCCGATTCCGATCAGCATCGGAATGGCGCGGGAAGCTGAGTTGGGATACTGGGAACGGGAAGGAGTACGGAACATACGCTTACGCTGTTCCGGCCGAGCCGATCTCGCTGCAAGGAAGTCCGGCCGGGGATGAGACGGGCGCTCAAGTCGTTCAAGCTCACGTCTCGCTGTCCGGGCAGGACAGCTCGGTTCACGGGGGGGCACCTCATTCGGGCCGCCGTTCACAACATAGTGAACCTGACGTTGCACCCGTTGGAAAGGATCGCTCTGGAACAAAAGCTCGAACCCAATGGCCTGGTGGGGTTGTTCCCGCGAACTAGATAAACGACGCCGGCAGATGGAGTCCGTGCAGGAAGTCCCTGCCGCCAATGCGGGGTTTCCCTTCACGCTGCAATTCGAGAATCTCCAACAACTGATCTTCGGTGCCAACCAGCAGTTGATTCGTTTCCGAGAGGCCGATCTTCCCCGGATGGAGAACGCCGGATGCAAGATCGGTCAGCCTTGTCCGATGGATCTTTACGCGATTGCTAACCATCCGCGTCCATGCACCGGGCCAAGGGATGGTCCCTCGAACCAGGTCGTGAATCCGAGTTGCCGGCTGATGCCAATCAATGCGCCCATCGTCTCGCGTTAGGCTGGGGGCCAACGAGACCCCGTGCTGAGGCTGCCGTGCAGCTTGAAGCGATCCGCTTGTCAGGCCGCCCAATGTCTTCAGGATGACATTGGATCCCAGCTGTGCCAATCGATCTTCCAACTCGGCCGCAGTCTCATCCGGTCCGATATCAAGCGACTCTGCCAGAAGAATGTCGCCGGTGTCCAGCCCCCGATCGATCAAGAAAGTGGAGATTCCACTTTCTTCCTCTCCATGCATGATGGCCCAGTTGACAGGGGCGGCGCCCCGGTAGGCGGGCAACAGCGAGGCATGGATGTTGATGGTTCCCAGCCGTGGAAGATCGAACACGGCGGCTCTGAGCAGCTGACCGTACGAAGCAACCACGATGAAGTCGGGAGAGATGTCTCGAAGAATCTTGACGACCTCGGGATCGTTGATGCTCTTGGGTTGAATCAACGCGAGACCGCGCTTGATCGCCACCAGCTTCACCGGGGATGGACGCAATTCCGCGTGGCGACCAGAAGGGCGATCGGGTTGCGTAACTGCCAACTCGATTCCATACCGATCATCAAGGGCACGAAGTGCCGGGCACGCAAATTCCGATGTTCCGAAAAAGACGAGCTTCACTCCTGAACCTCCCGTTTCACTCCTCTTTTTCCCGCTTCACACGGTGATACACCTTGATCAGGCTCTGTCGACGAGCAGTGGAGAGCTGATCGAGGAACAGATTGCCGTTAAGATGGTCCATCTCGTGCTGAATGGCGCGGGCAATCAGTCCTTCGCCCTCCAGTTGTACGTGCTCTCCCTTGAGATTGAGGCCTTTCACCACGGCCCGTGTCGATCGAGTGACGCCGGCATCCACGCCGGGCACGCTCAGGCATCCTTCTTTGATTTCTTCGACTTCTTCGGACAGTTCGATCAACTCCGGGTTGATCAAGATGTGAAACTCATCATCTATGTCCAGCACGAAAATGCGCTTGGGGATTCCTATTTGTGGAGCAGCCAACCCAATGCCGTTCTCCCGGATCATGACCTCGACCATCAACTGGCAGATGTTATGAATCTCGTCGTCGATGACTTGAACCGGCTTGGCTTTCCGGCGAAGCACGGGGTCTCCAAAAGTGCGAATGTCCATGGTTCCCTCTTGCGTACGGGATCGCCGCATTATAAAGTAGCCCTCGGGATGCCACAAGAGAACAGCGATTGGAAGATTTGCATCGGAAAGGTGCTTGAGCTTGAGCACGCTACCGGATACGAGGACCGTGCGGCAACGTGCGGCCTGGAAGCGTTCGTTCGCTTGCAGCACCCTGCCTCGGCAGCATGGGTCAAAGGGTACGGAGCAGCCGACCCTTCCGAACGTCGCTCGATGGCTTCACAGCTCGGGGCGGCTCTAGGCTTTGACGTTGCCCCAACCCCCGTCTCAACGGTCGGTCCCGACTTATCTGAGCCGATTACGAGAGCCCAGGGAATTGGTGCAAAACGAGCCGCACTGCTTGCTCGGCTTGGACTGAAGACCATCGAGGACCTGTTGTTGTTCTTCCCGCGGCGGTTGGAGGATCGAACACGGTTTTCGACCATCGGGTCGTTACGAAAAGGGATGGTGGTTTGTGTCCGAGGCACGGTTCACGTCATACAGACGGTGCGAACCAACCGGAAAATGACGTTGGTCAAGGCTTCGATCGGAGACGGGACGGGCTTCCTCTCGGTGGTGTGGTTCAATCAGCCCTGGGTGGTCGATCAGATAAAGCGTGGAGCGACCATCGACCTGTTCGGTCGTGTCGAGCGTAACTACGGGGAGCTGCAATTGCGCTCACCAGTGTGGGAGCCCGAGGGTGTGGGAGTCGAAATCGGACGTTGGGTTCCCGTGTACCCGGCTACTGAAGGAATAACCGTTCGTTACATACGCTCCCTTATTCACCGTAACCTGGACAACTACTTGCCCGCCATTCAGGAGACGCTACCGGAGGAGATGCGGACTCGATTCGGGCTGATGCGGCGCTGTGTGGCTGTGGGAATGATTCATCGCCCCGAGGATCCCGCCGCCTTCGAGCGGGCACGCCAATCCCTTGCCTTCGAGGAATTCTTCCTGCTGCAACTGGGCTTGCTGCAATCCTCAAGATCCGAAGCCGGCCGTGTGCACAGCGTCAACGACGGCTTGCTGAACTCTTTTTTCGCCGGGTTGCCCTTCTCCTTGACCGGATCGCAACGAGCGGCTATTGACGAGATTCTTTCGGACCTTTCCAGGCCCATTCGCATGATGCGCCTGCTTCAAGGAGACGTTGGCTCGGGGAAGACGCTCGTGGCCCTGGCCGCTGCGTTGGCCGCCATTGACGGGGGATGTCAAGTGGCCTACATGGCTCCGACCGAGATCCTGGCCGAGCAGCACGCATTGACCTTCCTTCGTGCCCTAGCGGGATTGCCCGTTACCGTTCAGTTGCTTACGGGGAGCGTGTCGGGAAAGGCAGCGATTCATGACCGAGTTGCAAGTGGAGAGATCGATCTACTGGTCGGAACGCACGCTCTGATCCAAGAAACGGTCTCGTTCCAGGATTTGGGGTTGGTCATCATTGACGAGCAACACCGATTCGGCGTCGTCCAACGTTCGACAATCGAGGAGAAGGGCACACGAGTGGATGTGCTTGTAATGAGTGCCACGCCGATTCCGCGGACGATCACGCTCACGCTGTACGGTGAATTCGATACGTCGGTGTTGGACGAGATGCCGATGGGACCTCGATCGATCGAAACACGCTGGATTGAGGCGTCTCAGCGCGACGTCTTGTATGGAGAGGTCGACCGACTGCTTGAGGAAGGGCGAAAAGGATACGTCGTTCTGCCCTTGGTGGAGGAGTCCGAGAAGGTTTCGGCCAACGCGGCGATTCAAGTGGCGGATGAGCTATCGCGCCGTTTTCCAAATCGCGGCATTGGGCTGATCCACGGACGTCTTACATCGGACGAGAAAACGGCGGCCATGGAGGCGTTTCGCGATGGCAAGGCGCAGCTGTTGGTGGCCACGACGGTCATCGAAGTCGGCATCGACGTTCAGGACGCCGATTTCATGGTGATCGAGGACGCGGATCGGTTCGGGTTGTCGCAACTGCATCAGTTGCGAGGACGTATCGGTCGCGCCGGGCAACCGGCCTGGTGTTTTGCCTTGGCAGACGCAAGTACGGACGAGGCGCGAGAGCGTTTGACCGCCTTCGAGAGGCACTCGGACGGATTTGTCATTGCCGAAGAGGACTTGCGAATTCGCGGTCCGGGCGACTTGGTCGGCACACAACAACACGGCTACTTCACCATGCTACGAGCCGTGGATCTGATGCGGGACTTGGACTTGATGCGCAAGGCACGCGAAGCGGCCAAGACCACATATGCGCAGGGGATTTCGAATGAACTCAAGGATCTCATCGAGGAACGATTTGGAGAGATGATTCGTTGGGTCCGGGTGTAGCGTGACGTTGAGGAGAGACTAGTGAATGCGTGTTCCCACTTTCTTTCCGGCTGCAATGGACGCCAGTGCATCGGGCTGTTCGAGATGAAATACCTCGATGGGCATGCCATGCTCGCGACAAATCTCGACAGCCATCTGATCCATCACGCCGTATCGCTGGGTCAAGAATTCGTCGTACGTGAGTTCTTGAATGAGCTGCGCCGCAGGATCGTGAGAGGGATCGCCGTCATAAACGCCGGCCACATTCGAACCCTTGATCAGTAGATCGGACTCAATAGACACGGCACGGATTGCGGCAGCCGTATCCGTAGTCACCAAAGGACTGCCGGTTCCTCCCGCGAAAATCACGATGGTCCCCTCAGCGAGAGCTGCCCTGGCTTCACGAGGCGAAATGGGATTAGTGAGTTGGGTGTCGACGGCGGATTGGATGAGAACGTCTTTTCCCAAGCTGACCCAATAGGACTGCAGGGCCAGCGCATTCAGAACCGTGGCCAGCATGCCCATGGTGTCGGCTTCAACGCGATCGAGCCACGGGCTTCTGGCTCCGCGAATCAAATTGCCGCCCCCCACCACAATCGCCCATTGGATGGGAACCGAAGCGATGGATTCACAGATACGTTGCAGAGAAACGGGAGAGAACGGAGTGTCCTCTCCCTTCAACGCCTCCCCACTCAGTTTGAGTAGAATGCGGGCAGGTTTGTCGACCATTGTCGTCTAAGCCTCGTCCTCGTCGTCTCCGATCGCGAACCGCGTGAATTGAGCAACCGAGATGTTCTCGCCGGTTTTCGTTCGGAGATCCGCTAACAGATCTTCGATGGCGACGTCCGGGTTCTTGATGAATGGCTGCTTGATCAAGCAGACATCCTTGAAGAAGCGCGCAATGCTGCCTTCGACGGCCTTCTCGATGATCTCGGCAGGCTTCCCTTGCTCCTCGAGCTGCACCCGCATTTCTGCTTTCTTCTGCTCGATGTCTTCTTCCGGGACGTTGTTAGGAGCAACGTATAGCGGTGCCTCGGAGGCGATGTGCATGGCGATGTCGTCGGCCAGTTGGATGAATTCTGCGCCCTTGGCGGCGAAGTCCGTGTTGCAGGCCATTTCTACCATCACACCAACCTTACCGGTATGATGCACGTAGGCCACAATGAGGCCTTCGTGGGTTTCTCTCCCAATTTGTTCCATCAACTCAAGACCTTGTTCTCGCAGGATTTCCTTGGCACGCTCAATATCGCTGTTGGCCTCGGTGAGAGCGCGTTTGCAGTCCATCATGCCGATGCCGGTCTCTCCACGGAGACGTTTAATATCTTCGGTCTTAATCGTCGTCATCCGCTTCCTCTTTTTCGTCCTCTTCGTCCTCTTCGTCCTCGGATGTTTGCACTTCTTCGCCTTCAGATTCGTGCTCGTCCTCTTCGTCTACTGCTTCTGCTACCTCGGGAGCTTCTTCAGCCTCATCCGCTTCCTTTTCTTCGCTCTCTTCGTCCTCAGATTCTTGTTCGTCTGTTTCTTCGTCCTCGGATGTCTGCACTTCTTCGCCTTCAGATTCGTGCTCGGCCTCTTCGACTTCGTCTACTGCTTCTGCTACCTCGGGAGCTTCTTCAGCCTCATCCGCTTCCTTTTCTTCGCTCTCTTCGTCCTCAGATTCTTGTTCGTCTGTTTCTTCGTCCTCGGATGTTTCCACTTCTTCGCCTTCAGATTCGTGCTCGGCCTCTTCGAGTTCGTCTGCTGCTTCCCCTACCTCGGCAGCTTCTTCAACTTCATCGGCTGGCTCGGAAGAGCCCTCGACCGCGGCTGCCTCTTCCTGTTCGGTGGCGGCAACTTCCTCAGCGTCGGTGGCGGCAACTTCAACTTCGGCATCTTCCTGAGTTGTTGCCGGAGCTTCCGGGGCGTCTTGCCTGCCTTCTCGTGCTTCGAGAATCGCGTCGGCGATGCGAGCGGTGATCAACTTGGTCGCCTTGATAGCGTCGTCATTTCCAGGAATAAGGAAATCGATCGGATCCGGATCGCAGTTGGTATCGACAATGGCAATGACGGGAACTCCTGAAAGATTGGCTTCGTGCACGGCTATAGCTTCGGAATCCGGATCGATAACGTACATCAGACTGGGCTTCTTTTCCATGTGACGCAGCCCATCAAGATTGCGCTGCAGCTTGGCCAGACGTCGGCGCAGGCGGCTGGCTTCTTTGTTCGGCATGTGGTCGATCGTGCCATCTTCGATCATGCCTTCCATCTTCTTCATTCGATCGATACTTAGTTTGATGGTTCCAAAGTTGGTCAACGTGCCGCCGAGCCACCTCCGATTGACATAGTGTGCTCCGCAACGTTGCGCTTCTTCGGCGATGGTTGCCTGGACCTGCTTCTTGGTTCCGACGAAAACGACTTCCCCACCGTTGGCTACGTTATCTCGCACAAAGTAATAGGCTTCTCTAAATAGATCGACCGTTTGCTCCAGGTCGATGATGTGAATCCCCTTACGTTCTGTGAAGATGTAGCGCGCCATCTTGGGGTTCCACTTTCTTGTTCGATGCCCGAAATGTACTCCCGTTTCGAGCAGCTCTTTCATCGTAAGGACGTCCACATCACCCTCCCAAATTGTCCTGAACTCATGATGCCGGAGTATAGCGAAAGCCCGGTATTTCCGCAATCTCGTGCGTTTTGGAATACCGGATCCATGATCGCGTCGGTTGCACTTGTTCGCCACCTGGGCGACGAGTGATAATGATGCTACATTTGAGGCGGTGAAGCACGTGGACGCAACGCGAGTCGATCGCACGGATGTGCGAGAACTTCCGAAGAACATCGAAGCGGAGCAAGTCGTGCTTGGTGCGGCCATCCTGGAGCCGGGGAGCACCATGCCTATCCTGGTGGACAAGCTGACCCCCGAGCACTTCTATGAGCGCCGGCACCGCGTTATTTTTCGAATCATCCGCGAGCTGTTCGATCGAAGTGAGCCGCCCGACATCGTTCTGCTGGCCAATCGGTTGGAAGAAACCGGCGACATGGAACGCGCAGGCGGCCGCATGTATCTCAACGAGTTGCTGAACCGCACCACTACCACGGCCAGCCTGGAGTACTACGCCGACATCGTCAAGCGCAAAGCGACCTTACGGTTGCTGATCGAGGCAGGCGGACGAATTTCTGAGCTTGGTTTTGACGAAGTAAACGAAACCGACGAAATTCTGGACCATGCCGAGTCCCTCATCTTCGACATTTCCAGTCGCGATACGGGCAGTTCGTATTTCCTGATCAGCGATTTTCTCTACGAACATATCGATACGTTGGAGAAGCTGCATCGAGATCCCGGCCGTCATACTGTTACCGGGTTCTCCACGGGGTTTCCCTATCTCGACGAAATGACTGCCGGGATGCAGCGATCCGATCTGGTGATTGTCGCCGGACGTCCGGGAACGGGAAAAACGAGTTTCTTGCTGGCGTTGGCTCGCCACATGGCCATCCGTGACAACGCAACAATCGGGATGTTTTCCCTCGAAATGAAGAAGGAACACTTGTTGGAACGTTTGCTGTGCGGCGAGGGAAAAATCAGCCTGCACCAATTGCGAGGCGGATACGTTCCCGGCGAAAAATGGCGCGACTTGGCGCATGCGGCCAGCAAGCTTCAGAAGGCTCAGATCATCGTCGATGATTCGCCCGGGGTCTCGGTTCTAGAAATCAGGGCGCGGGCACGCCGCATGGCCGCACAGCACGGCCTGGATGTCGTCATGGTCGATTACTTACAGTTGGTCGAGGGCGGAATTCGTGCCGATCGCCGCGAACAAGAAGTGGCCTACATCTCACGTTCACTCAAACGACTGGCTCGCGAGTTGAATATCTGTGTGATTGCCGCATCGCAGCTGAATCGTTCTCCCGAAGGGCGAACCGAAAGGCGTCCTCGTTTGGCGGATCTACGCGAGTCGGGAGCCATCGAGCAGGACGCGGACATCGTCATGTTCATCTATCGTGAGGATTACCATCGTCAACAGGACGAAGGTGGCACAGGCGCTCCCGGTGATACTTCCGCCCCGTCGGAGCTGATCATCGCGAAGCAGAGAAACGGGCCGGTTGGAAACGTCGATCTGATGTTCCACAAGGCCTATGCGAGCTTCTATCCGGTTGTCGGGGAGTGATAGGGGTCCTCCTTCCTTGACGGGCATGGCTAAGGGCGCAATGGCGTCTTATAATCGATCGCAACTGCCAGGTACAAGACTAAGGGGGAAGCAATGGCCTATCCAACGGATTATCGCTATACCAAGGATCACGAGTGGATTCAGCTGCAAGGACATCGGGCACGCATCGGTATGACCGATCACGCGCAAACCGAACTGGGCGACATCGTTTTTGTGGAGCTGCCCGCCGTCGGTACGTCCGTCCAGAAGGGCGACAACGTGGCTACAGTCGAGTCTGTGAAAGCTGTCGGCGATATGTTCGCTCCTGCAGCCGGAACCGTCGTAGAGGTCAACGACGGGCTCGAATCTTCGCCGGAAACGATCAACTCCTCGCCTCATGAGGGCGGATGGATCCTGGTATTGGAGATCAGCGATCCGGCGGAACTCGAGGACACGCTGGACGCGGCGGGATACGAGTCCTTCACAGCCGGAGGATAGCAGGTATGCGTTATATCCCTAACACGTCGGATGATCGACGTGAGATGCTGGCGTCGATTGGTGTCTCGTCGATCGAGGAGTTGTTCGCGGATATTCCCAGTTCACTCAGGGAGAATTTCCAACCCCTGGGGCTTCCGATGCGTAGCGAGATGGAAGTTGCTTCCATGCTGGGAACCATGGCAGATCGCAACAATTCGACAGACGCTGTGTGCCTGCTGGGTGGCGGCATCTACGACCATTACGTGCCCAGCATCGTCGGTCACCTGTTGTCCCGATCCGAGTTTTCCACGGCGTATACGCCCTACCAGCCCGAGATCAGCCAGGGAACGCTGACGGCGATGTTTGAATTCCAAACGTTCGTTTGTGAACTTACGCGAATGGAGATCGCCAACGCCTCGATGTACGACGGTGCAACCGCGCTAGCCGAGGCTGTTCTCATGGCCGAACGAATTCGGAAGAAGGGCGTGGTCGCGGTTCCTCTCTCGTTGTTTTCGCATCTGCGTCGGGTTCTCGATACCTATTGCTGGGCAACCGAGATCGAGATTCACGAGATTCCGTATAAAGAAGACGGAACGGTCGAACTTACGTCTCTTCCCGAGGAGCTTTCAGCTATCGTCATCCAAACGCCCAATGCGTTTGGCGTGATCGAATCATTGGCTGGACTCAAGGATCGAATGGGCGAGGCGCTGCTGATTGTGTCGTGTCATCCGTTGTCCCTGGGGTTACTGCAGCCTCCGGGAGCGTTCGGCGCCGACATCGTGGTGGCCGAAGGTCAATCGCTTGGACTCCCCATGGGCTATGGTGGACCGTTGCTGGGATTGTTTGCCACCCGTAGGGAGTACCTGCGCCAAATGCCGGGGCGGGTGTCCGGGCGTACGGTCGATGCGGACGGGAATACCGGATACGCCATGGCCGCGCAGACGCGCGAACAGCACATCCGCCGCCAGCGCGCCACCTCCAATATCTGCACAAATTCAGCGCTTTGCGCTCTGGCGGCAACCATCTATCTTGCCAGCATCGGTTCCGCAGGACTGCGTCAAGTCGGCGAATTGAATCTTCAAAAGGCGCATTATTTGGCGGACGGCATCACGGCGATCGATGGCTATGAACTGGCATTCAGCGGAACATTCTTCAATGAGTTCGTTCTGAACATCCCCGGCGATGCAGCCGTGATTCATGACCAACTTGTTCAGGCTGGGTTCGCGGTGGAGGCGCCGGATGATTTGCGCGCGGTTGGGTTTGAGAACGCTCTGCGGCTGGCTGTCACCGAGAAACGCACGAGAGAAGAGCTCGATCGGCTGATCCAAGTGTTGGGAGGGATTCGATGAGTACGATCTTCGAATGTCGATGCAGTGAAGGAATCGGCGGCCTGTTCCCTGAACTGGATGTTCCCGCTCAAGGTGTGGAGCAACTCATCGATCCGCTGCTCGTTCGCACTCAGCTCCTTCGTCTTCCCGACCTGTCTGAGCCCCAGGTCGCGCGTCACTACACCGCGCTGTCCAAGATGAACTTCGGTGTGGATGACGGGTTCTATCCGCTGGGAAGCTGCACCATGAAATACAATCCCAAGCTCAACGAAGATGTGGCAAGCTTGCCCGGATTCGCCGGCCTTCATCCTCGTAGCGATGTGTTGAGATCGCAAGGTGCGCTACAACTGCTGTTCGAGTTGACGGGTCTCTTGCGAGACATTGCCGGCATGGCGGATGTATCACTTCAGCCGGTCGCCGGAGCTCACGGTGAGATGTCCGGTATGTTCCTGTTCAAGAAATACTTCGAAGCTCGCGGAGAATCGGCCCGTAAACGGATCTTGCTTCCGGATACAGCTCACGGAACGAATCCGGCGTCAGCCGCGCTGGCTGGCTTCTCCGTCACTGAGATTCCGTCTGACCAGGTCGGAATGATCGATTTGAAAGCGCTTGAGGAAGCGCTCGATGAGACGGTCGCCGGCGTCATGCTCACTGTTCCCAACACACTGGGTATTTTCGAGGCAAACATCCTTCAAGTAACGAAAATGATTCATACCGCCGGAGGGTTGTGCTATTTCGACGGGGCGAATCTGAATTCATTCCTAGGCCAAGCTCGCCCTGGAGACATGGGAGCTGACGTCTTCCACTTCAACCTCCACAAGACCATGTCGACACCCCATGGCGGCGGAGGCCCGGGAGCCGGCCCCATCGCCGTATCGGACCTCCTCGCCGACTATCTGCCTGTTCCGCGAATTCTTCAGGAGAATGGAGTCTATGGTTTGGATTGGGACAACCCCGATTCGATAGGGAGTGTTCACTCGTTCTACGGTAATTTCCTGGTGGCGGTGAGGGCGTTTGCCTACATCCTTCAATTGGGAGACGAAGGATTGCGTACAGTTAGCGAAAACGCCGTTCTGAATGCCAACTATCTGCAAGAACGGCTCAAGAAGACGTACCCACTGCCCTATGACGGGCTGTGTAAACACGAGTTTGTCCTATCAGGGAAGGGGATCGCTGATGGGATTACGACATTGGACATCGCCAAGCGCCTCATCGATTACGGAGTGCATCCGCCCACGGTCTATTTCCCGTTGACGGTGCGAGAGGCACTCATGATCGAACCCACGGAAACCGAGAGCAAGGAGACGCTCGATCAGTTCGCCGAAATCCTGGAAACGATTGCTGTCGAGGCGAAAGAGGATCCTCAGTTGCTCCATGAAGCCCCGCGCAATGCACCGGTGCGGCGATTGGATCAAACACAAGCAGCCAAGAATCCCGTACTGACGTACCCCTTTGACGAGAAGGCGGAGTGATGTGTTAGTGTCTGCTCAGCTGGGCGATTCGCCGGAGGCTGTCTTCCAGTCGGTTTGCCGTTGCCTCGCACCGATCCGCATCTTTCGCCTCCACCATGATGCGCAGCAGCGGCTGCGTGCCTGACGGGCGAAGAACGATACGGCCCAATTGGCCGAGCGATTCTTCGGCCTTGTGAAGGAGCTCACGAGTGCGAGGGTCTTCTGCCAGTCGAGCTGGATCATCGCACGCGATGTTGCGCGCACACTGCGGAAATAAGGGGATCTCGCGAGCCAACGCGGGCAAATCCATGCCACGGTGATGGGCGATCTCCAGCAGCTTGACGGCCGTGAGTATTCCGTCCCCTGTTGGAGAATGATCGCGGAAAATGATGTGGCCGGACGCCTCTCCCCCAATCTGGATGCCTTCTTCGATCATACGATGGGATACGTAGCGGTCCCCCACGTCTGTCCGGTGGACATGGATTCCGCGATCCGCCAGCCAGAGCTCGAGACCGCGGTTGCTGAGGACGGTGGCGACGATAGCCGCAGGTGTCAACAGATTACGTTCGGCCATGTGGGAGGCTGCAATCCCCATCATGCGATCCCCATCGATGATGAAGCCGTCGGATGCTACCAGAAGAACGCGATCGCCGTCGCCGTCGAACGCGATCCCCAAATCGGCGTTGTACTCCTTGGTTGCCTCTTGCAGCCGGGCAAGATGCGTGGCACCGCAATCCACGTTGATTCGATTTCCGTCGGGAACCGAGTGAATGGGGATCACAGTGGCGCCAAGATGTCGGAATACGTGCGGCGCAATGGCTGCAGTCGCTCCATAGGCGCAATCCAATACGAGCGTCATGCTCGAGAAATTGACTCGCTCGACATCGATCGTGCCAGTGAGAAAGGCGGCATACCTTGTTGCGGCCGCCTCCAGTGTCGCCACGCTTCCGATGATCTCGGCCGGCTCATGAGCCACTGGGAGTGCTGCCTCGATGCGGTGCTCCTCTTCCTGGGGCAACTTCATGCCGTTCCGATCGAACAACTTGATACCGTTGTCCTCGGGAGGGTTGTGTGAGGCGGATATGACAATGCCTAAATCGGCGCGCTCATCCTTGATCAAGAACGAAATGGCCGGAGTCGGAATAATGCCGGCAAGACAGACATTCAGCCCGGCGGAAGTGAGTCCGGCCGACAGCACGGCCTCGAGCATCGGCCCACTTGTTCGTGTGTCGCGTCCAATGATGACACAGCCTCCGTCAGGAACCACGGTTGCTGCAATAGCTCGAGATAGGGACAAGATCAGTTCGGGAGTGAGCAGACGGTTGGCTTGCCCGCGTACTCCATCGGTTCCGAACAGATTCTCCATAATCTAAGGAAGCCATCCTCCCGAGATGGAGAATATGGGCTTGGGAAAGGAGAGCGGATAAATGAACTCACCCGCGAATCCTACGTAGATCGGGCTTGCCGACAGAAGTAGATAGGAAAGCCCTACGCCGGCGAGCGGGTACGGAAACGGCTGTCTCGGTTCGAAGTAATAGAAACCTGCCGTGACTCTGAGAAAGACGATGGCTTCCTCCTGTAAGGGAATATCGAACTGACCGGTGAATAGCGTCTTCCCATCGGGGGTGATGAACAGAGCGGCCGAGAGGATGGTCCATGAGAGGTCGGTCGACGCCTCGATCCCCAGCCAAATCGGCGTCTCGCTCCACGACAATGTCAGACGAAGACCAATGGAGCGAAGCCCCTGTGGACTTGCCGAGAAACATCCAAGACAGACGAAGACTCCGATCAAGCTGAGATAGCTAACGATCTTGCGATTCATCCCGAGCAGTCTATCGAATCGAGCGATGGATTGCGAATCACGGAGCCAACCAGCGAACGATGTCGCCGATGATGGGCTCGAAGTCGGATGTCAACACGCCAAAAGACACTCGATCGCGAACCTCGGTGATAACGATCTCTCCCCTTACTCCGAGGATGTCGTAGTCCAGGATCTCAAGGGACTGGGGATCGACGATTACGTTGACGACGTCCAGCACCTCGAAGAAATCACCGTGAATGACGCCGGACGACGCTCCGATGTTGATGGCGATACGTCCGTCGGGCAAGATGGCAGCGACTTGTCCTTCTTTGGCCAGGGTCATTGGCTCGGGAAGCTGCAGGGAAGCTCGTCGTTCCGCCAGGATCGGAGACATATCTTCAAGTACCTCGATGAGTCCATTGGCCAAATCGTCAATTGCGAAGTTGAGGGCGCTGCCCACGACAGTCTCTTCAAATTGCGCTGTGCCGACGGTAACCTCGGAAACCGGGTGGGCGGCGAGAGAAACACCGGGACGAATTTGGAAACCGACCTCTGCGACATAGGCTGTTCCGTTCCAGAGCCTGGCTGAATAAACGCCGGGGTTGACTTGAAGTCCCGCAACATTGAGCTGATCCCAATACCAGACGGTGCAATCATCCGTGCCGATGTATTGCCAGCCCAGCCATTTCACAAACGAGCCGGTTCCTGTTGTGATCTCGATGCTGAACCATGCAGAAGCACCCGGATTTCGATACCCGATCGGGATCGATTCGCCAACGTTGTACCAGGATCGCACGATCTGTAGCCCCCCACCGCAGATATCCGAGGAATCTGCTTGGAGTAGCGAGAGAAACCCGGTCAGGTCGACGGAGAAACCAGTTGTTCCTTCAGCATGGCCATCTGCTGGGACAATGTTCATGATTCTCGATGAATAGACATCAATGAGGCGAGCCGACAGACTGACATCCACTTTGGCTCCACTGAAAGAGAGGAATCCCAACTGAAGCGTGGAAGAGATGACGGAAACATCCGTAACTGATCCGGCAATCAGCAAATCAGCACCCAGCAATTGCCCGGCCATGGCCACATCGGTGGTGAGTGACGGGTTCAACGCGCGCTCCCGCATAATGGATTCAAGCTCGGAGCGCTCAAGAACGCGGACGCCGGCTTCCACCAAACGTTCGACCAGCTTATCCGCGACACCTTGTCCGACACGAACGAAGCCAGACATAGCCAAATCCTCGAAGGGGGCAACAACGAGTTTCAGCGATCCGATAGCGGCTTCGGCTTCAGCGCTCAAAGACACGTTGAGGATGCGGATCTCAGTGTTGTTGGTTTCGTCGGATTCCTCGATACGTCCGATGGGAGGATCGACTTCTACGGACAAGGCATGTGGACCAGCAACAGCCAGCCACTCAACGGAAACGCGCTTCGAATCTCCCGATCGGAGAGTTCCGCGGATGGATTCAACGGCGATCTCACGTCCGTCGACGAAGATGCGAACAAGAAACGAATTCTCTACAGTACTGTACCCATGGTTTGAGATGGTGGCTTCGATGAACACGGACTGCCCGGCTTGAGGATGCGACGGCTCGATGCCGATCTCCGAGACGACCAAATCAGGCAACGCCGATGCGCCGATCGAAACGAGACCTAACAGCAGGAGCAAAAAGATAAACCGACTCCGTCTTCCCATGCATCTCTCCTTTGAGGAATCTGCCTGAAGTACACAAGTTCTCTGAAGAAGTTTCATCTCAGTCTACCCCGATCTCGGATGGATTCGAAGCTTCTTGGACATCAATCCGAATCAGCGATGTTCGAATCCTACAGCTCTCCCCAATGGGCTCCCGTTCTGACTTTTGTCGTAAGGGGCAAGTTCAGCCGATAAGCGTTCTCCATTCCGTCACGAATCATGGCGATGGAGGATTCCAGCAGCGACTCAGGAACTTCGAAAACCAGTTCATCGTGTATTTGCAGCGTCATTCTCAACGACGGGTTCTCTGTCCGAATCCTTTCGTCGATGCGGATCATGGCCAGCTTGATGAGATCGGCGGCACTGCCTTGAATCGGTGTGTTGACGGCATTCCGTCGATCGTAGTTTCGCTGTTGCACGTTGCGCGATTTAAGATTGGGAAGAGGTCTGCGCCTCCCCAATAAGGTTTCGGCGTATCCCTTCTCGGTGGCCGTTTCGATCATGCGATCGATGGTATCTTTGGCGCGGGGGTAAGCCGCGAAAAACCGGTCGATATAAGCTTTGGCTTCCGATCGGGGAATACGGAGTTCTCGGCCCAAGCCGAAGGGGCTGATGCCATAGAGGATGCCGAAATTGATTCGCTTGGCTGCATCTCGGAGTTGATCCGTGACCTCGCCTTCAGGCAATCCGAACACATGGCTGGCTGTCAAGCGGTGGAGATCCATTCCCGAGTTGAAGCCCTCAATCAGGCCCTCGTCTTCGGAAAAATGCGCTAACAAACGCAGCTCGATCTGGGAATAGTCGGCGGCAACGAGCACGAAACCGGGAGCCGCTATGAACGCACGCCGGATTCTGCCTCCGATCTCCGTCCTCGTGGGAATGTTCTGGAGATTCGGGGCAGAGGACGACAGTCTTCCGGTTGCAGTGGATGCCTGATGGAATGACGAATGAATCCTCCCCGTACGCGGATTGACCGCATTGGGTAGTCGATCGATATAGGTGGTAAGCAGCTTCTTCAACTCTCGATACGTCATCAGCTTACCCGGCAGGGGGTGAAGCTCGGTCAATCTGGAAAGGACTTGGGCGGAGGTGGAAGGACCTGTTTTGGTCCTTGAGAGAACCGGCAAACCAAGACGTTCGAACAAGACCTCCGCGACTTGATTCGGGGAATTCGGATTGAAGGTCTCTCCGGCAATGTCGTACAAATCGGATTCCACGATCTCAAGTTCTTTGCGAATCTCGTCGCCCTGAGAGGCGAGCGCCTCGCAATCCAACAGGATGCCGTTGGACTCCATTTTTGCCAGAACGGGAACCAGCGGCATCTCAACCGACTCAAACAAGGGCATCAAGTCCTGAGCTCGCAAACGCTCGAGCAGAGGTTCATGCAATCGCTGGACGACCTCGGCGTCTTCTGCGGCGTAGTTCGTGGCAAGGTCGATGGGAACGGCTGCGAACGATCCGTCTTTCCCGGCTACGTCTCCGTAGCTGCTGATCGAACACCCCAGGACTGCGCTGGCAATGCTTTCCAGGTTGTGCCGTCGTTCCTCAGGCTGGGTGAGATGCGACGCAATCATCGCATCGAACCGGATGCCATTGGGGTTTAGGCCGCAGCGCTGGAGAATAATGAGGTCGTACTTGATATTCTGCCCAATGAGTTGAGGTGTTTCGGCTTCGATGAATGGACGGAGGGCTTCCAGCACAACGTCGAGTTCCAATTGAGGCGGCGCATCGAGAGTGTCGTGTCCGATGGGAATGTAGTTGCCGATGAGCGGTTGCAGCGAAACTGCGATGCCCACAATCTCGGCTTCGTGCGGATCCCGACTGGTGGTCTCCAGATCGATCGACAACACGTCAGCTTGGCTCAAGTCCGAAACGAGGCTCGCCAGTTGCTCCGTCGTCAGGATGGCCGAGTAATTGACGGCTGCTGGCGGTGGTTGGGGTCTTGCTTGAACCGAAGGTTCAAGACCGAGTTCGGTCAATGAACTGGAGAATCCCAGTTCCGCTAACGTGCTGGCGAGCGCGTCTTCATCAATGCCTCGGAGCCGGCATGCAGAAAGGACGTCTCCTACATCGACGTCCGTCTTAAGTTGAATCAACTGTTGGGCGAGCCGGGCATCGTCTGCGTGGGCTACGAGGTTTTCCGATACGCGGCGATTCCCGACCTTGGCTGCCGAACTGAGTACGCCTTCCAAGCTTTCGAATTGCTGCAACAGCTTCAATGCCGTCTTCTCCCCCACGGAAGGTACGCCGGGTACGTTGTCCGAGCTGTCTCCAACCAAAGCAAACAGGTCGACAATTCGTGCGGGAGGGACGCCGTACTTGGCTTCCACGCCGTAAGCGTCGAGCACCTTTAGGGATGAATCGGCGCCTCGTCTTGACGGGCGCAACAACGAGATGTTGTCGTCCACCAGTTGAGCCAAATCCTTATCCGAAGTTGCGATCAAACTCTTCAGTCCGCACTCAGCAGCTTTCGTTGCCAACGAAGCCATCACGTCATCTGCCTCCACCCCGGGCACGGAAAAGACGGGAATCCCTATTACTTCGAGTAATTGCTCAATTAAGGGGATCTGAGAACGCAATTCCTCGGGCATCGGGCTGCGGTTCGCTTTGTAGTCCCCGTACATGTCGTGGCGGAACGTCGGGCCGGGCGCGTCGAATGTAACGGCGACATGCTCGGAAGGAAACGATCGCATCATCATCAGCAGCGCGCGCCAGAACCCGAAGATGGCGCCGACAGGCTGGCCTGTACTGGAGGTGAGATCCGGAATGCCGTAAAACGCCCGATAGGCCAACGAGTGGCCGTCGATCAGCAGCAGTCTTTCGGGATCCGGAGTAGACGGAAGGCGAAACAACTTCTCATACGTAGTCATTTTCTCTTGGATTCACTCCCCCCTCTTCGAGAAGGTAACAGAGAGCAAGCGCCAGCGCGTCGGCCATGTCATCGGGTTTGGGCGTTTCTGCCAAGCTCAACAAGCGCTTAACCATTGCCTGAACCTGCGCCTTGGTCGCTCTTCCGTATCCGGTGATTCGCTTCTTCACCTGCAGTGGAGTGTATCCTCGAACAGGAATCCCGGCAGCCGCCATCAACAGAACACCGCGTGCTTCGGCCGTTCGCATGGCTGTTCGTGCATTGGTGGCGAAGAATATTTCTTCAATGGCGACGCCGATGGGTGTATGGGATTCGATCAGTGATTGCGCTTCCTGATGAAGAGTTCGCAAGCGATCGGCCCGAGGCGTGTCTTTCTTGGTTTTGATGACGCCACCGGCGATGGTCTCCCACTTTCCCCCTGCCATACGAATAACGCCATACCCGGTCGTTGCCAGGCCGGGATCAAAGCCGATGGCGACGAGCTCACGGGTCATGAAAGGAAATCCCGCAAGGTCTGGTGATCGGAATCCGACTTACGGCAAACATGGTCCGGATCGTCGTTGAGATTGGCTCCACACGTCGGACACAGGCCGAGACAGGTTTCTCTACACAGTACATGGGGGTCGTGTGTGGTCTGGATCATCTGAAGTGTTGTAGGTAAGGGGTCAACCACATCTGAATCAGGCCGGATCTGTAACTCGAACGGCTCGGACACGTCAACAGTTACAGCGACCGTTTCCAGACATCGCCGGCAGAGTTGGGTGATGTTGGCGTGGAGTTCGACTTCCAGATAGAGTGTCGAGAGTTGAGCAAATGCTTCCCCGATAACGTGGATCCGGTTGATGGTCCAATCACCGTCAGTGAACAGTTCCGCGGGTGGCGTCAGCCGGAAATCGACCGGAAATCGCCGTCCTGGGGCAGCGACGAATTCTCGAATATCCAAACTCATATTCTTAATCGAACGGCCACATCTGCCGTTCGCCTTCCCTCCTTTACATCATGGACTCGAATGATACTTGCTCCTCCCAGGATGGCGGCCGTGTTCGCGGCGATCGTTCCCTCCAACCGCTCGGTCGCGGGCAGGTCAAGGAGTTGGCCGAGAAACGACTTGCGCGAAAGCCCGACCAAAACAGGGTAACCGCAAGAAGCGAGTTTGGGAAGCTGTCGAAGCAACGACAGATTGTGTTCCAACAGTTTTCCGAAACCGATTCCTGGATCGAGGATGATGTGATCGGGCGGAATTCCGGCTGCCTGGGCGTACTCGGCTCGTTCTGTCAGGAAATCGCGCACTTCCTTCACCACATCGTCGTAGTGCGGTTCTTGCTGCATGGTCTGCGGCCTTCCCTGCATGTGCATCAGAACGACCTTGGCGCCGGCCTCGGAAATGGTCCGCGCCATTTCGGGATCGAAACGCAGGGCGGTGATATCGTTGATGATGTCGGCGCCTGCATGAAGAGCGGCTTGGGCCACCGATGCTTTGGTCGTGTCGACGGAAATGGGAGTTGTGATCTTGGCTCGGAGGCCTTCCAGCACCGGCAAGACGCGGGTCAGTTCTTGCTGCGGTGAAATCGGCCCGGCCCCCGGGCGATTGGATTCACCGCCGATATCAAGAAGATCAGCACCATCTTCGATCATGGACAAGCCCGCTTCGATGGCGGTGCCCACATCGAAGGTGCGACCGCCGTCATAGAACGAATCCGGAGTCACGTTGAGGATCCCCATGACGAGAACGCGCCGCTCGTGATGTGTCGTAACACTGTCCTGTGTCATCGAATGACAGTATATCATGGCTGTAAAGCGGGATCAGGCGCGTAATTTGACGTAGCGAAGCTGGCTTTCTACAATATCGCGGAGTTAAGACAGGGGTGATCACGATCGCTAAGGTGCTTTTGACCAAAACAGTAGAACGTTTGGGCCATGTTGGTGAAGTTGTAACGGTTGCCGACGGCTACGCGCGCAACTATCTATTTCCTCAAAAACTGGCCATTGAACCGACAGAGCATAACGTGGCGCAATATGCCAAGGAGCGTGCTGCGCACGCGGCTGAACTGATGAAGAGAGAAGAAAAGGCTCTCCTGCTTCGTGACAAGTTGGCGGATCAGACGCTGATCTTCGAACGGAAAGCGCACGACGATGACCGTTTGTACGGCTCGGTTCGCATCGAAGATATTGTGACGCAGATCGGCGAGCTTGTTGGGGAACACATCGAGACTGCCCGCGTTCATTTGGAGCATTCCATTGAAACGCTCGGCCCTCATACTGCGACCATTGCGCTGTATAAGGACATCTCCGTGGAAGTCCGTATCCAGGTCAATGAGGAGGATGCGAAGGAGGAATAGGACGAATGCGCAACCGGGGGGTGGGGGGAGTTCTCGTTGTTCTTTGGCTTGCCACTTCGATTGCCGTTCTTGCACAAAGCGGGCTCCTCTATCTCAACGAGGAGCCGCTTTCTCTTATTCTTCCTATCATCCGGCAAGAGTCATCCATCCTCGTTCCGCTGGAGGAATTCGGTCCATTCATCGGTCTTGAGATTTCGAACTCCGAAGGGCGGGTCATCATTCGCGGAGCCGGATTTCGACAAGCGTTTGATGAAGGCCTGTTCTTCGTTCAGGACGGCACAGCCTACGTTTCGCTCGATTGGATCCTGGGAGTGGTGGCTGGGGAGTTGCACCGAGTGGGGGGCGATATCTACATTCAAACCCAGCGTCCTGAGATCGTTGAAGTGGAGGCTTCGGCTGATCGGGTGACCGTGCGGTTGACCGGATTCTCCCCCCATGTGCTTACTGTATCACAAGAGGGTTCATCGGTGATCCTGCGTTTGCATTGGCCTCACAGTATATTGGCTGTGGACTCTCAGTTGATCAGGGTTGGGGAATCGGACATCCAAGACGTGCGCATTGTGGGCTCGAATGGGGGGGTCGAGTTGTCAATTTCATTGGAACCGGGAACGATTCTTGGTACGGAGCAGCTGGAAACCGACGATTTCTATGCGCTGACGATCCTCGTTGCGGAGAAGGCGTTTCACGAGTCGATCATCAAATTGAGCGACGGGATCGTGGTTCGAGAATGGTCGGACGCCTCCGAAGCACGATCAGTGAACTACGTCTATGTTGAGTCATGGCGAGATCGTTTCCGCTTGGCCCCCACCGTCTCGGCGAGTGGCTACCAAGCGACTGCGAGCCTCGATGCCATTCTGAAGGATAACGGAGCGGTCTCGGCGATCTCGGTCGATTGCCCTTGGGATCAGCCGTATAGGGAATGCCTGATCATGAACGAAATTCCCTATCTTGTCCCTGACACACCTTCGGAGGTGTTGGCCATCGATCTGTTCGGACGATGGACGGCGTTCTCTTCCCTCTGTTCCGTCGGCATCAAGCATGCGGGCCGCGTCATTGCGGCCGATGGCGTCAATCGTCCGCTGACGCATGGAGAGGTCGTAACCTATGCGCCCGGATACAGGGGCGGCATTGCGTGGGGCATTCCCGGCTCGTTCATTGCCGTCAAGATTCGAGAGAATCGTGTGGTCTCCGTTTACCAAGGTCCCTTTGTTCCTGCGGATTCATCCGCCATCCTGGTGGTGGCCAGTGGGGAGGCCAAGGCGAGACTCTCGCTAATCCAACTGGGCGATCCGATCGAGTTGATCTGTCAATTCCTGCATGCCGAGGGAACGTATCTTCATGCGGTTTCGGCTGGTCCAATGATGATTGGTGACGGGGTCGTCACCCTCAGCGAGGATCTGCATGATGAGGTATTCGGACTTCCCGGTGGAACGGTGCTGGCCTGCGACTGGCAAGGCGGCCTGTACTTGTTGGCCTTCGCGGGGCATGCTGCCGACGATCCCGAAGGGGATCCGTGGAGCCTGGCCGAAGTTCTGTACTCGTTGCCGACCACCCTTAAGGATGCCGTCTTGTTGTCGTCGTGCGGACGAAATGCGATTGCCTACTCAAGCGTATCCGGCACATTCCAATTGGGTTCTCAAGATTCGATTCGATTGGCTCTCAGCCTCATTCCACTCACTCCATGAAGCGACTGGCCAGGGACGTTCTGCTGATGGCGGCGGCCACCGCGATGTCCCGGGTATTGGGCCTGTTTCGCGACGTGGCTATTGCCGACCGTTTCGGTGCAGGGGCCGCCTATGATGCCTTTCTCATCGCCTTCTTCGTCCCTCACTTTTTAAGGCAACTGTTGGCCGAAGGCGCCCTTTCTACGGCCATGGTTCCCGTGTACACGGAACTGCACGAATCCTCTACGTCTGCGGATGCCTCTGCATCCGCAGACGCCTTCGCATCCAACTTGATTTCCTGGTTGATCCTGTTGTTCCCTGTCGTCGTCGTTCTCGGCATCATGCTGGCGCCGTGGTACGTGCCGTTCTTGGCGAGTGGATTCGATCCCGGCAAACTGGCTCTGGCGGTGAGGCTGACACGTATCCTGTTCCCGTTCATCGCCGTTATCGGCATCGCCGCCGTGCTCATGGGCATTCTCAATGCCCACCGCAGATTCTTTGCGGCCTCGTTCGCTCCGGTTTGGTTCAACGTGGGTATGTTGCTGGGGGTTCTCGTGCTGGCCCCTCGAACGGATCCAGCCATCCTTGGGGTGGGGATCGGGGTGCTGATCGGAGGCTCAGCCCAGCTGATATCCCAGATCCCGGCCCTTTCAAACGTTGGATTTCGGTTCAGGTTTAGAATCCTTCCGATACATCCTCGAATTCGCCGCATGATCTGGCTGATGGCGCCGGCGTTGCTTACGCTGGCCGTGACGCAAGTCAATCTGATGGTCGACTACAAATTGGCCTCTCACCTGGGCGACGGGGGGATCTCCGCCTTGCAGTACGCCATGCGCTTGTTCCAGTTGCCGCTCGGCGTGCTTGCTGTCAGCGTGGCCACGGCCTTGCTGCCGCGATTTTCTCAGGCCTGGGCAAGACAGGATGAGGATCGATTCTCCGGCTATCTCAACGAAGGAATCGTGGCCAGTGCCTTGGTCCTGTTGCCGGCGATGGTCGGCCTTCTTGTGATCGGCCCGGACGTCGTTCGGCTGCTGTTCGAACATGGTTCGTTTACGACCGCGGATACGCTGCGAACGTCTCGCGTGTTGTCCTATTACTTGATCGGATTGACGCCCTATGGTTGGGTCTATGTGCTGACCCGCGCCGCCTATGCACGAGGGAAGCCACTATTTCCCCTGTTGGCGTCAACGCTGGCTGTGGGAGTGAATGTTGCTTTGGATCTGCTTCTGATTTCGTCCATGAAAGAGGCAGGACTGGCGT